>Ga0118677_10001050_pt1 | contig 59582 bp, 32 predicted proteins | sample AliMusrvi5mmetaG_FD_86154 | JGI IMG/M metagenome (GOLD analysis project Ga0118677, IMG submission 86154)
CGCGCGTTTCGCTTGCGCATAGCTTTGGCCACCGTTCTTCCGAGATACTCAAACTCGTTCTGTATCATGCTCTTGCAAAACTTCCCGAACCTCCTTGTTCACACAAATTCTGCTGACGAGGTATCAGATCAAACACACTGAGATTGTTACAGGCATATCAGTCTTCCAGTTGGGCGGACTTCGTCCATGGGCGCTGCATGAAAGACTTTTACTACTTCCATGCCATACTAGCAAGGTCATACTGATTGCCCCCTCGCATGGGAGGAGGCGCACCCCTGGCCTGCCCTCTGCGCCAGTCCGGATTTTCTGATTAATCGCCAACCACATCCGGCCAGATCGAATTGAGCGGGTAGACGGCAAGCGATTGGATGGTGACGGGACTACCCTCCGCCTTCACGGACAAGCCATTTCCACCGGGCAGGACGTAGCGGGTGTTGGAGATTTCGCCTTGATTGATGTATGTTTCCACCGAGCCACGATCCAGCAGGATCTCGACGGTTTTGATCTGAGTGGCGGAAGCGACGGGTGCGGTCCCGGAGGCGATTGTCTTTGCAGTCAACTCCACCGGGACGCCGCAGAGATTGAAGCTTAGCTTGGCACCCTCGGGAATACTGACTTCAGCTAAAATGTGGTAGAGCTGTCCGGACGGTTCCAGCGGCAGCGTGTCACCCGCTTTCAGCGTGCGGTTTTTCCAAACGTCCGGCGTGCGATGCAAACTGGCGATTTCTGCGATAGGCTTGCGGAAAATGCGCAGTCCGCTTGGTGTGCTATGCAGCGAGAGTTCGCAGGGGAAGGAGATTTGCTGGCTGAATGGCATGTTAGGGAAGGACGAGCCAGCCATCCATGCGGTTTGAATGCGCCTTCCGTCACCGGTGTCGGTGTTGTGCCATGACTGTGTGGCATAAAAATTCGTCCCCACATCGCAAGGAGTCCGTCCGGTTTCCTCCTTGAACTCGGTGCCTTCAAAAGTTCCGATAGAGTATTTGCCATTGCCCTGGATCAAAACCCATTTCATTTGGCCGTGGTCGCCATCCACTGGCAGTTCAAAGAAATCCGGGCACTCGTAGCTGTCGTCGATAGGGTGATGTTCATCCTTCCAACTTAAAAGATCCGGTGAGGTGAGGATGTGATATTGCTTGTTCCCATAAAGCATCATGACCCAATGCTTGCTGGGCGCATACCAGAAGACTTTAGGATCGCGCTCCGGGAAAACCAATACCGGGTTCTTCTCATAATGCTTCCAACTGCGCCCATGATTCAGACTGTAGGCGATGCATTGGTCGCGATTATTCCAGCGCGGGTAGAAGGCGACCATTGCCGGGTTGGACTTGTCAGATGAAAGGCCGGAGGTGTTCTGATAGTCCACCACGCACGTGCCTGACTGGTCGCCGCTGCCCGACTGCTCTTCCCAGAATGCGGGTTCCAGCTCGGTCCAATGAACCAGATCCCGACTCACCGCATGGATCCAACATTTCGCCCAGCGCTGGGCAAAGAGGTGATACTCACCATCGTAATAAATCAACCCATTGAGGTCATTCACCCACCCTTCCTGTTTTTGACCGGGATTTAGGCGATCCATCGTCCACTGGCGCGCGGTGAAGTGGAATTGGGGCCGCAGCGCTTCATGGTAAAGCGGACCGCTTGTGACAGGCAGTCGCTCCGGAGCGTCAGTCTGGACAATATGCGCGACATTGATATGGCCCCAGTCACCGCTCGCGGCGTCCACTATCTGCACCTGCGCCTCCTGCCCGTGGAACCGGCTCACATCCCAACTCGTCGGCACCAATCGGTCGCTACGCCAACCCACCGCACTCTTCATGATCTTGCCATTGATGAGCAAGTTCACACAGGTGTCGCGCTCGTAATCGCCACCACCAATGCGAAACGAGATATATTTCCGCGCGATTTTGAACTGAGGTGAAGTCAAAGTTCCCGTGGGCGCATCGTTTTCCACCTCGCTGCTAACCACTGGAAAGTCTCCGGCATTTTCTATCTCCAGCTTCGTCAGCAGTTCACCTGTGGCCGGGCCTGAGCGAAACGCCGTCCCGGTAGCTTTCCAATCGCCATAGTCGGTGCTGCCAAACTTCCCAATGGCCAAATCATCGGCGCAGCAGATGACAAGTAGAGTCAGGTGGATGGCAATAACCAGAAGGCCAATGCTGCAAACGTGTTTTGAACAAGGAATCATATTGGAGATGGCTGTAATAGTCTCGCGGTTCACCATGGCTCAAGTCTTGGACATCTTGCCGATAAGACAGAGTCGGAATCGGAGTCAATATCCCGCACGGTGGCACATATACGCATCCAAACTCACATCCTTATCATACCCCGTTTCGGCAAGGAGCTATTGGAGATCGGTCTATGGCCAAAAAATTGAATGGGGAGTAAAAACCCTTGAGCAAAACGGCCTCCCCGGTTTCCCGGAGAGGCCGTGAGGTTTTGGTTTCGTATGTGAGATTATCGAAACGGAAGTGGCTTCCGATCAGGGAGTGCTCACTTTGAGCCGCATCATCCGGTGAGGATTACCGCTAGATGGAACAGCATCTCCGATCTTAACGGTGACCGGACCGCTGCCGCTGGTGACGATGTGTGAGTCTCCCCCTGCAAGCCAGGTCCATGCGTCCGCTCCAGTCTTTGATGCCACGTCGGTCCAACTGGCGAGATTGTCACTAGCCTGGACCAGATAGGTGACATCAGTGGGATTTGGGCTGGCGATGTTGAAACTCAGGGCTAGGCGATCGCTAAGCAAGGGGTCGGCATCATTCACGATCTTGGTAGGCAGAGCGGCAACACCAGCAGAACCAGATCCGGATATCGGGTTGATGCCAAGCGCGTATTTCATCAGGTTCTCCACACCATCGTGGTTGTAGTCAGCGTTGTAGGCATAATCGCCACTGATGCCGATCGTTCCAAAGTATGTTTGACGCCAGTCTTCGAACGGCGTGTTAGTCACCGCAGCGATAGCGATAGTGTCCGTGGATGAATCATTGCCCAGATTCGTTTCTCCGCCGCCTGAAACGCTCGCCGTGTTCGACAAACTGCTGGTCGCCGTGTTGGTAACGCTCACTGTGATAGGCAGCACCGCAAAAGCGGTAGTAGCTGCCAAGACATCACTGCGTGTGGCGGTCACCGTTTGACCGGAGGTGGAAACCGACCAGCCATTGATCGTGCCGGTATTGGCTGCGGTTGGTGTCAAGCCGGTGGGCAAGGTGTCAGTCACCGTCACAGTGCCGGAGCTAGAGACAGTGCCAACGTTGCTGATGGTGAGATTTACCGTATCGGCCGCATCGCGCTGACTGAAACTGCCGACATGTGTGGCGGCGATGGCTAGGTCAGGCAGCCCGTGTGGGGCGAGGGACACACCGCGGAGCACTTCCTTATTTCCGGCGGTACTAATGATCGCGAACGATTCAGATCCTGGCAGGGTGGTCGTGGCCAAGGTGTCGGTGATCGTGACCAACTGGTTTGGATCAGCCCCCTGGTCAGTACCACCGCTCACGGTGGCAGTCACAGCATAGATCGTCACGGTGCCATCGCCATTGACCTTTCCGGTGATGTTGCGCAGACCACTGTTAGCCGGACTCCATGGCAGGCCGGTGGCGGAATTGTTGCCTGTTGGATAACCGGAGACGGTGTAGGGCTGGCCCAGATTCAGGCCATTGATAAGTGTGTAAGCGAGGTTCCATGTGGTGCCGTCGAACACCCACTTCTGAAGACCAGCCGTGGGATTATTCGCAGGAAGAGCCGAAGTAAACCGACCTGTGCCGACGTCATAGGTGGTGGGCACACTGGTCGGATTACCTTCATCTGCCACATACATGGTGTTGGCGTCGCCGAACCAGATACCGAACGGGTAGTAAACGGTTTGGTTGGCACCGCTGGCGTCCTTACCCGTCGCTGCACTGGTTTGCGAAAGTCCAGGGGGAACGGTAAACGTGAGCGAAGTCGCATTGCCTGATGTGGGAATACCACCTGTGCCCACTTGGTAGATGGTGTTCACGCCATTGCCGCCGCTGCCTTTGCTCACAAAAAGCGTGTTAGTGAACGGATTGATCGTCAACCCTCGCAGGTTCATGTCCTTGCCAGTCTTGTCCACAGAGAAGCCTGAGATGTTAGCAAGTGAGAAGCCATGCTGATAACCGGTCGATGCGCCGCTAGTGCCGAAGGTGGTGCCCACCGCCTGAGCCGTGCCACCCGCTCCTGGAGCGATCATCTGCACGCCAGTGTCGTCGCTCAACATGCTGAGGATAGTCGCTCCGCCCGAGCCATTCCCTGCATTGCCCACGGTGAAATAGTTACCGCCAGCAAGCACCGCTGCACGGCCATTGTTGCCGCTGTATGAGTTAACGGGCGTGACCTGAACGTTGCCCAAATAGTCATATTGCACAATGGCGCGTTGACGTGTGCCTATGCCGGTGACGGGATTGGTCGAGTCTATATGATAAGGCGTATCCGTATTGGACACATCCAGCGCATTGGCCGGGGCTAGATAGCACATGAAGGTCAGTCCGGTGGAATCTGGGGTGAGGTTTAGCGCAAGTTCGGACTTGGACGGGAAACTTGTGGAAACGTCCAGGCCCAACTGGGAGCTTACCGCCGTAGTCAATGCCACAGAATTGACTAAAGAGCCGCTCGTAGTGATCTGGTCCAAGTAAATGGGCGACGTAACACCAAATGCAGCATCAGGAGATTCATTGCCCCACACGCCCGGGTAACTGCCATCGACAACTGAGGCCGCGCCATTGGGGAGTGTGCCAGGATAAGGAACTGTGGAGCCTGTGCCGGTGTAAACACTGCGACTCACGATGAGGTTACCCGCAGAGGTAATCGGAGTCGGCGTGCTGATATTGACCGCGCCTGTGATCGAATCATTGCCGGAGGAAATATCACCTCCACCGGAGACATTGACCGTCGCCGAGAGCAGACCTGATGCGGATGAGCTCACTGCAACTGTGACTGTTATTACGGGATATGAGGCATCGGAGGCAAGAACGTCACTGCGAGTGCCAGTGACCGTTTGGCCGGAGGTAGTCACCGCCCAGCCATTGATCGTTCCGTTGTCCGCAGCCGTGGGAGTCAGTCCGGTTGGCAGATTCATAGAAACGGTGACTGTCCCACTCGTGCTGCTAGCACCGTTATTGGTCACATAGATGCTGTAGGTATCCGCAGGATCGCCAGGGGAAAAGCTGCCGTTGTGAACGCAGAGGACAGTGAGGTCCGGAGCCGTAACGGCCGTGCTGACCGTGGAGACGGAGGTATTGTTTGCGAAGTTGCTTTCACTGATGGTGTGCGCCGGGTTGATCACCGCAGCTCCTGTGGGCACGTTGTAAGTGGTCGCCGTCGAACTACTCACCGTGATGCTCAGCGTATCGCTCGCACCGTGGGCCAAAGAGCCTCCCGTAAAGGTGACCACCCCAGAACTGTTAGCTCCAGAGAAGCCATGGCTGCCGCCATCCGCAGCGGAGACGAATGTCAGGCCTGCTGGCAGAGTAAACTGGGCTGTGATGCCGACGGCGTCAGCATTCCCAATGTTGTGAACGCTCAGCGTGTAGGTAAAGTTGGAGCCGGTGACAGCCGTGGCTGGGCCGCTGGCATCCACAGTCAAATCAGGATAACTGCCTACCACTGTGGAGGTGGCGATTGTCGAACTATTGTTGTTCTCATTGCTCTCAGTAATGCTGTTTGCCAGGTCAACAATCGCAGCGCCGACCCCAGCCGCGTAGGTGCCGTCTGAGGCCGCGCTAACAGTAACTGTCAGTGTTTCGGACGTGCCTGCATTCAGGGCACCACCGGAGAATGAGACCACGCCGGAGCTGTTCGTGCCGGTGAATCCTGCGCCTCCGGTGTCAGCTGCGGAAACGAAGGTGAGCCCTGTTGGCAAGGTGAACTGCACGCCCACGCCAGTGGCATTGGCCGTACCAGAGTTAGCAACCGTGAGCGTGTAATTGAAATCCGAGCCCGTGACGCCGGTCGCAGGGGCAGCCACATTCACAGTTAGATCAGGCAAGGTGGTCGCAAGAGGCGCGAAAGCGATGCCCTTGGAGACACCTGGAACGGTGTAGAGGTTCAAGTTACTCGCCGTAGTGACCGCAATGGCGGTATTGTAAGGAGCCGTGTCCGTGAGCTTATACACTCCTTTGCCTGTCGATGTAGCATCGCCACCGGTGACATAAAGCGTTGCCCCACTAACATTGCCCGCCGCAACAATTCGGGAACCGCCGAAGGATGTGGAATACGATCCATTGGAAACCCAAGTGCCACCTACCAGAGAGTATTTTCCTATAGTACCAGCAGTGGCACTGGTGCCCGTAGCAGCATAGAGAACGTCAAAGGTGGCTCCGTTTACGCCTGAGGAGACAAGGTAAAAATCCGTCGGACCCGTTAGGGCGCTCAGCCCGGGAAGCCCGGCCATACTTGTGCTGGTGACTGAGGCGAGAGTGGACACAGCCGGGGCCGCAGCTTGAAGCACATACACCGTGCCGCCAAAGCTCTTCACAGCAAGAACGTTTGAAGTAAGACCCGCGGGCGAAGTGCCACCATTGGTATAAATACCGCCTTTGTCCGCGATAAACCAAGCGGAGTTGTTCAAGCTGGTCGCACCACGTGCCTGATTCCCGGTGCCGCCGGTGTAAGTCGTGGTTGATGGGTAAGTTGTGGGAGCGGGGGTGGCTCCAGCCGATGAGAACGTCAGCACCGCACGCTTGAGTATGTTTGCCGCAGTGGATGCACCAGTGTCCGTCGAGTTGACTGCACTGTGAGCATCGAGACAGAGTAGCGTGCCATCATTCGTGGTCGCCAAATAGCCAGTGGTGCCGCCGGAACCATTGATACGGAAGGCATTCGATGGCGTATTCGCGCTCGGTAGCGTGATAGTCTGGACCGGCGAAGACTGGGTGCTTGTGGCACTAGTATCTACTTCGACCAACGATATGGTGGTGTTTTGCGATGCCGCAGCAGCTTGCTGCACCACTACATGTCCCTGTGTGAAGGAAGCAGCATGGAGATTTGTAAAGGTAAGCGCGAAAGCACCCAAACTGAGTGATCGAAGGGAATGCACTATGCCTCGCTGATGCGATAGCAGTGAACGTAGGGACGGTTTCATGATAGGGGGGCGTTATTCGTATCCACAATGGACTCGCGCAGAGTCGCCGGGTTTTTGAAACCCACAACACACCGACGGTGACGATTTCGTTGCTTGCCCAAAATAGGCCAATAGCCCCACCCCTGAATTTCGATAGACCAACGCACATTTGTTACTTAACGACCAGATGATCATCCCATGGCACCACGCGATCACAATTTCACACGTCAGCACGAATTCATCCGATTCAAGCGGTTTATTGTGACAATTTTGTAAACGCGCGACTGTAACAACCGCCAATAAGTGACATAGGCCAAGTATAAAGTAATAGTAACGAAGTATAATGTTATATTTCAACAATTATGACACAATTAGGCAAATTCCTCCTTTGTCTGGATTCTAGGATATTAATACATTTTTATCGTATTATTAGTTAGACCAAGTTAGTATCACTTCATCATTGATGACGACTTCGTCACCATTCGGTGTTTGAGATATGGTTGTTTGCACATACAAAGCGCATCTGTCGGCTCCACTTAGCAGACTAAAATCCGCAATGCATATTACTGCAGGATATTTTCTAGCATACACATAAACCACCACCGTTACAATCCATGAACCCGACCGCTCACACACCGCACCACCAAGGCATCATCCAAACACGAGTGTTGATTCCCATTTTGGCACTGCTCACCGTTTGTGCGGTAGCAGCGGGCTTACAAGCCTTGAACACGCACCGGACCACCTTCTGGAACAGTGTGGAGTCGGAGGCAACTGCCAACCTAACAAATAGCAACTGCCAGCCGCCTCATCCAGAAGCAAAGGCTTCTACGGGCGTCACGCCAGATCCTCGATTTTTCCCGCGAAAAACACCACTGGTTCTGGTGTCTCTCACCCCGGAAGCCCGCTCCATGGCCTTGGCGATGGAAAACAAGTATCGCTGTGCACACTGCTGCGGAGATGAAACCACCCCGCGCTGTCTGCCGGGTCTTGATGGTGAAGCCTACCAGGATCCTAAAGCCTTGACTGAAGCGCTGAGGAAGTCACTGGGCACGCTTCCTAACGATTGTTACGTATCCACCGCCCTTCCCAAGGTCATCGACCCTAAAACACCGGCGGAGCTGATGAGCCTTCTTTACGAGGATCTGCTGAAACGTCCCGACCCTATAAAACTCAGAATGCTCTTCATCATCGCGGAAACCGACAGCCATCCACTCGCCGCCACAGCATTGGATAATCTCAGGACCAGCATGAACATAGACCACCAGCAGGACTGGCCACGCTGGGAACAGGCAGTCACTCAAGTAGTAGCCCACGAGGAGCGCGGCATGCGCAGCGAAAACTGCCGCGTCCACTGAATAACAATTCTACTTATTATAATCTCAACAAACCATCCATATATCCTAAATTGACCCCAAATTGAATCCATGAAAACAATACGCTACTTAATAACCCGAACGATAATCCTCGCGATTAGCGCGATGGTTTTCGGCATAACAACAACCCAGGCGCAGAGCGTCACTATCGGTTGGACATTCAATGCCCTCACAGGCACCTATGACAGCGGCACGCCTGCGAATTTCACCGTAGGCGCCATCTCCAAGGCTAACTCATACGGCACGGTGGCCACTCCGATCGCCGCAACATCTGTTTCGGGCGGCTACACCGGAGCCAGTGCTGGTGGCAACATCGGCAACGCGGTGCATAACGAAACATTCAGCACGAGCACGTCACCGTATTACGCTGTGACTTTCACCCCCTCTACTGGATACAATCTGCAGATCACGAGTTTCAACTTCGGGATGCGCAGCACCAGCACCGGAGCTTCAGCCTATGCGTTGTATTCGAGCGTCGATAATTATACCACGCCCATCTTTACGGGAACGGATCCGCACAATAGCTCGTGGACGCTGAAAAATAACGGCACGTTCACCCTGAACGGAGCCGCCAGCACTCCGGTGACGCTGAGGCTTTATACCTACGGCGGAGCATCCAATGCCAGTTCCGGCACAATCAACACACGCGTCGATGATGTAGCCATCACGCTGGCAGCCATTTCCAGTGGGCCCGTCGCAGCAGAAGTCCGCGCAGAAACCGCCGCTGACGGCACAGGCCAGATCGTTCAAGCGCAGTCTGTTACTGTCGGGACTCCGGTCACCGCCTACTCCATCTCGCGCGACGCAAGCCACGTTTTTGTTTCCAATGCTGTGGCTACTTGGTCTCTCACGAGCATCACTGGCGGCGTAGTGGCCGGCGACTTGGTTCCTGCCAGTGACTACAAGAGCGCGGTTTTCACCCCGCACGCGTCTGGCTCCGCCACCATCCATGCGACTATCAGCGGACTCACATCCGTGGATTCAGGTGTCATCACTGTGACATCCGCCCCTACCAATCCGACTGCGACCGCCACTGCCAGTAGCAATGACGTTCTCAACGGACAGAATGTGACGCTGACCGTAACTGTCACGCCGGGCGCGAATCCCACCAGCAGCGGAATCTCCGTCACTGGTGATCTTAGCTCTATCAGTGGCTCCAGCACCCAGACATTCACCAGTGGTGCGAGCAACACCTTCACTTACGTTGCGACCGTCCCTGCCAATCTCGCCGGTGGCTCCAAACTGCTGAATTTCTCTGTTATCGATGCCCAAAGCCGCACTACGACATCCTCTCTCACCCTTAACCTTCGCGGTAACCTCACCATATTCCACACGAACGACACACACGCCCGGGTTACACCACACAAGTGGATCGTACCTCAGCACACGTTCAGCACGGCGACGAACTTTGAAGACGTTGGCGGTATCTCCTACATGGGCAGCAAGGTGCTTTCCCTAACGGCAGCCTCCCCGGATGCGCTCGTACTCGACGGCGGTGACATTTCCGAAGGAAATCCCATCGGCGACTGGAACGGTCCAGGTTACACACCGGGCTCCTTCGGCGATGGCACCATTGTGGATTACTTCAAAATGCTGGATACAAAACTGAAGGCTATCACCGGTCGCAGCCGTGGATTGGACGCCATGGTCGTCGGCAACCATGACATCCGTGATATCACGTATCTGAACAACATGAAGGCCGCCTCCGCGCAGTTCCCCATCCTTTCGATGAACATTTGCAACAAGGGCACCCACACTCCTTATTACAACGCCTACACCATCGTTAATGTCAACGGCAACAAGATCGGCATCGTCGGTTACACCACGGAATCATCCGACTCACCGGAAACCGCAGTCAACAGCCTCATCGACGTGGTGGCTTGTGACTGGTCCAGCACAGACAGCACGAAGATCCACTTTGCGGACATCGTGAACGACCTGCGCAACAACCAGGGCTGCAACATGGTGATTCTTCTCACCCACATGGGCCATAGTGGTCTCTGCACGGTCACCAGTGCCAACCCGACACCCATCCTCGTGGACAATGGCGTGGCTAAGTTGCCAGAAGTCGCCGTAACAGGCCACTGGCATACCTATTGCGACACCGTCTGGGAGCCGTCCGCGCTCAACTACAAGACAATCTTCACCGAGGCTGGCAGTTTCCAACACTACGTCGGCGAACTCAAAATCAACGGCCTCGGTAAATACGTCAGCTCGAATTACTACCCGCTGCGCAACAGCGACATCACACCTGACTCGGACATCGCCAGCTACCTTCAAACGCGCAAAGACCAGTATGCAGCCACGAGTCCTCAATACGGAGTGGACCAAATCTTAGGCTACACATCTGACAATCTGCTGCTGGACAACTATATGAAATGGTGGTCCGCAGACGAATATCCGTGGAGCGGCAATAACACCGCAGGCAACTGGATTTGCGATGCCGTGCAGTGGAAGGCCACCGCATTGTTCGGCCAGTGCGATCTCTCGCTAGAAGCCGGTGGTGGCGTCCGCTCCGACATCGTCGCGGGCCCGGTGAGATACACCAATATCTATGAAACCTTTCCGTGGCCAGATGACACCATCTATGTCGTGAACATGACCGGCCAGCAAATCTGGAACTACATCAAAGACCACACCTGTGACGCCGCCCTGTCCGCTGGCTGGCATGTGACCGCCTATGACGGTGTGCCCACCGAGATTACTCTCAACGGCAGCCCTATCAATCTTGCCCAGACCTACAAGGTAGCGATCAACAACTACATGTATCTGCACGACGCCTCGAACTTTGCCACCATAGATCCGTCTCCGCAGACATCGACGTATCTCGCTCGCACAGCGCTCATGGATTACACGGCCACATTCGACCAATCCAATCCCTATCAGGCCGGACCGTCACGCTACACTCTCAACACCGAGTTTTCGGGCGGCTATCGCGTTGTGGTGACGATGATGAACGACAATGACTCTAGAACTTCATTCGATGACGGATTCGTCCGCTTCCTCAGCGCCACACCCGAAACCCTGGCCCACCGCGGCACTCAGCAGGTCCCCACGGATCTGGTCAACGCGGATGGCTCCATCAATCGCTCGAACCGCCTATCAGAGAATGAATGGTATCGCAGCTACTTGGGTTTCCGCGCGGGCGTTCTCCACCCAGGTGACATCGTGGAAGTGTGGGGCAAAGGTGGATTCTACGGTGGCGACCCTGAGTTCATCGATCAGGAAGGTGTGCAGTCGGATGGCGTGGAATTCAAGATCGTAGGCCACGATGCGAGCTTGGCTCAGCCTACCTACTTCAGTTCCATCAATGGCTTCTGGAATCAGGTTTACAAAAACCACTATGTGAAGTTTGTCGCGAGGAAGAGCGGAACCAGCGCGGTGACAGATAACAACGGCACTACCATCACCATCCAGGATGTCACTGGCTACGCCACCAAGACTCTCCCAGGCAACACGGGTGACTATCTGGTAATCACTGGTGTCCCCACCAGCGAGAGCTATGGCTTGCGCTTCCGCTGTGACAGCGTCACGGCTGCCGCCACGCCGTATTTCCCACCGAACTCGCAAGTCAACCCGCTGGCAAGCAGCCAGACCAGCAGTCCGCTAACTCTCACAGCCACCGCCAACGTAGCCCCCGGGTCTGGCCAGAACTATTACTCGCTGGAGCCGGTGGCAGATGCACAGGTGGAAAGCGGTGTCCCCGGGAGCAATTTCAACACCAACAACCTCTACATTCAAAGCGCTAACGGGGGATCCTACGGGAATGAGCGCGCGTGGTTGCGTTTCGATCTCTCCAGCCTGCCTGCCGGATCCACCATTACCAGCGCCACACTGAACATGTCCTGCTGGAAAGCGACCGGTGCGTCGCTTTCCGCCGAAGTCCACGGTGGAAACGACGATACATGGGGAGAAACGACGATAACCTGGAACAACCAGCCAACATTTGGCAGCGTGCTGGACACCCAGACGCTAGCCTCGGGCGTGACTAACCTCTACTACAGTTGGGATGCCACCGCTTTTGCCCAGAGCAAACTTGCCGGCAACAAGCTGGTATCGCTGCTAGTGAAGCCAGTCACGGAGAATTCCACTGACTCGACTTCACCAAGCTATGGCTTCGATTCAAAGGAATATACCTCAAACCATCCGTATTTGCAGGTCACCACTCCATCCACGGGCACGCCGATCACTGTGATACAGGTTCAATTCTTCTACCGTTACTCGGCAGACTCCACCACATGGACAGACTGGAGCGTGTTCCAGACGGTGAACGCGGCTCCTTGGAACGCATCCTTCAGTTATCCCAACGGCGACGGACAATATGAATTCTACAGTGTCGCCACGGATAGCAATGGCACTGTTGAGCCTGCGCCTCCCTACGCCGACACCGCTGTGACTTACACGTCAGGAACAGCAGTGATCGCAGTGGCACAAAACGGATCTCTAAGCAATGGTGCCACCGTGAACTTCGGGAATGTGGAAGTGAACTCGAACCAACCCTTCACGTTCACCATCAGCAACACCGGAAATCAAATGCTAACCGGGCTGAGTGCCACTATCGATCCAGCGGGTCCCAATGCCGCAGACTTCGCCATCTCTACCGCTCCCTCCGCTACGGTCAGCCCCAGCGGCAACAGCAACTTGGTTGTCACTTTCGCTCCGCTAGCGACTGGCCCGCGAGGAGCCGTGATCCATATAGCAAGCAGTGACTCGTCTAACAATCCATTCAACGTCCTCCTGAATGGTAACGGACTCAGCCATCTCGAAGCTTGGAGATTGAGCGCCTACGGCAGCACTGACAACACTGGCGACGGCGCAGACCTGGCCACTCCTCAGCATGATGGCATCCCGAACTTGATTAAGTTTGCCACCGGCATACCCGCAGTTCCCGCCGCAACAAACCCGGTAAGTGTCGGCAATTCCGGTTCCACCGTCGCGTTCACATACTCCCGTGCCAAGGCAGCGGTGGCGGACGGTATTGATTTTGCGATTGAGTGGAGCGACACTCTGACTGGCGGCTCATGGAGCTCCGAGGGAGTGGTGGCCCAAGCACCCGTGGATCTGGGTGATACCGAGCGAGTCACGGCGACCGTTCCCACAAGTCAGAGCGGCCACCGCTTCGTACATCTGCGCGTCACAAGACCCTAGTTTGGTAGTTCTTAGCACTGTGTTGTGCGCGTTCCCCGAACCCGCTCTGGTAAACCTACCGGAGCGGGTTCTTCGTTTACTGGTCACCCAAATACGACTATCGGCAGCGCCAAAATATGAATTCTTTTTACCCGCGCAGCGGCAAGAATTTTTGGCAATCACTATATAACAAAGAACAATGCCGACTCCTCTGTGGATGCCTCTCCGGAACGCCAGCTCGTATGTTTCTAAGAACGGATGGCGCTTGTGTAGGTTTTGGTTCAAGCGGGATCACCATCGGTGTGCGCCCCGCCAAGAGCGCGCTCACCTGTCTCGCCAGTTTTCAGGCGCACCACATCCAACAACTCAAACACGAAGACCTTGCCTTTGCCTTGTCCACCAGAATGAGATTGATTCCCATGCGCCACATGAGAGATGGCGTCGAGAATCGAGTCTACTTCATCGTCATGACAGGCTACTTCCACACGAGTATGCCTAGCCATTTCCGTGGCGAGGTATTCGTGTTCTTCAGGGTTCCATTTATCGTGCTCCTGACCGAATCCCTTGGCATCCGAAATGGATAGGCCATGCACGTGAATATTAATGAGCGCCGTGATCGTTCGCTCAAGTTGTTTGGGAGGAAGATAGGCCAAGATGAATTTCATAATCAGGACTCAGGCTTTCTGGTTTCAAACCAAGGATAGAGTATAGGCAGGATGAACAAAGTCAGCAAGGTAGCAGTGATCAGACCGCCAATGATCACGGATGCGAAGGGGCGCGAGGTTTCCGAGCCGACCTGGTGGGAAAGCGCTGCGGGCAGGAGCCCGAGCGCAGCCATGGTGGCCGTCATCATCACCTGGCGCATCCGTGAGATAGCACCCTCCCGGACGGCTTCCGCCATGCCCAAGCCTTGGTTACGCAAATCGCGAATACGTTCAACCAGCAACACTCCGTTCTGGACTGAAACTCCGAACAAGGCGATGAATCCCACCAGCGCAGATACAGATAGATTCAACCCTGCCACTGGCAGAGCCAGCACCCCACCCACTGCCGCGAATGGGATGTTGAGAAGAATCAGGAACGCCAGCTTGCCTGAGTCAAATGCCGTGAAAAGGAGGAAGAAAATGGCCAGCAGAGTGATAGGCACGATGACCTCCAGACGGTGCACGGCGCGCTGCTGGTTTTCAAACGCGCCGGTCCATTGCATCGTGTAACCGGTCGGCAGTTTCACCGCCTGTTGGACCTTTGCCTGCGCCTCAGTCACCAGCGAGCCCAGGTCTCGGCCGCGCACTGAGATTTTCACGGCAGCGAAGCGTGAGTTCTCCTCACGTTCGATGCGCGCAAATCCAGGATGCACTTCCACCAATGTTAGTGCCGCCAGCGTAAGGCGTTCACCATTGGAACCGAATACCGGTATGTTCCGGATAGAATCCAGATCGGCTACCGTTTCAGGCATCATTTTCACCACCAGATCAAAGTTACGTTCTCCTTCCAACACGCGGGTGGCCACAGCTCCGCCGAGGGCCGTCTCAATCACGGATTGGACGTCGGATATCGAAAGCCCCACGCGGGCGATGGCTGCACGATCTATTGCAATCTGCACCTGTGGCTGCCCGATCAGCTCGTCGGTGCCTACGTCTGTGGCACCTGGAATGGCCTTTATAGTCTCCACCGTTTTGTCTGCTATGGCTTGAAGTTTGTTAGGGTCCTCGCCGAATATTTTGACACTCAACTCACTCTTGATGCCGGAAACCGCCTCGTTGACATTATCCTCAATGTACTGGCTGAACTGGAACTCCACCCCTGGGATCTGTGCGAGCCGTTGCTTCATGGCCTCGCACAACTCCTCGCGGTTGCTCGCGGTAGTCCACTCGGACCGGGATTTGAGTTCGACATTGTATTCCGCTATATCGAACCCGTTGATGTCCGTGCCATCGTCCGGTCTGCCCAGTTGACTGACGATCACTTTGGTTTCCGGGAAGGAAGCCAGGATAGCCCGGGTTTTATGCACGATGCGGGCGGCGTCTGTGGGAGAGATGGTTTGCGGCATGAACCCGCGTACCCATAACGAACCTTCATCAAGCTTGGGAAGGAACTCTGAGCCTGTGAAGTGCAAGACGACACCGCTACCCACCAAACTGGCCACGGCGATTGTCATCACCATAACGCGGGATCTGAGTGCCCAATCCAACGATGGCCGATAGACGCGCAGCAGCATGCGGATGGCCAGAGATTCACGTTCGGGCGAGTCTTTCTTGAACCGGGTGGCGAAACTCGCCAACACCGGAACGACCGTCAGGGCCAGAATGGTCCCCACCACTAGCGCGAAGGTGAGCGTTAGAGCCATCGGTTGGAAGATCTTGCCCTCCACCCGCTGGAGGGTGTAGAGCGGAATGAAAGCAGTCAGCAGAATGACCTTCGAGAACAGGATGGGCCGTCCCATCTGTGAAACTGCCTCAACGATGGCTGCGGGCAGATTGCGGAAACTGCCCTGGCGCTTTTCCAGCAACTGCAGTAGGCACTCAATGATGACAACGGCGGAATCTACGATGATGCCGAAGTCGATGGCACCCATCGAAATCAAATTCGCGGGTATCCCACGCAGGTCTAGCAGTAGGAAAGCTCCCAGTAACGACAGCGGGACGACTGTGGCCACCACCAGCGCGGAGCGGAAATTGCCAAGACCGAGAAACAGGATCAATACCAGCAGCACCAGCGCGATGCCTTCAATCATGTTGTGCTGCACCGTGTGCAGGGTCCTATCTATCAGATTGGTGCGGTCATAAAAGGGGGCGATCCGCACCCCCGGCGGCAACTTGCCCCGGTTGATTTCCTCGACCTTCGCGCGGACCTTGTCGAGGACTGTGCCAGCGTTCTCACCTTTGCGCAGGATGACGATGCCTTGCACTACGTCATCCTCGTCTGGAGTGCCGGGCACCAGCTTGCCCACCCGGCCTAGGCGCAGTTGATGACCGATCTCAACGCGTCCCAAGTCACCGATTTTCACCGGCGTCCCGCTGCGCGTGTCCACGGCGATATCTGCGATGTCAGTGGTGGTGCTGATGAGCCCTAGGCCACGAACGATGTACATTTCCGGCCCATGCTCGATATAGGAGCCGCCGGCATTGCGATTGCCGTTGGACAGTCCGTCTAGCACCTGCTTCAGGGTGAGTCCGTAAGACTTCAGCTTGGCCGGATCTATCAGGACTTGATACTGTTTGGTAGGCCCACCGAATCCCACCACATCAACAATACCCGGTATCGTGCGCATTTCACGCTCCACCACCCAGTCTTCCAGCGACTTGAGTTCCTCTGCCGGGAAGCCGGGTGGACCCTTGAGCGTGTAGCGGAAAATCTCACCTACCGGGGTGGAATCCGGGGAGAGGCTGGCTTGCGCGCCTGTGGGCAACTGGACCGCTGCGAGCTGTTCGAACGCCTGAGTGCGCACCTCGTTGGTCTTGGCGTCATCTTCAAACACAATTGTCACCTGAGACAGTCCGAACAATGATATCGAGCGCATCGAAGCCCGCTTCGGGATCCCGTTCATCTGGTTTTCGATCGGGATCGTGACCAAGCGTTCCACTTCTTCAGCTGCGTGGCCCGGGAAGAGCGTGATGATTTGCACCTCGACGTTGGTTACGTCCGGATACGCCTCAACGGGCAAGCGCTGGAAACTGAACACCCCCGCAAGGATGAAGACGGACATCAACACCAGAACGATCGCGCGGTGGCGCAAGGCGAATAATGTTAGAGATGCCATGGGTTTATTCCTTGGCGGTTTCACTCATTGCCTGTAGCAGGAGACAGCCTTGGGAAACGATGCGTTCATTGGCGGATAGATTCGCAGTAACGGTGATTTTCCCATCATGTTCCCTGCCTACTTCCACACGCCTGCATTGATAGCTACCGGGCGCCTTCTCGACATAGACGCAATGATTCTCATTCTTCGAGAATACCGCACTGGACGGGACCTCTACGCTGCCGGCAGAAGCGGCTGCGTGATCCACCCCATTCAAGGAGGTGGGAGAACTTTCGCCATTGCCCGCATGAGCCATGCCGTCAGCTTCTACGTCCACCGAGACATACATTTCAGCCCTGAGCAGACTCTCCTTGTTATCCACTATCCCGCGTGCTTTCACCATCCGCGTCAGCGGGTCAAGCGTGTCCCCTATGAGTTCCAGATGACCATCGAAGGACTTGCCCGGATAGGCCCGTGAGTGAACGTGGAGCACCTGGCCTGCCTTGAGGGTGCCGGTCTCCAGCTCGGTGATGTCTAGTTGGACGGCGAGCTGGCGGGGATCGCTCACGATGAAAAGCGGTGCAATAAACTGAGGAGCATTGGCGAGCATCTGATCCGGGCGGACTTCCTGTCCGGGGTTGATAGTCTTATCGACCACAGTGCCCCTCAATGGAGACTTGAGTGGATAGTGCCCGTCCACGCTGCCTACCGAGACCCCGTAAAGTTTCAAGCGCGCTTGTGCCCGCTGGTTTTCTGAGGCTTTGGCAGCATAGTCATCTTCTCCGGCTTCAACATCTTTTTGGGCGACTGCGCCATGGGCGAACAGATCCTGAAGGCGGGTGAGAGTACGGGATGAAAGTTTCTCGTCGGCAGCCGCACGGCTCGCATCCGCCTGCGCCTGCCCGAAATCGGGTGAGGCTATCAGGGCCAGTGTATCATCGACCTCCACATGTTGTCCGATCTGGACGCAGATCTTGTCCACACGACCAGCGACGGATGCGAACACCCGCACTGTGGCATCCTCATTCCATCCAAGGTGACCGTTGACCCGCACCACCGAGTATCCGACCGGCTGCACGTTCTCTATCAATAATGCTTCTTGCTGCTGGGAGCCCGCCGGAAAGGTGATGGTATCGCCCTCCACTTTCGCAGCCGGGATATTTTCCGTGTGTTCCTTGGCAGAATCCTCGTGGCCGCCATGGCATCCGAACAAGCCGATGGAACTAACGGTCATGGCTAAAGCAAGGAAACGCCACCGTCTATATTTTGATAGAATAGTTATCATGGATTGCTGAGATTGAGGGCACCCGCAAGGGCTGATGCGGCTGCCGCCTTGTCAGCCATGGCCTGCGCGGCAGCCACCCGGATGTCGTTATCCGTGCGTTGGGCCTGCAGCAGTTCGACCAACGCCGCGCCACCCTTTTGATAGGCATATTGGACGATTTTTAGTGTTTCAGCAGATTTCGGGACAATCTCGTTGGCATAGCGCTGCCGTCGGACAGCGGCCTCAGACAAGGCCACCCTGGCTGCCGTCACCTCAGAGGCAGCCTGGACTTTCACTTTGGCGAGTTGATCTGCAGCGATGGTCTTCGCCGCCGCGGCCGCCTTGATGTTTCCTTTGTTAGAATTCCAAAGCGGCAGCGGAAACGACAAGCCGATTCCTATTGTGTTAGTAGTGTCCGGGGGATTGTGTTCGAACTGAAGAATGGCTGTAGGATCTGGAATCCTCATCGCCTCCTGCAGGCCCAGATCAGCCTCTGACTTGCGCAGATTCTCCTCAGCGGCGAGAACGTCAGGGCGCATACGGGCTACCACCGCGTGTCCGGTGAAGGTCTCGTCCGCCAGAGCCTCCAGTCGGTCCGCAGGCCTCCACTCCCCGTTAGGATATTTCACCCCGAGCAAGACTTCCACGGCGATACGCGCCGTCTTGGCGGTGCTTAGGGCCGCCTCCGCGTTGAGTTCGAGTTGATCGGCGTTAATCTCTATTTGCGCCTTGTCCGCCTTCGAGATATCGCCGGCATTGAGTCGCGCTTCTGCGATCTGTGCTTCTTTGCGGAGTGATTCCGCCGAGTCACGCAATATCCTGACGTTTGCCTCGGCCAGTAACACTGCTAGATAAGCCTTGGTGACCCCCAGATCAAGAATACGCCGGGCATCCTGCAGGTTGGCTTGGGCCGATAGCCGCCCGTGTGTGGCGGAGCTTTGTCTCAGGGTCCGTTTGCCACCGATTTCAAAGAGTTGGTTGACAGCAAACACAGAATCATAGCTGCGATCCCAATACCTGTTGCCGAGGCGGGTTGCATTGGATGATGAATCCGTGCTGATTTTACCCGTCGTGTAAGAGAACGTTGGATTCGGGAACTCCCGGCTTACCAACTCTAGAGCCGCAGCCTGGTCTACATTCGCTTGTGTCGCCAGCAGGTCCCAGTTGCGCTGAAAGGCGATCTGCCGGGCTTGAGCGAGGCTCAATGACTGGGGCATGGTGTCTGCCTTGGATGACGCGGTGGTGACGGATTGGGCGGATTTAGCCGTTCTGGATCCAGGTTCCCGAGCCAGCGATACACTGCTCAGTGAGGTGGCAAAAACGACGCAGAACCACCACCGGCAAAGCCGCGATTCAAGAAATGGTGGTAGGCTAGGCATGAGTGAAATCACATTTAGTGGCGTGAATTCTAATCTCTGCCATCACCACGGTCTATTGGACAAAAGCGGCATCGTCTGTAGGGCTTCGCCCTACACCTCTTGGTAACCCCGTCCAATTCCTGCGGTCGCCTACATTCGCCGCCCGGATTCCACCCACCGGACCGCCTCCCGCATCAGGCCACTCAAGGTGCTGACGCCCAGCTTGATCTTCATCCGCGTGCAATGGGTTTGCACGGTCTTCAACGCTATGTTGAGCGACTCGGAGATTTCCCGTGTCTCCATGCCAGAACCTAACATTTCGAAAACTTGCAACTCACGGTCACTCAAGGTGGCGACACGTGAGGTGGATTGCGGTGTTTTAAGTTCAACCATCTTCTCGATCATCGCCCGCGCGAATTCATCACTCACAAACATTTTCCCTTCGAGCACATGCCGGAGCGCGGTAATAACATTCTTCGTCACTTCCCTTTTCATGACGTAACCACGAGCACCGGCACGCAGAGCGCGTTCCCCATAGGTCGCCTCATCGTGCATCGACAGCACCACCAGCGCGGTCTCGGGGCAGCAGGCCCGCAGATCCTTAATCAATTCCAGCCCCGACCCGCTGGCCAGTGAGAGATCCACCAAGGCGGCATCGGGACGCAAATCCACGATTGCTTGCAACGCCACAGGCGCGCTGCTAGCCTCACCGCAAACCATCATGTCATTTTGGCGGTTGATCAGAATGGTCAGCCCCTCACATACCAGTGGGTGATCATCGACCAGAAATATCAGGCGTTTGGCGGATGGATTATCGGACATCCTGCTCGGTGCTGCTTGGTTCATATGGCTTGTTAAATGTGCAGGTAACAACCGTGCCGCCTTCCGGCACGGAACCAATAGACAAATTGGCACCAATCATCGCGGCTCTGTGTTTCATGATGTGCAGGCCCATTCCTTTACTCGCCATATGCACGACCGCAAGGCCACATCCATCATCTTTAATCGTAAGGGCCACATGTCCATTGGTTTCGGCATACCGGATGACGATATGCTTTGCCTTGCCGTGACGCGCCGCATTGCTGACAGCTTCCTGCGCGATCCGATAGAGATGGATCTCAGTCGCCACATCTACCGGCCACTCCGTCCCGTCGTGCTCAAAACGGCATTCTGTGTCAAGGTGGCTGCAGGTGGTCAGCGCCAGGTCCTCGAAGAAATCAATGAGTCCTTCAGTCTCCAGATGCACGGGAGCCAGGCCGCGGGCTATCTTGCGGGCGAGTGAAATTCCCGACTCCACCAAGTCAACGACGCGCCGGACTTTGGCTGCGGCTGTTTCATGCCCCATGTCTGCCAGATCCTGCTCGACGTTCATCGCCGCTATCGCGGTGCCGGTGAGATGTTGGCCAAGATTGTCATGTAGATCATAGCCTATCCGCTGTCTTTCGCTCTCACTAATCCTGAGGATTTCCTTTTCGAGGCGTTCACGCTCGGCCATTTCTTCACTGAGTGCCGCCGTGCGCTCCTTGATGCGAGATTCCAGCGTTTCATGGAAAGACTTGAGCCAAACTAGCAGAGAAAGAACAATCATATAGAATGTCAAGGTGATCACTCCGTTCCAACCCAGAATGAACGAGCTCTGCATGCCAGCCAACCAGTCTCCAAGCATCCAAATTCCGATGCTCAGAACCGAGGCCAGAATAGCCATGGCCCTGCCTGAGAGCCAGAACAATGCGACAATCGGAACCAGATAGAAAACCGAGAATGAAAGTTCATATCCTGTGCTGTAGTCAATCAGCCCCACGACCATCACAATCCCGAAGGCCAAGAAAATGGCAAAGACCCGTGGAATCCTGCTAATTCGACGCAAGGTTGAGTTCATATTACGGCTTGAACATGCTGTGGGTCCGCATTCAGTCAATCTCCAATTCAGCTTCCGATTCCGCCAGATACATCAGCCCTTTCCAAATAGGAGATTCCACCTTGATTTGAATGAACATACTGGTTGCCAAAAAAGCCTGACCTGAGACTGTCGACTGGATTGATGAAAGGCCAGAATCCGCATAGAGCCACAGCAAACAGCCCGCCTTACATCAAAACTCCGCATGGACTCTAAAGCCAAAAATGGATGCCGGACCTCGGTCAATATTGTAAGCAGGATTGATAACATACTGGTAGTCCAGGCCCACAGTCAGGAATTTTGTCATGCGGGCTGCATAGTACGCCTCAAGGATCTTTTCGGGGCCGTATTGCAAGTTCCCGTCCCCTATCAAAATGCCGTTGCCACCTTTGGCAAAGTAGGCTCGCGCGTCCTTTGATAAAACGTTGCCGACCATCGCAACGCCCAATGTGTCATCCTTCCTGCCCCAGGATGTTCCCTTGACCGATACCCCGGAAGCGATGGATTGGTTGATTTCGGTGAAATCAAACGCCTCCTTATTTCCCTGATTCGAGCTGAATCTGGCAAACAGTCCAGTGCTTTCAGTGACCCCCTGCTCCAGATTGATGGCAAATCCAGACCGGGATGCGTAATGCCTAACAACAGAGGTATCAGGAACTGTCCCAGTCAACTCCGCCTGACGGATCGCATCGGCATAACTTCCCATGTAGCCGATATTGGTGAAGGCAAGGAATTTAATTTTTCCGGGCCGGTCAAACCAGTTCTGCCTGAATTCCACCTCTCCCACCCATTCCTGCTGTTTGAAACCCTGATCGATCAGTTTTGAATTGGGCTCGGTTGATAGCGCGAAGAATCCTCCTCGCAGGGTCCAGAATGATTGATTCCATTCAACGGCCCCACCCTCCGTGTATCCCCATGAGTCGGCGGCATAATCAAAGGCCCCGGACTCTATGACAGACCAATTCATGAAATCCGCCCTGGGGTCATGAGCATATGTGTTAGTGTCAAAAACATCCACCGGTGAAAACTTGCCGATAGTGACGGTGATATTATCAACCGGATAGCTTCCAGCCAGTTGATTGGGTCCGGACTCGATATCCTGAGTGCCCCCACCGAGATCAAATACATGTCTGAAAAACGCGCGGGGCAGCCTTAGGTAGGGGTCGTGAGAGCCGACTTTGTAGGCCTCACCACTGGTGAAGCCCGCCACTCCAAGTGTGTCACTTAGGCCGAATCCTTGGTCAACTTCGGGATTAAGATAGAACTGGGTTCCCTCAGGCAAACGAAACCCGAGAAATGCCGTCACATCGGTGGTTTCCGCCCCCGCGTTCCGCGGGCCTAGACTGTTTGTTCCCTGATAAGGGGAAGTGAAAGACGGGTGCCACTGCGTGACATTGGTCGCCTGCCAGTGCAGGTTCCACCACTCGGGTGGCGCATGATCATTCAGTTTATCGGATGCATGAGCAGAACCCTTCTCTGACTTGGCCCCGGCGTCTGCTCCTGTTCCAGCAGAGATGGCTTCCCCGCCCCACGCCAATCCCATGAGAGCCGCGAGGAAGGCACATGACAGCATACGGAACAGTATTTGGACTGAGAAAAACATTGTTATATACGAATTGTAATTTTGTGAAGGTCAGTTGCTTGATTATTTATTGGAACATCACGATGCATTGCAATCGGAGCATCCGTCCAGTGGGCATGCGACTGCCCCCCCTAGGAAGTTGTTCGTCTGTTTATTCATGTTTTGAAAATCGGGTATAAGTCCGACGGCTACCAGACCGAAATACGTCAATAGCACTCATCCGACTAGGCTTTTCTACGTTACAACCATTCGTGTAATTTTTTGATAAAGATTCGCTTGCAGAATTGCGTTAGCAAACAGTAGGCAAAAAGAGTGACGGCAAGGAATGGCCAATAACCCCAAGGTAAATGAACCATGCCTACAGATTTACCGAGCTCCGTAAATGGCACAAAGCAGCCGATGATCATGATCGCGCCAGTAAGAAGCAATACCGGCAGTGATGCCGTGCTTTGGATAAATGGAATCTTCTCTGTGCGGATCATGTGTACAATCAAGGTCTGGGTAAGCAGGCTCTCAATAAACCAAGCCGTCTGAAAGAGGCCCTGGTGTTCCACCGTGTTCGCACCGAAGATGAACCACATACCTAGGAAGGTGGTGATGTCGAAAATGGAGCTGATTGGCCCAATCAAAACCATAAATCGGGCGAGGCTGCCTATCCCCCATGGACGGGGTTGTTTTAGCCAATCCTCATCCATCCGATCCCATGGGAGGGAAATCTGCGAGATGTCGTAGAGAAGGTTATTGATCAGGATTTGAATAGCCAGCATCGGTAGGAACGGTAGAAACGCGCTAGCTATGAGCACGCTGAACATGTTTCCGAAGTTTGAGCTGGCAGTCATCTTGACGTATTTGATGATATTTCCAAAAGTGCGCCGTCCCTCGATGACGCCGCGCTCCAGAACTAGAAGGCTCTTTTCCAGTAGAATAATATCGGCTGCTTCCTTGGCGAGATCCACTGCGCTGTCCACTGAAATACCTACGTCAGCGTCACGCAGGGCAAGCGCATCGTTGATGCCGTCACCCATAAAGCCAACGGTGTGACCGTTGGCTTTGAGCGCACGTACGACGCGGGCCTTTTGTGATGGAGTCAGCTTCGCGAATATGGTGCTGCATTCGACTTGCTCGCGTAGATGCTCGTCATCCAACAGCTCAATATCCGCACCCACAAGGATGTGCTCAACGTTCAAGCCGACATCGCGACAAACCTTCTTTGCCACCAACGCATTGTCGCCAGTAAGGATTTTTACCGTTACGCCATGTTCACGCAGCAGGCGCAACGCTTCGGCGGTGGTCTCCTTGGGTGGATCAAGGAAGGCAATAAAGCCCGAAAAAATCAGACCGGCTTCGTCAGTGATGTTGAATTGCCCGGCTGATTTGTCCACAGCTTTGTAAGCCACTGCAATCAGGCGCAGGCCGTCTTCGTTATTGCTGTCGCGCAAGGCGTGTAGTTGTGTGTTCAACTCCGACGTGAGTGGCACAACATCTCCTTCAATTTCCACTGAAGAACAGATTTGCAGGATTTCCTCGACGGCGCCTTTGCAGATAAGCATGTTAGGTCCACCCGCAGATGCCTCAAGGACGACGGACATGCGCCTCCGGACGAAATCGAACGGGATTTCGTCGATGCAGTTAAAGGACTGAGCAGCTTCACGCAAAGCTGGGGCGTCGTGCCCGTGATCAATCACGGCGCGATCGATCAAATTTTTCAGTCCGGTCTGAAACAGGCTATTCAAATAGGCGTGTTCTAGCACACGGTCGCACCGTTCTCCGTGCACGTTCAAATGCTTGATAAGCACCACACGGTCCTCAGTAAGGGTGCCCGTTTTGTCGGTGCAGAGCACATCCATCGCGCCAAAGTTCTGGATCGCACTGATACGCTTAACGACAGCTTTTTCCCGAGCCATCGCGATTGCTCCACGAGCGAGATTAGCATTGACAATCATCGGCAGCATCTCAGGCGTGAGACCGACCGCGACGGCCACACCGAAGAGAAATGCTTCTAGCCAATTTCCCTTCGTGATCCCATTGACGAGAAAGACAATTGGCACCATTACCATCATGAATTTGATGAGCAACCAGCTCACCCTGTTAACGCCCCGGTCGAATGCCGTTTGCGGTCTTTCTCCGACAAGCTTCGATGCAACCTGTCCCATCTGCGTATGGGGCCCTGTTGCAAACACCACCGCACGGGCGCTGCCACTAACAACGCTACTACCCATGAAACAGAGTTCCGGAGCGTCAAAGTTTGCAAGCGTTTTCATCTGCGCATCACATCCACCTGACGATGCCATTTTTTCGACAGGCATCGCCTCACCCGTGAGCACAGATTGGCTGACAAACAAATCCCGCGACACGAGAAGGCACACGTCTGCAGGAATCATGTCGCCTGCGCTCAATCGCACAATGTCTCCAGGCACGAGTTCCTCGATGAGCACCTCGGAAAATGCGTTGTCTAGCGGATCAGCGTGTCTCTCCTCCATTTTCTCTCCAATGCGCAGCACGGAACAGCGGTTGCGGACCAGCTTGCGCAGTCCCTCTGCTTTTACCAGAGCACGAAACTCCTGCCAAAACCGCAAAACCGTTGCGGAGAGGATCATTACCCCCATGACGATGGTTCCACGCACGTCGTCTGTTAGATACGAGACGATGCCGAGGGAGAGCAGGACGTAATTGAAAGGGTTGTTGAACGATGTCCACAGCACCCTATACCAAGTGGGCACCTCGTGTGGCACAGCGATGTTCTCCCCCTGCTCCTCAAGTCGGCGCTGCGCATCGCCCCAATCCAAACCATCTGGAGTGGTATTCAATTGTGAAAACAAACTGGAGACAGTATGCTCAAAGCTGGTTTGGACATCTGTTTGGTGCTGGGAATCAATAATGGCGGCCATGGTTTTCTCCTCTGTTCCAGAAAACTGGCAATCCAGGTCCACTACGTCACGCGCGATAACCTGAAGATTTAGACAGGTTCAAAATTGTCCAACCGACTAGCCAGCGAGGGTTGGCAAATTGATCCGGAAAGTGGCACCATGCCCCAACTCGCTCACCAAATTTATCGAGCCACCCAACCTTTCGATAGCTGTTTTAGAGATGCACAATCCCAATCCGTACCCGCCCTTGTCTCGCGAACGTGCCGCGTCCACCCGATAAAACCGCTCAAAAATGCGCAACTGATGTTCTGGTGGAATTCCAGCGCCTTGATCAGACACCTCAATCGACACGCTGCCATCTTCCCCTTTGTATGCTTTGACGGTAACTATGCTTCCCTGTGGTCCATACTGTATGGCATTATGCACAAGATTTGTGAAGGCGTAACCAAGCAGCACGATGTCCGTCGTCAACTCAAGCACTCTTGAACACTCTAGTTTCAGTTTAACGTTTTTTTCCTCGGCAAGAACCGCTACTCCATCGCACAACGCCGCTAAGTGGATAGACAGATACAGTCGGCGCGGTTGAATGGCGAGTCCTTCACTCTCCACGCGCGCAAGCCGCAAAAGGCGTTCCACCAATGCATGCATGCGCTGCGCTTCCTCTAGCATGCTACCGACGGTATCTTGCAAGGCTTCCGCGTTTGCTACTGGCGAACGCAGGGCTACTTCGCCCACTGTTCGCAGTGCCGTTAGAGGAGTGCGCAGTTCGTGGGACGCATCTGCTGTAAATCGGCGCAATTCTTTAAGCAATTGGTCCCGCTTTTGTGCTTCGCGCCGTAACAGGGCAGCCAGACCTTCCAATTCTGCTGGAAGTGGGCGTGGCGGTTTCTCATTGATACGCGAGCCAAGACGGCTGATTTCCGACAAACACCAGCCCGCCACAAACCATCCGCCGACAAAGAACACCGTCAAAACGAAGATTGCAGCTGGAAGAATCTTGCCTTGAGCAAGGCTCTCTGGACCAAGCGTCCGCGCGATAATCGCTAGCAAAAAAACAAGGGACCCAGCCGCGAGCAAACCGTACGCACCCGCAAGGCGGGTCCGCAGCGAGAGCCGTCCCATCCACTCCTTCATAAAGATTTCTCCTCCCGGAGGACCAACCCCACACCTCGCACGGTATGCAAGAGCTTATGGGCCTTTCCTTCGTCAAGTTTCCGTCGCAGACGCGCCACGTGAACGTCTATCACATTGTCCAGCGGAGTGGCGCGTTGAAATTCACGCCAAACCTTACGTGCAAGCTCTTCCCGTCCGACCGCTTCCCCGGTGTGGCAAACCAAATATGCAAGCAGATCGAACTCCCTGGGCGTCAACTCAAGGGAGGCCCCGGCCCGGCTTGCACGCCGCGTTTCAAAATCAACCGTTAGATCACCCACCTTGCGCTGCATCGGTTCTGACGGAACCCCTCGGCGTAACAATGCCCGCACACGTGCCAACAGTTCGGCAAACGCGAATGGCTTACTCAAATAATCATCCGCACCCGCTTCAAGCCCAGTAACTCGGTCATCCACGGCACCCAGCGCCGTGAGTAGTAACACAGGCACACGATTGCCGTCTGCTCGGATCGCACGCAGCACCTCCAATCCGTCGCGTCCTGGCAGCATCCAATCCAGCACCACCAAGTCACAGGAATTCATGCTGCATGAGCTAAGTGCGTCCTCGCCATTGTAAGCAGATCGAACGCTGAAGCCTTCAGCAGCAAAACCATCGGCAAGTCCTTTGGCTGTTTTCAGATCGTCTTCGACGATTAAGAGCCTGTGCATGCCGTAGTGGAACATAACGCCGAGATAAAGTCGATGTTGGCATTTAGCCCGGCATTCTATATTGAGGCGGTCATTATTCGTAACCTATTGAAAATGAAATTGTTGAGTAGCCAAAGCCCTCCTATGCCATAGTTGAATATATACAGGAAGTCGGCGGATTACAGAACGAGCGTAGCCCCCCTCTCATTACCATAACGTCACATGATCAATACTTTACCGTGAACCGGAGTCCGGCCACCAGCGCGTTTGGTTGCCCATGCACAGCGCCCGGATTGATGATGTATTGCAAGTCGGGTTGCAGCAGCACCGCAACACCATCTATGCGTTCCAGTTTGGTGAGGTGAGCCTGATAGGTCATTTCAATCACCGTTTCGCAATGGGTGGGAAATGCATTGCCCGAGGAGTCCCGGGCTTCATCGCTGACATTCAGTCGGCCCGCGCCGAGGGCTATCACATCCTGGCGCCCTTCATCTTTGAAGAAAAGTCCCGTTTGCGACAGGCCGACTTCAGTGCTGAAATTCACCAGATTGCGGTCACCCGGCGCACCCGCCACCTTTGCAAATGCGGCCAGCCCGGCCGGGGCACCAGCGATGAGCGGTTGGATATATTGGTCCACGACGGCATAGAGCCCCTGATTGCCACGGTGCTGGCTTCCGCCACTCAAATCATCAAAAAGCATGGAATCATAGTATCCTCCGATTTTATAGGTGCCTACAGGCTCTCCGTGCGCTGATTTCAACTTGTAAATCGCCTCCAGAAAGAACGCAGCGCCCTCCGCGCTTGGCAGATCCCATTTTGTGTTGTGCGGGTTGTCTGCAGGAGTGCCCACATCACCGCTGAACACCGCAGCCCGCAATGTTAGCGGCTGCTTATCCATAGGTGCCCAATCGACGCGGATACAGGGTGCGGAAACTGGGTAAACAGCCGCCACCAAGCCGTTGCTGATCACCGGAAATGTGCCAAATCCTCCATTAAGAAAAATACCTGCTCCGTCGGACTGCCAGAAGCCGTTAGACTTGTCCAGTGCCCATATCCCGCATCTCACTGACAAGCTGTATTGGATAAAGTTTCCCTCCGCCCAAAGCGAGAAGAGCCTCAGGCTGGGGCTTACATATAAATTGCTCACCCCGTTCACATCCCCCACATATTTTTGTGAGAATTCCTCACCATGTGGATAGATGACACTGGCATGGATGGCAAACTCACGCTTGTAGTTGTCCTTGTCATCAGGATCCTGCCAGCTTCCAAAGCCGACTGTTTCACCGAGTTTCAGGTATCCGTCGTAGGCGGAACCTCTTTCCAAGCCACCACTCAGATTTGTAAGAAAATCTCCGTCATATTCAAATTCCGTCTTTGCCTCTGGGCCATTTGTTTTCTCAGCCCATGCCGTATTGCCCGCTACCAACCAGGCAGAGAGGGGGACGCAAAGAAGCATCCCCCGCCAGCGGGGCCGGAGGGCATGCACCTTGGCCCCCTGATGATGACTTGTCACTGCTGTGTGGTTTTTCCCCCTATGCACGCCAAAGAGCTAACGTAGACAGACTGGGTTCGAAAAGAAGAATTTGTGTCTGGTGATTGTGACATTTTCACAATCTGCAACCCACTAAAAGGCTCCCCCATTTCCTCACCAGGGAATCACATGGTTTTTCACCGGCCATCCGGAAAGAAATGACCAACCTAGGTCAAGAGCGCCCAAGCAAATGAAAACGCACCGACCACACCGACCCCCCAGGCCACCACAGCGAACACACGGCGTTTGGTCAGCAGGCAAATGGCGGATAAGGTGATCGCGATTTGGAAAAGCGTGACGGATCGCGCGAGGATGACATGCGTGCGCAAATGCTTATGCGCATCCTTTTCCGCCTCTTCTGCCTGGGCATGGATTTCATTCTGGTCCTTTGCGTAATCATCCAACTTCTTATTATCAGACTCTTTCGGGGTGTGGCCAAGTTCGGTAAGAATCTCTATTTTAGAGGACAACTGACCAGATTTGATTCCCTTGGCCTGGTAATGGTTCCAGTGATCGGATGCTTGGATTTGCGCAATCATCGCCTCATTGGCATGATCCCCGGCCAGCAGCGCAGCTACTGCGGCCAGTGCGGCGAGAATCGCCGTGACCAAGGCAATGCCAGATGTCCACCTGTCACCGGACTTGTGGGCGTGTTCTTCGATGTGCTTGTGCACGTCTTCCATTGGGACTTCAAGCTCTTCCATAGGGCAAAAACTAGCGCGGATGGTGCTTAAAGCAAACAATTATGTCCGCGCACCGAACACCTAACAATATGCAGGATGCAAGATAAGATCGCCCTGAACTGCTCAGTCCAGAGCCTGCCGAAGAGGCCTACATTCACCTTTCAACATTATCCCCATCACCTAACGGCATTCATTTTGGCAATACGTATAGTCTGCGGTGCTGAAATTGTTTGAGAATGATACGTGGAAATCATACTAAAGAACTATGCGGGATAGGGTTTTCCGTGCCAGACTTGAAGTCCTCGTTCCTAATCGGCAAGGATTTCGAGCATTCGGTCTAGCGAAAAAACCTCAAAAACCACGAAATATCTTGACGCCCCGGGAATTTCCACTAGTTTGCGGGGAATGGCCACTGTTTAGGTCAGTTCCCCCCTAACCCTGTCGTAGAATACCATGAGATCACATATTATTGCTATCATCCTATTGTCTCTCGGCATGTTTGCCGGAAAGGTTAACGCGTCTGCACAAGCCGCCTATTCTAATTCGGCCACCAACCTTGCATACTCTCCAGGAACGGACGGCGTACTTGGCTCGGATCTGGTGCTTACCGGATCGGCGAGTTTCGTCAACTGCACCAGCAGTGTAACCCCTTTTAGTGGGTTCACCGTTGCCGGCCTCACCGATGGAGTCGTCTCCACTTCCAGTTACAGTAATTCCACGTTTTGGAATGGTGGCTGGCCAGTGACGCTGACCTTCAACCTCAACACGAATCCCGGCACGGGTGGCTCTGCCACCGGGTATAAGATCTCGAAGATCGAAACCATAGGCGGGTGGACTGGCAGTTTCGTGGATCAACGCTATACGGTTTGGGTAAAGACAGTGGGAAGTTCCAGTTATGTGCAAGTAGGTGGCAATTTCGTGGACCCCACGGTGACGGGCTCTACCACATCATCGAGGACGGTCATCACGGATACCACCGGATTGCTCGCCAGTAATGTGCAATCCGTCCAGCTTGTGTATTCCACGCCGGTGAACGGTACTGCGAGCGCATTGGTGCTACAGGAAGTTGCCATTTGCGGCACCGTGCAAGCCACTTATTCCAACTCGACTACATCTCTTGCCTATTCTCCAAGAACGGACGGCGTCCTCTCCAACGATCTGGTGCTTAACGGGCAGCCTTCTTCTGCTGGTTCCACAAGCAGCATAACCCCTTCTGGTGGTTTCGCCCTTTCTGGCTTGACCGATGGAAGCACCTCTTCTTCGGATAATACCAAATGCACGTATTTTTCCACGGGTTGGCCCGTCACGCTGACCTTCAACTTGAACACGAATACCGCCACCGGGGGCTGTGCCGCCGGTTACAATATCTCCGAGATTGAAACCATAGGTGGATGGACTACCGGTTTCGTGGACCAACGCTATACCGTCTGGGTGAAGGCGGTGGGAAGTTCCAGTTATGTGCAAGTGGGTGGCAACTTCCTGGACCCCTCGGTAACTAGCTCCACCAACTCGACAAGAACTGTCATTACTGATAGCTCCGGAACGCTCGCCACTGGCATACAATCCGTGCAGCTTGTGTATTCCACGCCGGCGCAGACAGGGGGCCAGGTGGTGATTCAGGAAGTGGCCATATGCGGCACGGCGACCTCCGGCCCTGTCTTGCAAGCCGCTTATTCAAACTCCACCACGGCAGGTGCCTACATATCCGATATCAGCAACACGGATTTGATCAATAATGGGCAGACGTCTTATGCCAGCGGCTCAATGAGTCCCTCTTCCCCATCCGGTGGCACCTTCTTGGGCCTGCATGACGGACTGGGATCGACTTCGATCTTGAGTGAGGATTTGTTTGAGAATGGCAGTGGTGCTTGGCCCATGACACTGACCTTCAACTTGAACACGAATTCTGGCACGGGTGGCTCTGCCACTGGGTACAGTATCTCGAAGATTCAATCCATCGCCGGGTGGACCAGCAATTTCGTGGACCAACGCTATACCGTCTGGGTCAAGACAGTCGCAAATCCCAGCACCTATGTGCAAGTGGGTGGTAACTTTTTCGATCCCACCGTGGCGAGCGGCACTCTATCGACAAAGACGGCCATCACGGAAAGCTCTGGAGTGCTCGCCTCTGGCGTCACATCCGTGCAGCTTGTCTATACCGCGCCGGTGCTAGGGGCTGCTAACTCATTGGTGATTCAGGAAATCGACATTTCTGGAGCGGCGTCCACCACAGTGTCCACACTCTCCGGTCTGGCTCTGAGTGCCGGCACCTTGAGTCCTACCTTCGCTTCCGGAACGACCAGTTACACGGCGACCGTCCCCTATACCACGACCTCTATCACGGCAGCAGCGACGCTGACCGACAGCACCGCCACGGTCACAGTCAATGGAGCGAGTGTCACGTCAGGTGTCGCCAGCTTGCCCATCACGCTTTCCGTGGGAACTAACACGATCACCACCCTGGTGACCGCAGCGGATGGAGTCACCACATCGACTTACACGACGACGGTCACCCGTACTGCCGCCTCCACAGTGTCCTCACTCTCCGGTCTGGCTCTGAGTTCCGGTACCTTGAGCCCTACCTTTGCCTCTGGAACCACGAGTTACACGGCAGGCGTTTCCAATGCTACGTCCTCCATCACCGTGACACCGACCGTGACTGACAGCACTGCCACGGTCACAGTCAATGGAACGTCCGTCACATCAGGTTCCGCCAGCGGATCGATCGCGCTCTCCGTGGGAAGTAATACCATCACCACCGTGGTGACCGCACAGGATGGAACGACTACATCGACCTACACGGCCACGGTCACACGCGCAGCCTCCTCAGTGTCCACACTCTCCGGTCTGGCTTTGAGTTCCGGCACCTTGAGCCCGACCTTTGCCACTGGGACGACGAGTTACACGGCCAGCGTTTCCAATGCGACAACCTCACTCACTGTGACACCGACCGTGACCAACAGCACTGCCACGGTCACAGTCAATGGAACGAGTGTCACATCAGGTTCCGCCAGCGGATCAATCTCGCTCTCCGTGGGAACCAACTCGATCAACACCACGGTGACCGCGCAAGATGGCGTCACCACAACGACTTACACGGTGACGGTCACGCGTGCCCCCTCCACAGTGTCCACACTGTCGGGTCTGGCTCTGAGTGCCGGCACCTTGAGTCCTTCCTTTGCCACTGGAACGACGAGTTACACGGCCAGCGTTTCCAATGCGACGTCCTCACTCACTGTGACACCCACCGTGACCAACAGCACTGCCACGGTCACAGTCAATGGAACGAGTGTCACATCAGGTTCCGCCAGCGGATCAATCTCGCTCTCCGTGGGAAGCAACACGATCTACACGGTGGTGACCGCGCAAGATGGCGTCACCACATCGACCTACACGGTGACGGTTACGCGAGCCCCCTCCACAGTGTCCACACTGTCCGATCTGGCTCTGAGTTCCGGCACCTTGAGTCCGACCTTTGCCACTGGAACGACGAGTTACACTGCGGGCGTTTCCAATTCCACGTCCTCTATCACGGTGACACCGACTGCGACGGATACAACGGCGACTATCACAGTCAACGGAACCACAGTCACATCAGGTTCCGCCAGCGGATCGATCTCACTTTCCGTGGGAACTAACACGATCACCACCACGTTGACCGCACAGGACACCGTCACCACAACCAGTTACACGGTGACGATCACGCGTGCAGCCCCACCCACCCACAGCATCAGCGGGACGGTGACGCTCAGTGGCACTGGTCTGTCTGGCGTGACCGTGTCTGACGGCACTCGCACCGCCACCACCGATGGCAGTGGAGCATACACCATCACCAGTGTCCCGGACCTGGCCACCTACACGGTGACGCCCAGCCTGACGGGCTACACCTTCTCGCCAGCCAACCAGTCGGTGACGCTGAGCGGATCAGATGTGACGGGCAAGAACTTCGCAATGGCCAACGCGTTTGGCAACTGGGCCACCACCTATGGCCTCAGCGGTGCCGATGCGTCCCCAACAGCCAACCCGAGCGGTGATGGAATAAGCAACTTGGTCAAATATGCCTTGGGACTGGATCCGACGGTAGGAGCTGCGGCACCAGGCACGCTGTCTGGCGGCACGCTGACTTTCACCAAGGGCACGATGGCCAAGTCTGACAGCAACCTGGTTTACTCCATCGAGGAATCCACTGACCTGAGCACTTGGTCAGCTCCGACTGGCACCTCACCATCTGGAACAGTCGTGGATGGAGCAGACACCATCGTCTACACCTTCCCGAGCGCACCGACCCAGATCTTCGCGCGCCTGAAGGTTGTGCAAACCCCATAAACCTCTTTCACAGAGCAGACCTCAATGAGGCGGCGGGCTGAATGCCCGCCGCCTCTTCTGTTGTTGGGGTCTGCGCCGGGCCGCGTGACGGAATCCCCTTGGGATCCAGGATATCGCCCTTTGCCAGAATCCGGTTGCAGGTCACCGGGGAGCCCGATAGAGGTAGAGGTGTGAGGGCAAGAAAATCACTGTGGCGTGGTCTGTTCGTTGTGCTCTGCTTGCTTGGCTGCGTGCTAGTCCTTGGCTCCTTTGTTCCAGGACCTATTGAGGGAGTGTGGTATCCCAGGATATTGGACTGCATGTGCGATTCAAGGAACTTGGTCGAGTTCAAGAACGGCGTGGCCGTCTTATCTTCGGATCACAATGAAGAGAATGCACGCGGACCACGTGGCGTGTATTCCAAGGAAAACGGCGTATGGGTATGGAGGATTCCAGGCAAGGCTCGAGAAAGGGTGATTGAACTCTATCCAACGTGGTTTTTCATTCGAGTTGTCAGCCGAGCCAGTGGTGAACGGTATTGGGGATACCGCATCATGCGGCCACCTCAATCCGTGATGCACGATCAAAACAAAAGGTAATCCAGTAACTCCATCAGGCGCTTCCGCCACCATGTATGTCAATTTCACAACAGACATCCAATCCCACCACGGGTCCACCTCGACCACGCGCACACATTAAATGCTCCACTGGAACAATACCATGACAACCATAGCGACATTCACAACGCCTGAGGACGCGCACTTATTCCGGGCCTACCTCGGAGCGCAGGAGATAGAAGGCTTCCTATTCGATGAGTATTTTGTGCATCTACTCTGGTATTATAGCAATGCCATCGGTGGAGTCAGGGTGGTGGTGGACGATGCGGATGCCGAGGCCGCTACCACGGCATACGAGTCCTACATGGCTGCGTTGAGAACCGGCCCGTATCCTCTCAATCCTGTCCGCTGGTGGCCAGTCGTTTCTTTGATGTCGCTGTGTTCTGGGGTGCCATTTATTCTATTCGGGCGGCATAAGCGCTGTGGCCCGGCAACAATCAACCCGCCGGATGAATGAGTGAATGCAAACAAGTCTGGAGCCTCGCAAGCACACCACAATCGCCCGCCCCAGACCCGCCGTGACATCATATTCATGATCTGCACACCATGAAAGCATTCACACTACCCTTGCTTATTGCAGCTATGGCCTACCCTTGTTTGGGGCAGGCGCAGCATCACCCGGACACGAATTCAGAAACGAAGGCGGATGGAGAGATGGAAAGAGCAGATTTTTCATGCATGGATAATGTCGATCTTAATACGCTCCGAGGAAAACCCATCAATGATGTCTTTCTCTGGAAAAGCCATATCGAAGACATATCGCCACTAGTAGGATTGCCTATCAAAGAACTCGTGATTTTCGGATGCCCGGTGAAAGACATCTCGCCCTTGAAGGGCATGCCTCTGGAATCACTCAAACTCGGATACACCAAGGTGACAGACATCTCACCTCTCAAAGGGCTGCCCTTGAAACACCTTGACTTGGTTGACTCCGAGCTAACTGACATATCAGCATTGGAGGGAATGCCTCTGGAGGGCCTTGACATCAGAATGTGCGAATCCGGCAAGATTACCAACCTCACAGCCCTCAGAGGCATGAAATTGAAATGGCTGAATTTAAACCCCAATACCGTCACCAAGGGCATGGATATCATACGCGACATGAAGTCCCTTGAACAAATCAACCGACAAGCTCCGGATGAGTTCTGGCGCGATTACGATTCAGATGCCCCAGCGAGAAAGCGCCTCGGCGAATTGGGCATTAATTTCCATTATGCGGGTATCGCCAAGGACGGAAGTTGGGGCATCACTTTCTATGGCGATGATATCGCTGATCTTTCTGTGATTAAAGGGTTGCCAATCAATTATCTGGGTTTGGAAAATAGCAAGATTACCGATCTATCACCTCTTGAGGGCTCTACGGTAACCCGTCTCAACCTGAATGGCATGGAGTTGAATGACTTGTCGACGCTCAGGAAATTGCGCTTGAAAAGCTTAATCATTTACTTCTGTCCTAAGATCGCTGATATCTCAGCCCTCAAAGGAATGCCCTTGGAGCATCTGTTGCTCTCCTGCCACAAAGTTAAGGATCTCTCGGCACTCCATGGCATGCCGTTGAAAACGCTGGATATATCAGGGACAGATGTCCGGGACATTTCACCGCTTGAGGGACTGTCTTTGGAGCGCATCTCAGTGGATATCGAGAAAATTGGCAAAGGCATCAAGATCCTGAGGCACATGAAAAGTCTAAAGAACATCAACAACTTAGACGTCGAGCATTTTTGGGAGAAATATGACGAAGACCATGGTAATAAAAAGAAGAAGACCCATCAGGCTTCAGAGGATGCCTTAAGAGACCCGTTTGCTCCCTAAACGAAGTAATCATCATACACCAACCATGATTGAATTCCTAGTCGAATGCTTATTCTACACCGTCTGTGGATGGCTAGGGAATCTTGTGGTCAGGCTGTGTACTTTGGGGAGAGTCCATCTTGATTGGGGTGCTGATTCAGAGTCCAATGTCACCGAGGCGATAGGAATGATTTTTCTGCTTTTCCTCTGCCTCATACTCGCCTGCATACCGCGATACATCGCTAATGGATAAGCTTGGCAGCAAGTGCGCATCGATCAGAAACTTTATGCCGCAACGAAGTGTGCGCACCTAAGTTTTAGAGATTGTACCGCAAATTGAGTGCATGCTTGTAAGTCTTCCTGCTCCAAATCCGGGAATTCCGCAAGCACGGCAAGCGCCGGAAGACTTGTCATTTGCCCTTGCGTTTTCGCCAAGCACGCTAGGTTCCATAGGGTGAGCTAGTCAGTTCAAACTGTCGCCACCGCTCATACCCTGCAATGAAACGCCCAAAAATGTCTGTTCTTCTACTCGGTGCCCTGCCGTTTGCCTTGGGCTTGTTTTGGCTCATCAACACATCCCGCGCTGCGACGGAAACACCCGACTACAAGGTGATCAAGACCGACGCTAAGTTCGAGATCCGTGATTACCCGGCGCTCACTGTGGCCACCACGCCCATGGAAGGTGCAGGCATGAATGGCAGCTTTGGCCATTTATTCCGCTTCATCACTGGCAGCAATGAGGGGGCCAAAAAAATCAATATGACCGCACCGGTTTTGATTGATTCCCATGCGGACAAACAAACCATGAGCTTCATCATGCCCAAAACAGCGGTGGAAAAAGGTGTCCCGAAGCCACTGGGAAACAAGGTGACACTGAGCAAAGTCCCGGCGGCAAGGTATGCCGTGCTGAGTTTCTTGGGCATGCGCACGACCGGAAATGAAATAGCCACCATCGATAAACTCAAGGCGTGGCTAGGCGCACAGAAACTGACCGGGCTGGGCGATCCGCTCATTGCCTACTATGATCCACCTTGGACGCCCTTCTTCTTGCGCCGCAATGAAGTTCTGATCCGCATCGGTAATAGCAAGAACTGAGCCCGCTACTCGATTCCCGGCTTTCCATCGCTCCTAGTGGCATGCAAACTACGCGGCATGTTGAAAACCGCCCTTGCCGCCCTTGCCATCGCGTCTGGATTTGCCATGCAGCTGCCGGCGGCACCGGTCCACCGCCTGCTGTTTTTCACCAAATCCAGCAGCTATGAACACTCGGTGATTTCTTGGAAAAAAGGCCAGCCCAGCCTGGCGGAAAAAGTCTTCCTCGATCTAGGAGCCAAGAACTCATGGGAATTCGTCTTTTCCAAGGATGGCTCTAAATTCTCACCGGAATATCTGGCAGGCTTCGACGCGGTGATTTTCTATACCAGCGGTGACCTAACTATTACTGGCACCGACCAGCAGCCGGCAATGACACCAGCGGGCAAACAAGCCCTGTTCGACTACGTCAAGGGCGGGAAAGGCTTCATCGGCCTGCACTCCGCCAGTGATACCTTCCACACCAACAGCGAAGCGCAAAAAGGCCCGGACCGTTACAAGAACCACGGCCCCGCGGCGGACCCATACATCTGCATGACAGGCGGTGAGTTCATCATCCACGGTGCCCAGCAGGTGGCCACCAACAAGGTCATCGACCCGAAGTTCCCCGGCTTCGAAACCGCCGGTGACAGCTTCGCGTTCAACGAGGAATGGTATTCGCTCAAGGAATTCAATCCGGATATCCACTGCCTCACAGTGATCGACTCCCCGAAAATGACCGGCGCTCCCTATCAGCGTCCAGCCTATCCGACTACTTGGGCACGCGCCGAGGGCAAAGGCCGTGTCTATTACACCGCTATGGGTCACCGCGATGACATCTGGGCCAATCCAGTTTACCAAGCCATGCTCGTCGGTGCGATCCGCTGGGTGACCCGCGACGTGGATGCCGCAGTAACGCCGAACCTGGCAAGCGCCGCCCCACAGGCCACGACCAATCCACCCTACGTGGAACCCAAGCCCGCACCCGCAAAGTAGGCACGGGCTGACCCTCATTTTCCGTCCTACGGATAAACCACCTGATTTCTCCAGGGCCTACACTCCATAGCCAATTCCCTGGCAATGGGACGGTGGATGCAGCGCATCTGGGCGAGACACCTCTCTTCCCACTTCACTTCCGAGCCCTATCGATCAGTGAAAGACGCTACCCTGCTTGGGCGTATTTCATCGAGTGGGAGGCTGCTGCAAATGCAAGCATACATGTGATGCCAAGGCTCCCTTCTCTGGACCCTATTCCGACATTACCTGATGAAAAAGCCATTTGAACCAAGAACACCAGGCATCTTGCATCCCGTGAAGTTGCTGCTGTGCGCGTGCTTGGCGTGCATGGCCATGGTGCCAGCATTCGCCGGTGATACGGTGCCATCCACGGATCAGGGATGGGATGCTGGCTTTTTTCTGAAACGGCTACGGACCTTGGATCATCTGCCATTGTTGGAAGATAGTCACCTCTATCTGGCAGCACCGTTCGACCGGACAGGAGGCAATAACTTCGTGGATTGGCGGAAGGTGGAAAAAGACGGGCGGAATATTCTGTTGGATGTGGACGGACCTGGCTGCCTGCACCGCGTCTTCGGTGGAACCAGGGATTTATCCATTAACAACCCGACGGTTGAGAAAAACGACACCCGGGTTCAGATATTTCTCGATGGCGCGGACAAGCCGCTCATCGACATGAAGCTCTATGATTTCTATGACGAGAAAAAGGGTCCATTTCCGTTTCCGCTCATATTTACCCGCGGGTATCCGGGCTGCATGATGCCCATCCCCTTTGCCAAGCATTGTCTCGTGCAGTTATACAATCCCAAATACGGAACGCCCGAGTGGAATGAACTGATAGCCAAGAAGTCATGGGACCCACCGTGGGGCGTCTCAGAGATTTCCTATACCATCTATCCACCCGCCACACCTATCAAAACCCTGGTGTATCCGCTGGACGAACGTACCCGTAAGGAAGTGGAGGCTACCTGCGCGGTCTGGCTTAAAGCACAATCAAATCCACCCACTGTTCCCGCGCAATGGACGGTCGAAAAATCCACCACGATCGAGCCGGGAGCGACTGCAGAATTCCCACTATCAGATGCTGGCACGATACGGCAAATCCGGATAGCCGCCAGCCCGGCCATACCCGAGGTACTGCGCGCAGTGCGGCTCCAGATGTTCTGGGATGGGGCCACGTTTCCCAGCGTGGATGTCCCGTTAGGATACTTCTTCGGGCATGCGGATTTCGGGCATGGGAAGATTCTGAAATCCAAGTATTGGATTCCGCAGGGCGAATGGAAGGGAGTGGGTCCGGAAAGGGAATACACCACGGACTATGATTCGATGTTGATGGGAGTGACTGCCACAGAGGCTTACACCTGTTTCCCTATGCCATTCTCACGGGGAGCGGTGATCCGCCTGGTCAATACCTCGTCACAACGGGTCGAAAAAGCCGTGGTGAAGGTGGCGGTGGATACTAGCGAAAAGCTGGCCGCAAACGCAGGCCGCTTTCACGCAACTTACAGCGAGGAAAACGCGGCCACCGATGCCGTGCCGAAATTCGGCGGCATGAACACACCGTGCAAGATGATCCTGGAAAGGCGGGCCCATGGCAAATTGGTCGGAGTGATGGAGCATCTGGAATGGTCGGCAAATAGAGAATGGTGGGGCGAGGGAGATTTCATGATCTGGAGTGATGAGCGCGGCTGGCCGCCTTCCTATCATGGTGTCGGGGCCGAATGTTTCTTCAATGGTGGTTGGTCATATTTTGACCGCAAAGCGACATCGGGCTTTGTGGCCGTGCTGCCTGGTCATCCAACCGAATACGTGTATTTCCTGAACGATGCTGTCCAGTTCCGTGACTGCATCAAGGTGGCTCACCAACAGTGGGGCGGTGATGGAGGCGATGAAATCATCCACAAGGACCACCCCTTGTGGGGCAGCACGGCGTTCTGGTATGCGGATCAGGCGCTGCCTGCGGAATCAGACCGCGTGATGTTGCCTCGTAACTAACGGTGGCGAGTTGATCCCGCGAATATATGACGCCCGTTTTTCATTGCCCCTTCATAAAAAAATTTCTTCTCCCTAACTAACACGCCATGATCAAAAAGTGGACAATGAAACTTTACTCTATCAGAATTATTCTGTGCATGGTTTCTCTTGCTTCTCCCGCATTTGCAGCGGACTGGCCATCATGGGGCGGGCAGCCATCCCGCAACATGGCTTCTGAGACAGAGAAAGGGTTGCCGGATTGGTTTTCTCCCGGAAAAAAGGACAGTCATGGAGAAGTCGACCCTACTACGACAAAAAACATCAAGTGGGTGGCAAAACTCGGTTGCCTTCCCAACGGCTCCGCAGTCGTGAGCAAAGGTAGGGTCTTTATTGGCACGGCGGGATCTAAATATTCTGATGCCGCAATCCTTTGCCTTGATGAGCAAACCGGGAAAGAACTGGGGAAATTCGTTTGTGGTCCCTCCCACACAAAAGCTGAGAACTTCGGGGTGTGCTCGACACCGACCATTGATGGTGACCGCCTCTACTTCGTGGCACCCTATCCGGAAGTGATCTGTCTTGATCTGAAATCATGGCTCCAGCCAAGCGGCGCGGGGAAGCCCGCCCAGCCTGTCGTCTGGCGTCATGACATGGCGAAAACATTCGATATTCTGCAGGATCACGTGGCCAGTTGTTCGGTTCTTGTGCATGGAGATTTTGTTTATGTCTGCACTGGCAATGGACGTTTCAAATTCGCTGGCAAACCATTCTATCCACTGACTCCCTCTTTGATCGCGCTCAACAAGCACACAGGCGAGCTTGCCGCGCAGGATGATGAGCAGATAGGCGAACAACTCTGGCGGGGACAGTGGTCATCACCATCACTGGCGATGGTGAATGGCAAGGCGCAGATCCTCTTTGCCACCGGAAATGGTTATTGTTACGCGTTTGAACCCACTGACCCAACAGTCAAGGTGAATCCCGACCACCGGGTCACGACAAGGCTGCGCGGACCCATCGTCTGGTATATTGACGTCAAAGGCAAAGACACCGCCGGACTCACTCCCGCGGAATATGCCAGGAAGTTTAATCCGCTGCCTGCAGGCGGGAAGCCGGCCACACCTCTGGAATTCCGCTATTCGTTCGACATGCCCTCAACCACGCCGATAGATGCCATTCCCACGGCTAAACTGCCAGATGTGCCGATACTGAAGAAAATCTGGTGCTTCGACTGTCTGCCTGCTGAATACAGGAATGCGCCGTTTTATGCCCATGGTTCATCAGGAGACGGGAAAAAAAATCCCTGCGATATCATAGCGACACCCGTGTTTTACCATGGCAGGGTATACGTGGCGATAGGTGGAGATCCCGTGCATGGCAGCAAGGACAACAAAGGACACCTCGTTTGCATCGATCCAAGCAAAACAGGAGACATCACCCATAGCGGACACGTGTGGAGCTATGAAGAACTCAACGCGACTCTGAGCACCCTCGCAGTAACCGATGGGCTGGTCTTCGCCATAGACGAAGCCAACGTCATCCACTGCCTGGATGCGGCTTCCGGCCAAAAATACTGGACATACGCCCTCAAGGGAAGTCTCGGCCCGGTGAATCCCCCCGTGCTGGCAGCGGATGGCAAGTTGTTTGCCGGGAACGTCATTCTTGCTGTTAGCAAAACCCTAAAGGTTATTGCCAAAATTGATGACCCCGCCGTCGCCAGCAGCAGCACACCCTGCGTGGCCAATGGCGTGCTTTTCAAAGTAATGGGAAAGGCATTATGGGCGGTTTGCGACAAAGGAGACAAGCAACCCTGATGCCTAAGCCGGTTGCCAATATTTCCTGCAGCAAGGGAATGCGTAATGGTTAGAGTTTGGCAATCCGTAGAAATGGGAATAGCAATTTGAAACAGCGTCACCACCCGTAATGAAAACCCCTCTGCTTCCCATCATATCGTGCGTAATGAGCATCACTGCGGCGATGGCCGCTCCAGGGACGGATGATGATCTTTTCGGGCAAATAGCCAAGCAGCAGGTGGGCCTGCGTTATGCGTCCCAGATGGAAACTCCGGGACCTCTCCCGCTGCCTGAGAACACCTTGGGATGGAACGGCTGCGGGATCATCCAACCGATCGAGAAGATCGACACTCCGGAAAAGCTCAAGGCGGCGCTCCTCGGGCAGCGCGAGAAAATGAAACCATTCCTGCAATCACTGCACCCTGCACTAAGGGAAGAGAGGATCGTGTTGCCAGTGAAGAAGATGCAGTTCCGCATGGAAACAGATGCCGACAAGGCAGACTTCCTGCACACTGCGAGCGGCCAAGGGAAGTGGACGGAAGTCTCCATTCCGCATTACACCGGACCTGGCGAGCGGGCTGTCTGCTGGTATCGCACCACCTTCACCGTCAGTGAGGCGATGAAGACAAAAGAACGGCTGATCGCACATTTCGGCGGGGTATCCTATTTCGCGGAAGTATATATCAACGGACACTTCATCGGCGACCACCAGGGATATTTTGCAGCCTTCGACCTTGATTTCACGCCTTATGCGAAATCCGGAGAGAACGTTCTGCTAGTCAAGGTGCGCAATTCATCGCGCATGACTATAGGATCCACCGAGACCAATGAAACGAGCAACCGGAAAGTCAACATCCCGCGCACATTCGGCGATAAGGTCGAATCCTCCAACTCACCCGGATGGGATGATCCACATACCGGATGGAATGGCACACCTAACGGATTTGGCATCTGCCAAGGGGTATCCATCGAGACCCGCTCTAATCTGTACATCAATGACATCTTTCCGCAGCCAGTCATGGCGCAGAAAGCGGTCGACCTGAATATCGAGGTAGAGAACCCATCCGAGGCAAACGGTGAGGCCAGACTGCGAGTGAGCGTGTTCGGGCGCAATTTCCATGAAACCGTGACGACCGATCTGACGAATGACTGCAAGGTAGCCGGCACGCGGCCCATCTACCACATCATGGTCCCGATAGCGAATCCGCGCGTCTGGACGCTTGATGAACCGTGGCTGTATCAGGCGCAGGTGCAACTGCTGGACGCCAGCGGCAAGGTGCTCGACACGGCAGAAAAGCACTTCGGCATGCGCTCCTTCGAGATGAAGGAGGACTCCAAGCCATGTGGTCGCATGTTTCTCAATGGTCAGGAAATCCGCCTGCGCGGGGCCAACGAGATGGGCAACTTCCAACTGGATGTCTTGCGCGGGAACCGGGAGCAACTCATCGATGACATGTTGCTGGCCAAGATCACCCGCCTCAACTTCCTGCGCTGCACGCAAACGATCATGCCGCCGGAGTTTTATGATTGCTGCGACCAACTCGGCTTCATGAACCAATCCGACCTGCCCTTGTTTTCCAAGATCAGCCACAAGCAGGTGCCTGAAACCCTGCGCCAGGCGGCCGAGATGGAGCGGGCGGTCCGCAGCCATCCTTCCAATGTCTTGGTGACGTTTTTTAACGAGCCGGATGGTGGCGATGGCACCGGGGGCTACGCCTTCGCGCTCAATCGCACGCAGGTGGACCAGTTCATGGAAGCCGCACGCACGGTGGTGTTGTTACAGAACCCCGACCAAACAATCAAGTTGGTGGATGGCGACTACAACCCACCTTCCAACGGCCTGCCAGACAACCATTGTTATAGCGGCTGGTATGGCAATCACGGCGTGTCGCAGGAGAAGCTCTATGCCGGATACTGGATGCCGGTTCGCAAAGGCTGGATGTATGGATGCGGCGAGTTCGGCTCCGAGGGGCTGGATTCTATCCAGATCATGGAGAAATATTATCCCAGGGAGTGGCTCACGACGGACCCGGACGGATCATGGATGCCTGATAAAATAGAAGGCAGCCAGACATGGAACAAACACAAGGAGTGGTACAAAACACCCCGCACAATGGCGGAATGGGTGGAGGCGTCACAACAACACCAAGCCGATGTGACGAGGCTCAAGATCGAAGCGTTCAGGCGCATGACCCGCATGAACACCTGCGCTATCCACCTCTTCATCGATGCATGGCCTAACGGATGGCTCAAGACGATCATGGACGTAGAGCGCCAGCCGAAAAAGGCCTGGTTCGCTTATTATGACGGCTTGGCACCGCTCGCCGTGCAAGTCCGCAGCGAGGGCATGAAAAACAAGTTTGTTTCCGGAGAACCCGCGAATGTGGAACTCTGGGTTTGCAATGACTCGGCCCTGACCCCGGAATGTGAGTTGCGCTATCAACTGGAGATGGGGGGCAAAGTCATCAGATCCGGAAAGGCGAATGCCAAGGTGCCGACAGTCAGCGAGGGAGCTTTTTGCCAAGGACTGCTCCCTATCCAAGCTCCAGCAGTGACGACTCCCACACCGATGCAGTTGCGGGTGAATCTGGTGCGGAAATCAGATGGCTCGGCGGTGGATCAATATGTCTTCACTGCCGAGGCACTGCCAGGGAAATAGAACAGGTGCCATTAGAGCCTCTGCCCTGAGGCTTGCCGCAAAGGACGTGCGAGGAGGAGGATGATTATGGCTTTACGACTGGATCGCCTACGTTCTGGAAGGTGTTCTCGCCGATAAACACGCCATCCGGTGGAGTGAGATCTGTCCCACTGGCATGGCTGCGTGAGGCTCTCAAGACCACGCCTTGCTCGGCGTTGCGCACTGCATTGTGTTCGACAATCACATCCCTAACTGAACCTTCCACCAGGATATTGGCATTATTGTCGAGTTGGTTGCCGCGCACCACATGGCCGCGAGAAATAGGCAACCCGTTGAATCCGGCATCCCCGGTTTCCAGCACATGCCCGTATGCATGGACTCCTAGAACCGAACTGCCGCCAGCCCAGCCATTGCCTTCCCAGATGTGGTTGTTCAGGAATTGGTTGAACCAGCTCGGTTCGACCCGCCAGGCGTCCGGCCTTTGCCCGGCGGATGGGGTGGGGCTCAGGAGACGGTGGCTGAGTTCTGCGCCGCAGTTGGTAGATTCGACGCGCCACAGTTGGTTTTCGGCCACGATGCTGTCGCAATTGGGCGGATAGAGCTGGATGGATGTGCCGGCGTCGCGGAATTCGTTACCAATAAAAAGCATACGCCCCATGAACTTGCCTATCGAAACGATGGAGGTGGCATCGGGCGGCACCGTCCATGGCTTGTCCAGCGTGACCTGTTTGCCTTCGCATTCCAGCACATTGCGATACTGCCCGGCCCCGCGGCCATCGAGGATGTAGAGCGTGATGCCATGCCATTCCTCCGCACTGTATTCATTCTGCGGGCGCTTGCGTTCGATGCCGCGCTGGAAATCCTTGAACGGAATCATGTCCTTGTGCGCGCTACCCCACCAGGGGAACTCTGCTAGAGTCAGCTTGCAGCCGGTGACTGCTGCTACCTTGCCAATATACGCCGTGCCGTGCCCATCCGTGGTCACGGCCTCGCGGTCGCCACCATAGGTCTGACGCGTCCGGTTGTGGGCATAATAAATGTGATATGAAGCGCATGCCTCATGATAGAGGCTGACCCCTATGCCGCTGGCCCACAGCGCCGCGCCAGCGAATTCATTGTCCTCGATGATCACCCGCGACAAGCCGTAGATTTGCATCGGGCTGGCGCCATAATCGAAGCGGTTGCGGGCGATCAACCCGCCTCGGGTATGATACATCTCGATGGCTGAACATGAGTGATAGACGTCACAATCGGTCATGAGCACATTATCACCGCTGATCTTCACACCCGCGCCCCCGCTGGTGCTAGGTACCTCCACGGGTTTGACCGCGTGTGCCTTGCCAACAAAATCGTGGCGATAGTAGATGTCCGCCCTGATCCGCACCCGCTGCACCCGCATTTTGTTCCGGCCTGAGATCGCATAACGGTGGATACCATTGGTGTAAATAGCCAGATCCTCGACGGCAAAATCATCTGTGCCAGTGATCAGGCTCGCTAGAGCCGTGTCCCGCTGTGGCCAATACAGGCTGACTAAACCCTGGCCTTCGCCTTTCAGGGTGACAAAGCGCGGAACTATCAGCTCCTCGTTGATGAGATAGCGTCCGCGCGGGAAGTAAACGATTCCACCACCGTTAGCGGCGGCCTTGGCTAACGCCGCCTTGACCGCCACGGTGCAATCGCCCGCCACCGATCCGCCACCCGCCGCCACGAACTTGCTGACATCAAACACTTCCTGGTTCCACTGCGGCGCAAGGTGGATCTGGACGTGCCCGGCCGCACTCCAGGCCTCGGGTCCGCCAAAGCCATTGTGCACGGCCACGGCATAGTTGCCTGCCGGCAGGTCGGTGGGCACCGCCACGACCAGTGCATAGCCGCCTGTGTCCTTGGTTTCCCGGACTGCCAATACGATTTTCTTTCCCGCGCTCTCAAGTCGCACTTGGCTTGGGGAGTCGAAGTGCAGGGACTTCCCGAAAATCCTCAACCATCCACCCGGCGAGGCTTCGGTGCAGCCGCCATCACCCTGCAACCACCATGGGTCAGGCGCATTCAAGGTCACGGCTTCCGAAGCCTTGAGCGACTTTGCTTCACCGCTAACCACATGGCAGACATAGGCACCCATTGCCCAGCTATCAGGAATCGTGAATTTCATCGACTGGCTACTGACTTGGGTGGGTTGCACACGTTGCCATGTGAGCACGGCAACGCCCGTCTTCTCAGCGCTGCGCGCGATTTCCACTTGCGCTGTGTCTGGCCAGTCGCCGCCTAGCAGAACCGTTTCACCGGGGCGCACCGGACCCAACGCACGGAGAATCGTTGGCTTGCCATCTGGCAGGTCGGCACCGGAAGTAGCCATGACCGCGCCCAACAGGCACGCGACCACCGCTTTCATGATCGCTCCACTGGCAAGCGCGCGATGCATTATCACACGGCTTGCTGTTTCAATGTTAATATGGGTAATTATCGTTAGATTGTTCAAGTTATGGCTCCAGCACTAGATAAATAGGGCTACCACTTACGGTTAATTCCACGGTGCCAGGCTTGCTCTGCCGGGCCTCTCCAGTATGGGCTGGGGCGTCTGTGAGTGGCATGCGCGATGAGGAGACGAGTTTTCCCGGGACATGGCTGAGGGTAATAGCCTGCCCGCCGGATTCCCCATTAGGGGCCCAGACCGCCCAGATCACGCGCTTCGGGGTTCCTTGGTTTAGGTATTCCTGCACCCGGAGTTTGCGGGGTTCGTCAGTGACCACACGCCGGAAGCGGAAATCCCCGAGAGTTTTCCGGAGGTGGCTGACCGCATAATATGACGGCTTGGGCTTAAAATTCCGGGTGAGTCCGGCACTGGCGTGAAGGCTTGCCTGATCCTTGTCGTCGAAGAAATAGATATAGGCACGTTCCACTGGCAGGGTGGAGAATACTAACAGCGACCTCACCAGCCACTGCGCCTGTTGCTCATCGGTGACGCCTTCCCACTTTGCGAAGTCTCCGGATTTTTGCTGTGGCTGGGTGGTACTGTCGTAACCGAATTCGGTGATCCACACCGGCTTGCCGGGCATGTGGACGTCGCGCCATGCACACAGGCCCAGGACGTCGGGGAGGTATTTCTTGAGGGCGGGGTCTTCTGGAAAACTGCGCTTCCATGTCGGCCAGCCCACGAGTTGCGCGTAACTATGAATAGTTAGAATATCGACGAGCTGGGGAAATGGGGCGATGCATCCCACGCTTTTTTCATAACTGCCGCTGGCACCAGCGGTGAGATTGCAGGTGGCTATTTTCATCCGCGGGTCGCCCTTGCGGACTCCTTCCGCCATGGAGCGGAACATCCGCGAGTAATCTGCATCGTTCCATTTGCCAGGTTCGTTGCCTATTTCTACCGACTCTACGAGCTGACGTTTGCCCGATGGCCCGAACTCACGCGCGAAGGCTTCGCCGTAATTGTGCGCGTCTTTTTCCAGATCCGCCCAATCCGACTGCACCACAGACTCGAACATCAGACAGGCGTCGGTGGTCCAACCGCCCGCTTTCCATGAACCATACACCTTGTCCCAATCGACCCTGTTTTTGGCCATTGGAAACGGTGCGGGCGTGGACGTCGCTTTTTCGAGGTCCCATGAGACCGGGTGATAGTCCCGGACCAGACGGCACACTGGTTGATAGAGATCCGGCTTGAACTGGACCGTGTGTCCATTGAGTCCGATAAAATCCCGCATCAGTGGGTGGGTGGGATCAGCGGCCTGGACACCACCGGCGCTCATGGCAAGGGTCCAGAGTCCCAGCCGAATGCATGTTGCTGATGCGCTCATGTGACACAGAACGCTCCCTCGCATCAGAACCTTTCTCTAGATACTGGTTGCCTGAAAGAGCCTGCCCTGAGTTGCAGGGTCCCGAGCATGGTCTAGGGGAGGAGTCGAAGGGTCTAAGGATGCGAGACACCCTCCCGCTATGCTCAGACCTCTTGCTGCCCCAAACTGTCAAGAAATTTTGTGCTTGCATCTTTGTCGAGCTGGCTAAACGTCCACAAGTGTTAACTCGTAAGTCAGTCCCCCCGCTCACTACTGTGCAATGAAATGCCGAAGAATTTATGTTCTGCTGATCGGTGTCTTGCTCTTGGCCCTGGGTGCCTTTTTGTTTTACCACACATCCCGCGCAGTGGCAGAAACGCCGATTTACAAGGTTATCAGGACTGACGCGCAGGTCCAGATACGAGACTACCCAGCCCTCAGAGTGGCTATCACACCTATAAAAACCCGCGGCTTCCACGCCAGCTTCGATCAGTTGTCGCGCTTTATCAGAGGAGATAATGAGGGGGCACAAAAGATCGCAACGACCACGCCGGTCCTGATTGATTTCCGCACGGACAAACGGACCATGAGCTTCATCATGCCCAAAACAACCGTGGAAAAAGGCGTCCCGAAACCGTTGGGAGACAAGGTGACGCTGGGCGAAATCCCGGCAGCAAGGTATGCCGTGATGCGCTTCGCTGGCAAACACAAGATCACGAATGAAAAAGCCGCCGTCGCTAAGCTCAATGCGTGGCTTAGCGAACAGAAGCTGACCGGGGTAGGCGATCCCCTCATAGCCTACTATGATCCACCGTGGACACCAGTCTTCTTACGTCGCAATGAAGTCTTGATTCGCATCATTGATAATCAGAACTCGGCCCGCCTCTGATTCAAGGCCTTGGAGTTGGATAGGACTGCCGTCAGCCCCCTGGCAAATAGCTTTGTCTTCTCGTTCCTCATGAGTTTCACGTGATTCCCCCAAAAGGATTCACTTATAATAAAGAATTACATATCCTTAAATCTATAACAGATATACTCCAGACCGTCCACTAGACAGCTATCGAAAAGCCCTCTCAAAAAAATTTACTGACGACCCATAAAAGATCGAAAAGCGCTTGCGCCGCCTCCGGCGACCTTGTACGGCGCGTCCATGAAAAGGTTCCTACTCTGCATAATGATGTGCGCTCCCCCACTAGGGATTTGCATGGCAAACAACCAAGAAACATACCGTTTCACAGACACCCAGGGACGGTTACTGGACGCTAAAATATTAAAGGTCGACTCAGACTCTGTTCTGGTCCAGCTCAAGGAAAGCGGCAACAGGCTGAAGCTCGATTTCAACAAACTGAGCGAAGCTGACGTGGAGTTTCTAAAGATGCTCCAGGATTCCCCTGCTTCGCAGAACGTCATCAAGAGGGAAACCCCGGAAGACCCAAGCCCGGCCAGAAGTGATGTCCCGGCGAATTCAAAGCTCTATCCGCGCACCATGGAGCAAATCCGCGCAGGGATCCATGAGATAGAGAGACGCCCACGCCCCAAGGACGTGCCCAAGGCTATCCACGAGGCTACGCAACAACTCAACGTCTATCGATTTCTCTGCAGCGTGCCGTCTGATGTGGTGGCGGATGCGGAGTATTCCAAAGAAGCCGAGGATGCCGCTAACGCATGCAAGGCGAACGGGGCCCTTTCCCACACCATCGGTCACTCCACAGACCACTGCAATCTATCCACCATGGGAGATATGAAAGGTACGGTGATGCGTTATATCGAAGACTCCGGCGACAACAATCGCGAGGTCCGCGGCCACCGCGACTGGTGTTTCAACCCGCCCATGGCCAAAGTGGGCTTCGGTTCTGCCGGGAAATCCTACTCTGCAATGTGGTGCCAAGATAGCGGCGGCACTTCCATCAACGGGAAGTGGTCGTATCCGGGCATGGGATTATTCCCGGTGGATTACATGCATGGCAATGCATGGTCGCTCTATGGTGTGACCATGCCGTCTTCACCCGACAAAATTAAAGTGGAGATCGTCAAGCTGCCCAAACGCCCTGACAAACCCTACACTTCTGACGAATCTATCCCCGGCCGCGTGATCAAGGTACACCATGTCTCTCTGGCCTTTCACGGCATCAACTTCGAGCCCGACGAACCCGGAAAACGCGGCATCTATTGGGTGCGTGTGAAGGGTGAAGGCATAGAAGAGGGCTACCTAGTCGAGTTGTATTAAAGTCTGTTATTTTTGGGATCCACGAAACGCTCGTGCGTTCTGGAACCCACCTGGCGTGCGATGACTTCGCATTCCTGGTATAACAGCACCTCCTCGTAACCCTTGTATGCCCACCCTCGGGCCCAGCCACTGGCTCTCTCAACGGCCTCACTTCCAAACCAATTTTCTGGCATTGATTGTGAATTCCCACATCTCAATATATACCACTCTATTTAGATAGGGTTTCCGAACCCAAATCAAACTATCAAATTCTCCAAAAAAACCCCATGAAATACAAACACAATTGTTTATCGCGACTAAATCAAATCATTATCGCCGTGGCCACCACTGGCGCACTGATACCCTCCGTTTACGCCACCACCTACACCTGGGTTGACGCGGGTGTTGTTGGCACAAATTACGGAGGGGGCAGTTGGAATGATGTAGTTAATAATGCCACTCACTGGGGCACCAATGGTGTTCCCTCCAACGACGGGACAGGTGATGTGGTTTTCAGTTTATCCCACAATGGATGGCCGATGTATGCGGTAAATCCAGCAACCCTGACCGGAAACCCGACCAATTGGTCTATCAACAGCCTCAACTACATCAACAGTGGCACCCAGGCAGATTGGGGAGCTCCCTACATCTATGGACCCAATGGATATAATGACACGCGCTACTCTTTGAGCATAGGGGCTGGTGGCATCAACCAAAACATGCTGAGTTCTCCAGAAATTGGAGTGCCTATCATCGCCACAGCATCCCAACCATGGAACATCAATAACATGGCCGGTAACTACACCGGGGGACTGACAGTCAAAGGGAACCTGACCATCAACAATGGCGTTCTTATCACCAAAAACAACGGAACAAGCACCACCACCCCACCCACCGCTTGGTTCAGTGGCGGAGTGGTGCCCTCCCAGGTCGCGTTTTATAACGGAACTACAACCACAGTGGGCACCGGAGCCTTCGCCTTGACCGGTGGCGGCTTCCTCTTTTCCGGTGTGAGCCAGTATGGCCGCTTGGGAACCAATCCTCTCACGGTCACCATGAGTCCAAGCGTCCGGAATGATACCTCTTTGGCTTTCCAAGACAGCGCATCTGGAAGCTTCGCCAACAACGTGGCATTGACGGCAGGATATGGCAGCACCTTGTCCCTCAGCTATGGTAATGGCTCAGTGGATGCAGGCACCACCCTGACTTTGACCGGCACGTGGTCAGGCACCATGAGAGGCGGCGCTACCAATGACCGTGGCTTTATCAACGTCCAGAATATCAGCATTCCTTACAACAATGATGACCGTAACCGATTACTCATCCAGGGGAATAACACAGGCATTGTATCGCTTAATCCCACGGATTGGACCTATGGCATGATGCATATCCCGCAGGGAGTGGTCGTGCTGAACAACACCAATGCCTTTGGCCCCGGCAACAGTCTGTCCATCTTCCTGGGTAATAATTCCAACGATACCACTAACAATTTTTCCGGCTTACTGGCCACCAGTGGCAACAACGTCTCAGCGCACATCAATGTGCGGGGAGTGGACAATGGCAGTAACCAGCATCGGACCATGTCAGAAGTCGGCATCAGTGGCACGGGCAGCGTGACCTTCTCGGGTGATATCCAGATGGTATCCACCAGTTGGACAGTGAGTGCCGGCGTCAACGGTCAAGGTCCCAATCTGCCCCGCCTGAAATTAACTGCCCCGGCAGGTGGCCAGGCAAATTTCACCGGACGCTTCATCGATAACAATAGCAGCGATCCATATCTCACTTCTTTGATTGTTCTGGGGTGTGGCACGGTGAAAATTGCGGGCAATAACGCCTACAAGGGCACAACCTCGGTCCGTGGCGGCACCCTGCTGCTAGGCTGCTACAACAATGCCATGGGCTATCAGGGCACGGGTGCCACCAATGTCTCCCTGGGTGACACGGTGATCGCTCCCGCAGGCGGAGATGTCGTTGCCGCCACCACCAATAGCCAGTTGCCAATCAGCGGCCTATCCTCGGGCGTATTGACCTTCAGTTCTGCCGTCACCACTCTGGACGGTGTCACCCTTAGCACAGGTAACCGCGTGCTCCTCAAGGACATCGCATGGAATCCCGAGTATAGCGGGGTGTACACCGTCACGGACACCACACACTGGACCCGCTCCTCCGACCTGAACACCGCCAGCGCATATGTCGCAGGCCTGCGCATCCACGTCACAGGCGGCACCCTCAATGCAGGCAAGAACTTCTATCTGCAAACGGGATTGTGGACCACGGCCGTGCTGGGTGACAATTCAGGGAGCTCTACATCAGCCAAGTTCCTGTTCAATCCGGACTCTCCGTCCAACATTGATGTGGCAATACTAACGGACGACACGCGGATCATCAGCCGCAACATCGACGTGACCAACAACTTGAGCACAGGCAAGAGCATCCTCGGCGGTAACTCTGCAGTAGCCTCTACGTTCAACGGTGTTATCTCCCTGAGCAAGGACCTAACGGTCACGACTCCGGCTGGTGGCACGACCACGTTCTCCGGAAACATCATAGGCACCAACAACGTGACCAAGGAAGGCCTGGGCACCGTGCGATTCAACACTTACAAGGACTATACCGGAGCTACAAGCGTCACTGCCGGCACACTGGAAGTGGATGACACGCTGGCATCCAGTACGGTTAATGTGAGCAGTGGTGGCACTCTCAATGGAACCGGCACCCTAGTCGGAACGCTCAATGTGACAGGCACGGGCATCTTGTCTCCAGGACTCGCTGCCGGGGATACATTGGTCGCCATCGGAAACGTCACTATCTCCAGCCACATGGCTGTGAAAGTGGACGGGGCATCCAGCACAGAACTGGTGGGAGGTGGTTCCATCGACCTGAGCGGTGGCACAGTGGATGTTACCGTTGGTGGAGGAGGCTTCACTCAGCCCAGCTATTTGATTGCAGAGGGACTCAGTCTGACAGGCACGCTTCCGCTCGTGACGCCCGGTTATGTATTGACCAGGGTAGGCCCGCAGATGTTCCTCAGTCAGTCTACATTTGCCGCCTGGATGAGCATAAACTATCCGGGAATCACCGGAAATAATGCCCTCCCCGGAGCAGATCCAGAACACGATGGTCTGACCAATCTTGTGGAATACGCCCTGGACCTGAATCCCACGGTTTCAAGCCGCACACCCGGTGTCCGCTCCGGCAACACGCTGACCTTCACCAAGGGAGCCATGGCTAAGAATGATAGCAACATCGCCTATTCCATCGAGGAGTCCACCAATCTAGCTACTTGGGGACCCCCTACGCTCGGATCTGCCGTGAATGGGACTGACTCCATCATCTACACCTTCCCAAGCGCGAAAACCAAGGTGTTCGCTCGCCTTAAAGTGATTCAAACCCCGTAAACCCGATTCGCTGAACAAACACCAGGGGAGTAATGTTAGTTAAATCTCCTTCTCTTTTGTTAAAAAAACCAGAAAACCCATGAAAGATCACCATACAATCATAAAGGACGCATATGACTTGCGCGAAAAAAAACCATCAACCATTAATGTTAAAAAACTCAAATCCATGCAATCGTTTCTCCGAATACTGATACTATCCATTCTATGTCTATTCACCACTAACCCACTGCTTCAAGCGCAGTCTCCGCGTGATTACGTGGTGGATTTGCAAGCCACGGTTTCTGACACCTCGCCGCGCATCACGCTCTCCTGGAGCCAGCGCCTACAGGGCAACATCACCGGCCAGACCCTATACCGCCGACTGAAGGGGGGCACCTCGTGGGGCTCGGTATTGGCCACGCTGACCACCAGTCAGACGAGTTATGCGGACTCCACTGCCGCCGCAGGCGTGGAATATGAATACTGGATGAAGCGCACGCTCAGCAGCACCCCGTCCACAGCGATGGGTTACCTCAGTGCCGGTGTAAAGGTGCCCGCAGTCGATGCCCGCGGCACTCTCCTGCTAGTGGTGGACGACACCATGAGCACTCCGCTGGCCACCGAGATCGCTGTGCTGATCCGGGATATCGCGTCCGATGGGTGGACCGTGCAGCAGATCATAGCGCCGCGCTCCGGCACGGCCGCCAGCACCAAGGCCTTGATCAAGGCTGCTTATACCGCAGACCCCACCAATGTGAAGGCGGTCTATCTATTGGGCCATGTGCCGGTCCCTTATTCCGGTTGGTTCGGCCCGGACGGCCACGGCAGCAGGGCTCTGCCTGCAGATATCTATTATGCCGATATGACCGGCACATGGACGGATACCTCAAACTATTCGACCGCCGGCAGCACCGGGCGCAATGACAACTGCGCAGGGGATGGAAAATTCGACCAAAGCTACGCGCCTGGCCAGATTAAACTCCAGGTGGGCCGTGTAGACATGGCAAATCTGGATCAAGCCCCCACTGCCGGCACCCCGGAAACCACGCTGCTGCGCCGCTATCTGCGCAAGGCACACGACTTTCGCTTCAAGCAGGGAGCCTATGCCAATATCCCGCGACGGACTCTGATCCGCGACGGTTTCGGCTATTTCAGCGGAGAGAACTTCGCAATGAACGGCTGGGCCACCGGCTTCACCTGTGTGAGCCCATCGGCCACCACACCCTTCCCGATAGACGAGGCGCCGCAGGACCAATGGTTCACCTATGCCACGAGTAACAGCTATCTGACAGGCCACATCAACGGCAGCGGCGGTTCCAACAGTTTTCAGAATGGAGGCGTGTCCTTTGAATTTGGCCGCAAGCCGAGCAAGGTGGTGTTTCCCAGTGGATTCGGCAGCTTTTCCGAAGACTGGGACTGCACCGACGCAGCCATGCGCACGATGCTGGCTGGCAACGCCACCGGGGACTCGCTCGCCCTGACCTGTTACTGGACGGGCCGACCGAATTATTTCACCTATCATCTGGGCATGGGCGAAACCTTCGGGTATGCGGTCAAAAACACCCAAATCAACGGCAGCGGCCTTACACCTGCTGGCAACTCAGCCGGCTGCGTTCATATCAGCCTGCTAGGTGATCCCTCGCTGCGCCTGCATGTGGTCCAGCCACCGCGTGACTTGACGGCGACTTCTGCCAATGGCCAGGTGACACTGGCGTGGACAGCTTCCACCGAGACCTGCCTGCAAGGATACCACGTTTACCGGGCAGCAACGACAGCGGGCTCCTTCACGAAGCTTACCACCACACCACTGGCCACCACCACCTACACTGACCCCACTGGAACTGCGGGTCAGACTTACGTCTATCTGGTCCGCACACTCAAACTTGAGACATCTCCTGGTGGATCCTATTACAATCTGAGCCATGGTGATATGCTCACGGCTACCGTGAACTCCGGAGCCACGGCTGCCCCGCTCAGCCCCTCCAGCCTGAATGTGAGTCTGGCATCCAGTGGCAAACTCAATGTCACATGGACAGACAACGCGACCGATGAGACGCGCTATGTCATTGAGCGCAAGTCGAGATCTAACGGGACATACCTATTGCGCGGTTACGCCAATGCAGGTTCCACATCGTTCTCCGACAGCGGCGCTCCCGCTGCGGGGCTGACCTATTACTACCGGGTTACTGCCACGAACACGAACGGAACCATCAAATCCATTCCTGCTGCGGATGCTTATCTCGAAACTCCTGCAGGGACCTTCGACTTCCAGGCAGTGGCCATGATGACGGTAGCCAGGACGGCAGGCACGGCACGCATTCCGGTAGAACGTTTTGGCGGAGTCACAGAGGCAGCTTCGGTGACATGGACCACGTCAGACAGTTCCGCGAAATCAGGCACGCACTTCACCGGAGGCACCGGCACATTGAACTGGGCGGCTGGAGAGGGTGGCGTAAAATACATTTGCATCCCCCTCACCCAGTCAGTCACGCCGCAGCAGGCGCGCCAGTTCCGCGTCGGACTAACATCATCCTCCGGTGCGGATATCGGTCAGTATGGGACTATGGCTGTGGTCATCGAGGATCCAGCCGCCACCCTGCCGAGTCCGTGGAATCAGATTGCGATCAATGACGGAAGCGCACAAACCTTGTATTACGCCTCACCCGCAGCACAGGCGGAAGGAGAAATAGGATCGACAGTTTGCGGAGGATATGGGCTCGATAGTTCGATGACCTGGGAAAGCGGTCACTTTGTCTATCAAAGCCACACCGGGGATGGCACACTGACAGCCTACGTGCCCACCCCCACACCGGCGCAGACAGCAGGACGCTTCGCCGTCATCGTGCGCGAGACTACCGACTGGACATCCGCGATGGCAGCTACCGTGGTGACGGAAGACCCCACCTTGGGAGCAAAATTCATTTATCGCAGCTCAACATCGACCAATAGCGTGCTGACCCCTTCTGCCACCAATTCCCTGGTTACTCCGTGCTGGTTACGTCTGGTGCGTGCGGGCAACACATTCACCTCGCTCACATCCGCAGATGGAAACACATGGACCCAGCTAGGAAGTGCGACTGTGCCCTTGGCCAGCACTGCCAACTGGGGCTTCTTCCATATCTCTAATGGCGTGGATTACCACCGGAATCCGTTCAGTGACTATCAACTGGCCGAGTTTCAAAACGTGACCTTTCTATCCAGCGCGATAACCGGGCTGAGTGTCGGGGCCGGTTATGACTCTTGGTTAGCCGCCTATCCCGCCATCACCGGTTCCAACGCACTTTCAAGCGCAAACCCTACCAAAGACGGCCTGAGCAACTTGGTCAAATACGCACTTGGGCTGAATCCCTCGTCGTCAAGCCAGTCACCGGGCACCCGCACCGGCAATAAGCTGTCCTTCACCAAGGGTGCCAGAGCTAAAACTGATAGTTACATCGCCTATGCCATTGAGGAATCCACGGACTTGGTCACCTGGGGGGCCCCGACGCTTGGATCTGTCGAGGATGGAACAGACGCCATCACTTACACCTACCCCAGCGGGCAGAGCAAGGTGTTCGCACGCCTGAAGGTGGTGCAAACCCCGTAAACCTATTTTATAGAACTAACCTCAGGGAGGCGGCGGGCATTCAGCTCGCCGCCTCTTGTTTTTATAGAATTACCCACTTTTTCCCATCGTCCCGCCTTCTCTGCAGTCTCCGCTCCCATAGTAATTGCCTGTTAACCACCAATTGGAGTTGACGCGTTCTTCTATAAGTACAGGCTCCTACCGTCCGGGGGAGATTGTTCCTAATCCAACGTCGGCAAAACCCTGCAACCACAACGCAAAACCAAATGAATCCTACACTAAAAACCCCAAGGAGCTGGCTGAGACAGCCGATTCCAAAATCCCTCCTGATTGCCGGATTTTCCAGCATGATGGGATCCAGCCTGTTCGCTGCCGACTACAAATGGAACGGCGCTTCCACCGGCAATTTGAATGATATCACTCAATGGACCCCCACGGTTACTGGGGCTCTCGCATGGAACCAAGAATACGATATTGAGACACCCGGTGCCGTCGTGGGCCAAACCGCGAACGTGAACATAGGGCAGATGATGGTTGGCAGCGGATCGGGAGCGGCCGTCGTTCTTAACTTAACTCACAATATCTCAACCAATGATGACACCATCGGCGCGGGGTCCTCATGGGGTGCAAGCAATGGGGGCGTCAACAATACCAAAGGAACCATCAATCAGACCGCCGGGGCGATTGTGACGTATAACCCTACTGACAGCCTGTGGATTCTGGTGGGTTGTTCGATCATCAATAACCAAACCGGCACCTACAATTTCGGGGGAGCATCCCCCGGCCCTAGCATTACCTCCGTCGGCACCAGTTCCGGCATTGCCATCGGCGGTGGCGGTAGCAACCATGGTGTCATGTCACTCAGTGGCTACGGCACGATCAATACAGCTGCGCCGATTTTCATCGGAACACGCGATTGCTGGGGCGGAAGCGGCGGCAATGGCACGCTCAACATCACAGGTGGCAATTTGACGATCAATGTCGGCTCCCTCTACGCAGGCGGACATGTTACGACCGCAACTTCACCTCCAGTGATGTGGGTTGCAGGTAGCAGCACCGCCGCTCTGAATGTGACCATCGACTCCACAGGCATCAGTCCTATCAATGCAACCACGGTCCAGATTGATAGTGCAGCCACCTTCAGC
>Ga0118677_10001051_pt1 | contig 59568 bp, 68 predicted proteins | sample AliMusrvi5mmetaG_FD_86154 | JGI IMG/M metagenome (GOLD analysis project Ga0118677, IMG submission 86154)
GCTTCAGCAATAGTCATACCTTCCCATATAGGATCTCCTAAATCACGTTCATTAGCTGAAAAAAAATCATCCAGATAGGAGGGGTCTGTCCAGCGATCGAAAATTTTTTCAAATTCATTTAAATCATCTTCTTCCCATCTTACAGCAATGAGGTCATTAGCGGGTGCAAATATACGTATAATTTTCATAAAGTCAACCTATAGGTTTACTTTTAATACAGGAATATGTATCAGTAATTTCATAAAAACAAATGTATATGGATATCAATTTGTTTATACAAATTTACGCAATAAAACCGGGAAATCATACCTTTGTAATTGTATTCCATACAATGTTTATAAAACCCCCATCATGAACATCTACCTGATAGTAAGCATCATATTCTTCCTGGCTTGCCTGGGCGGCCTCTGGAAGATCTTTGAAAAAGCAGGCGAGAAGGGCTGGAAAATACTTATTCCGTTTTATAATCTTTACATCTGGTTAAGGGTGATAAAGAAACCCTTATGGTGGGGCATCTTCCTGCTGATTCCTTTCCTGAATATATTCGTCATCTTCCTGATGATCGTTGAGATATTGAAGTGCTTTAACAAACAGGGGCTTTTTGACCAGGTTGTGGGTGTGCTGTTTCCCTTTGTCTATCTCCCGTACCTGGCGCTTTCGCCAAAGGAGCACTATGCCGACCCTTCAACCCGGCCTCCGGCGATCAAATCAGCTTACCGTGACTGGGTTGATTCAATTCTCTTTGCCGTGATTGCTGTCAGTATTATCCGTATTTTCCTTTTTGAAGCCTATACCATCCCCACCCCCTCCATGGAAAAAACCCTGCTGGTGGGCGATTATCTCTTCGTCAGCAAGATCAGTTTCGGCCCGAAAGTCCCAAACACACCGCTCTCCTTTCCCTTTGTGCACCATACCCTCCCGTTAACCCAAAGTACGAAATCCTACCTGGAGTGGATCAAACTACCCTATTATCGTTTTCCCGGTATGGCCCGCATCAAAAACCTCGATGTGGTTGTTTTTAATTATCCCGACGGCGATACGCTTTCGGATAAACAGCAAAGCAACGTCGACTATTACCAGCTGGTCCGAAACTATGGCCGCGAGGCCGTGTGGAACGACAAGCAGGATTTTGGCGATATCATCGCCCGGCCTGTCGATAAACGGGAAAATTTCATCAAACGCTGCATGGGTATTCCCGGCGATTCCATCCGGATTGCTGACCGCCTCGTCTATATCAACGGCCGGCCGGAGCATAATCCGGGACTCCTGCAGTTCAGGTACCGGGTGAATACCAATGGAAACCCGATCAACCAGCGGAACCTGGAAAAATTGGATATCAATGAAACCATTTCCATGGATAACAACGGCACCTGCGAACTAACCCTTTCGGATGAAGCCAGGGAAAAGCTGAAGCAGTACGCCAACATCCTCTCCATCGATCCCGTTATCGCACCCAAAGGAGTCCGGGATCCGAATCTTTTTCCCTTCGACTCTGCATACCATTGGAATGTGGATAACTATGGCCCCGTCTGGATTCCGAAAAAAGGAGTGACCATCCCGGTAAACAAACAAAACATCTGCTTCTACAAGCGGATTATCGGTGTTTTTGAAGGGAATACGTTGCAGATCATCGATGATAAAATATACATCAACGGGAAAGAGGCCTCAACCTATACTTTTAAGATGGATTACTACTGGATGATGGGCGACAACCGTCACAACTCCATGGACTCCCGCTACTGGGGATTCGTTCCCGAAGACCATATCGTCGGAAAAGCCTCCTTCGTATGGCTCTCCCTCGACCCCAACAAATCAATCCTGAACGGCAGCATCCGCTGGAGCAAATTGTTTCATTTTGTGAAGTGATTACATTTTGTGTTGTTCACAACACATTCATAAGCGTAGATTATTTCGATATATACTTGAGAGAGATTACTTGCCATAACTGTAATGCCCGATGATCTTAAACGAAAACAGGCAATCTTCAAGCACCTGACCATAGCCGATATTGTGAACCATTAAATACCTTTTTTGATCCGTAGTCTGTAAATTCGCAACCAGGCCGATATGCGTTACTCCACCGCCCAGATCCCAGCAAACTATTTCCCCGGGGAAATAATCTGAGGATTTCATGGAGATGATCTTACATTGTCCCTTGCGGGAAAAGAAAACCATAAGATTTCGAACCCGCCGGTGATCAATGTTTTTATCTGTGTTGTGAAGTCCCCATTTTTGAGGATATAAATTGAAATGCGCCTGCATATCTTCATGAACCTCTTTTTGCAGATCAATCCCAAGCTTTCTGTAAGCACGGATAATCACATCTGTACAAACTCCTTTATCTTTAGGGATATCCCCGTTGGGGTATGGAATGATAAAATACTTCGGATCGTAGGTAACATGCTGATGGGTTAACTCAACAGCACATTGAGCCAGCTTATCCTTAAATTCAATCTGACCCTGTGTGAAAGCACAGGTCAACAGAAATAACCAAAGCGTCATGCCGGTTTTCGTCTGATTTGTCATTTTATCAAGGAGAAATCTATGCTATTACTTTATGATAATTTTTTCTTCGACAACTTCATTGTCAGGGAGTTCTATTTTAATGAGATATAACCCCTTCTGCAGATTTAGAACCACAGAACCCGTTCGAATTTCTCCCTTACTGACCCTGGCTCCAGAGGTATTGTAGACTGAGTAATTTCCAGAAAACGATGCATTCGGCAGAACAATGGAAATCAGTCCCGTTGATGGATTTGGGAAAATGTGCAGTCTGGGTTTGTCAATGGGCTGAATATCAATGATGCCCGATTTGAAAGCAAATTCCTTTAAAATCCCGACCGGTCCGTAGGAAAACTGCCCATTCATGGTTTCAACTTTTATCCAACCCAAACCCCAGGCCATCGCACTGTTAATCTTTAGCCCAACGTATTCTTCTGTGAAATCTCCCAGATAAATACTACCACACGGTGACCCAAGGATCCATTCTGAAAAATTAATGAAAGTAGATTGATAACTGTATTTATCCTGATCAATAAGGGTATCATGTAAAGAAAATGATTTTATAACGGGCCTGATAATATTCTCGAAACAGGTTGCCGTATCATTTCTTCCATATACTACAGCGTTGGAATCATAGGGCGTTATGGTAAAATATTCATATGCTCCGCCCATCATTCCTTCCAGGTTTCCCTTGCTGAGAAGCAGAAAATCTATTCGCCCGTCATGATTCAGATCAAGAAAACAGCTGTCGGGATAACCGGGAATTTTTTGCCGGATCGTATCAAATGGAATAAGCAACCTGTGGTAGGTTGTGTTGGTCGTATCTCCTATTACGATGGAGATATTTTGCGAAATAATCTGAAAGGGAATCGTAAGATATAGTAGAAGAAGAATATATCCTTTCATTTTCTGTTTGTTGTTGGCAAATTTTATCCCTCCTTTTAATGTCCGGTTACAAAAGGATCATAGGTAAACCGGCCTCTTTTCACATAGTTGATCGTCGGGAAAGGAACGATAGAGTCATTTACCTGTAACATGGAAAAATCAATAGACATCTTGGTAATCTTGTTCCTCGGCGAATTAAAGTAAAATCGCAGGCGTACGATATCCTGTTCAAATTGATACAGGCTGTCAGCTATTTTCTGTTTTCCCTTTTCCATTCCACTCCGTATAAATTGTCCTTTCTTCACCTTCCGGGGAGGAATCAGGCGAATGCTGTCAACGTTCAGGTTCAGTTTTTTATCCGGAAAAATAAACTTCACGGAGGATATATCCACGCGTTTGCCATTAAAATTATCGAAGAGTACATCGACAAAAAAAGGATGTTTCTTCCGCGGATGTGTTATCAATAAAAAGACGTTGGGAATAACAGGAAGGAGCGGGGGGCCAAACAGCATGCAAAATGAATAGGTGCTGGGTCCGGTTGAAATTGAGAGGTTGTTATTAGTGGCCTTGCAGTAATGATAGTTATATGTCCGAAAAGATTCGTAGGATTCGCAGTATTGACAAGTGCCCCCTTTTTCCCACCCTCCGGAGTTTTTTGCTATCATAACAGTATGTTTTGTCAGAAATGAGCACCCTGACAATGACACCAGTGTTATGAAAATGAATATCTTAAGGCATCGATTCATATTTCAATGTTCCTGAACGGTCAGATAAAAACAGGGACTTTGCCTTTTGTCACAAACCCATTTATCTTCATTGGCACTCTTTTTATAAAAACATCCCTCTCCCTCTTTCACATTGAAAAGGATATTGTTTGCAATTGCCTGGTTGGAATTACTGAACTTCACGACCCGCTCCTGGTGGGCTCCGATCACTTTTATCCATTCTATGGTCAGGGCAATATCTCCCTTAAACACCAGGTTATACTTCCTCAGGTCCACCTCGACCCACCCGGATTTTTTGGTAATGAGAAGCAGGATGTTCTCTCCGGGTAATTCATTGGCTGGCAGGTCATTTACCAGGCTGCGCACATGCAGCCGAAACAGGCAGCTGTCAAAAGATTGCATACAGACACGCAGGTGCAAACTTCGCAATCTGACATTTTGCGGTCCCAGGGTTATTTTTAATCCCTCCTCTGATCCCTTGCCAATCTCAGTCCCGCTCCAGCCGCATACCTGGCCTGGTTTGGTAAAATCAAGAGTTCCTGCCTTTTTTAGTTTTCCGGCAAAAGGCCGGATGATCACTTCGGCTAATTTAATGGGCTCACCTAAGAGCCTGATTACATTTTGTTTATTTGAAAGTTCCGCTACAACGAATGTTTGCGCCGTAAACCCGATCATCGAAAACCGCACAACGGCCTTATCGGATTCTCCTTTAACTGCCAAAGTGAATTCACCCTGCTCATTTGTGATGGTTCCCAGGGGTGTTCCGATAACCCCAATGCTTACATAGGCTAAAGGAGCCCCCTTTGTATTATCCAGCACCACCCCTGTTATGATCTGACACACCGACTGAACAGAACAAAGCGAAAACAGGATCAGGACAGGAAATATTTTCATGTGATATTTCTTCTGGTTTGCAGGAAGCAATTAAGTTGATGAAATAAAAGTAATCAATAATTGACCACCGGTGTTAACATAAATGAAATAATTATTACTACCTTTACTAAATCAAGCCGTTGTACCAGCTCCTTAATTGTATCAAAGCGAAGTAACCACGAACAAATCAGGATGCGAACAACCAGGGGGGATGGTTCATTTTTTTGGGCAGTGGTAATTCTCATTCCGATTTGCTCAAAATCAGGAGAGATCCTTGCCGTTTCGTTTCTTGTGAACGATATTGCGGAATCCAAAAAAGTTGAAGAGGCATTGAAAAAGAGCGAATTGGAGTTCCGTACTTTGTTTGAAGGGGCCAGCGATGCTATTTTTATTATGGATGAAGAAAAATTCACAGAATGCAACCACAGGACCCTGGAGTTTTTTGGTTGCGAACAGAAAGAAGATATCATTGCTCATGCTCCAAGCCTGCAAATTACAGGTTTCTTAATTGATGATACTGTTCTGGGAAACGGAAACCATATTGCAGATCCGGGTGAAACCTTTACACTGATCTTCAAAGTGAATAATACGGGAAGCAGTGACATTTCGGGACAATTCAATATAGTTGGAGTTTCTCCTTCACAAAATGTTACAATTCTGGAACCAAGTGTCAAATCTGGTTTATTGAAATTTGGTAATACAACTGAGATTCCGGTAACTGTTAAAATCGCAGAGACAACTTCATCAGGAACCTCAATTACTTTCGCATCAGCCCTTGACTGCAATCCCTATATTTTGAAAAATGAATTCACAATCAGGGTTGGCAAAATAAGAGAGAGTTTTTCCTGTGTGCCACCTGGAGGACACCAGCCAGCATTATGGGGGATTCAACGCGCTTTTCGCCTTGTCCTGCAATGCCTTCAACTCGACCTGGTGGGAATGGATTATTCTTCTAATTGCGTCATCGCACAAAAGCCTTTTTGCATGAAGAATCTGCTCCAGTTCCGCAATGGCGTCCTTAAGAGTATTCTCCCTTTGACCTTCTTTTCCTTCACTCATATTTGTTCCGCTCCAGTGAAACAGCCAATTCACAAATATACCCTCAGCGTCTCGATTAGATCGCCTTATCAAACACAGAAGTTTGATAGATGTAATCGGAGACACATGGCTAAAGGTTACACACTCTGCGAAATCATCGGGGCAAATGAGGAATTGCGGTTGCAGAGCTAGGAAACGAATCCAAAGGAGGAATCTTCAATCTTCGGATTGCGGGAAGTGGACATAGCCCGGTGATAGGAGTATGCCCGATTATGACCACATCCCCATCAACACCTCACTGGATTTCGCCAGTACCAGGAACAGTTCAGCCGGCGTGCCCTCATAAAGCCCCGAAGTGATGTAACCATCAATCGTTCCACCTGCGGCAAGAATTTCAAACCGATGCGTGATCGAATTGCGCGTTGCTGGAGGGTGGCGTCTCATGACTATCAATCCTAGCGGTCGCCGTCCTGGCGCTTGGTTTTCTCGAGGTTACGCTCCTGTTCTTGGGATCGGCGGATTTGCTTTTCAATCTTTTCGATTAGATCCCCGAAAACTTCTGACTGGCGTACCTTTTGAAAGCCCATCCAGAGGAGCAGGAAAAGAATTGAGATGGCAATAGCCTCGTAACCAAGAAGAATCTGGCCGATAAGCCCGCCTGGACGATACCTCAGGCCGATGAATGTAAGAACTCCCACCACGACATGGATCACTGGATTGTCTAAAACAGGGTTTCCCTTCAAGACACGCCAGGAAACCACGGTCATCATGACGGCCAGGGCACCTGCGACGATTGACGCGAAAGAGCATAAAGCGTTCATATTATTAATCCTTCATCCTTTCTGGAGGTTGTTTGATTTTGGTTTTCGAACGTTCTGAACGTCCCGTCTGCCCGGATTAATGGACGGGGGCGGCGAATTCATACCCGGCGGATTATGCGGAGGCGTTCTTAGAAGATGAAATCCCTCGCCTTCGCTGGAGAACACGATGTGGATGATGCTGATGGCAATGAATGGGACCCACGCGTATACGTCTGGCGGCCTATACGGCATAATCCCGCACAGCACGAAGGTGGAATAGACAAGCAGCCAAAACAATCCCGCCCATCCGTCTTTCGTGCCGGGAGTGGACCAGTATTTCTCAACATGATTATGCGCTAACTCGAAAGCAGACACCAGGGCGATACCCAATGCACAAGTCAGGAACGGTTTGATTGTGGTCATAGCGATAATTCTCCTTGATTAGATTTTGCGAAATCTCTCATACACACCTTTGAGCGCTGACGGGATGTTCTTCACGACTTCCATGGGCGAGATAACCTCTTCCTTTACACAGCAGAGGGGTATGTGCCCCGCTGCAATACAAAACACCAAGGCCAACTGAATCAGACCGGCGGCGCCCGTGCTGGCAAAGAATAGGACGCCAAGAAGCGACCAAAAGCCCCAACAGAACTGATGCTTCTGGAGACTCCCGTGGTAGTCCGGTTTCAAGGCCTTGTAGCCTGTCTCAAACACATACGATACGCACAGCCAACCGACTGCCGACAGAAACAGAATTAGAATAATCATGAGACCCCACCTTTCTTCTCGTATTTCTATGTTGCCAGTAATTACTTCGACTCAATGATCCCAAATGTCCTTTCCCCTGCACATGGAATGCCTTGGGACAAAAGGGGAATCCGGGGCATAGCCGGGATCCCTATGCCACCTGTTCCACTCTGACTTCCACATTCGCAAACCTGATCACATCGCCCGGCGAGAGAAAGATGGGTTTGCGGTCCTCAAGCCTAAGCCAGGAATCGCCCGACTTGAGAAAGGTGCCATTCATGCCAAAGCACTCCATGGTCACCAGCGGGCCGACCCGACGCAGGACGGCATGGATCGCTGAAACCATGTTGTCGGCATTCAGTTCTGCCCTTCCTATTTGCATTAATCCTTGCGTGATGTGGATTTTCCGACCATCCGGAAGGACCAAACAGATATCAGGAAATCTTTTGCTGCACTGGGGGCACACAGTCTTGGACGCATCAACAAGACACGGCTTATGGCATTTCGGACAGACATACACCTCATGCATGGCGGCAAGGAGTTCATCGAGCCATTCAGCTAACTCAGGCCGCTTGGCCGGGTCGCGGCTCATCCCTCTCCTGAACAGGTTCGCCACCCGCGCATTAAGGATGGTGGCAGGATGCCCACCCACCCCAGGAACTGGAGGGCGGGCTGGATCGTGAACCCAGCACGTATACATGGCGTGCTCAAACCTCTCAATCGGTTCAAGAAAAGCAGCCGAAGGGTGACGCAGCGTAAGAATCTCCTCAGCCATGATGCGAAATGAGTACTTGTCGGATCCCATATCCGGAGGGACAGGCTTTTTTGCCTTTACAGACTCATGTTGTTCTGGCGCCAGATACATTTCGTCACCTAAGCAGGTTGGCTTCGGCGCCCCCGCCGCACTAAAATTGTCAAAGTCGATGATGCAGACCCTCGGAACATTACCATCAAGCCAGACCAGCACATTGGCCTGCCGGATGTCGCCATGGCTGATCTTCCTGGCATGCAGACGGACAAGGGCTTGGGCAACCAGTACCAAGCAAACCAGAAGCTGCATGAAAGTCATCGGAGTGGTTTCAAGAAACTGCTGTAAGGGGATGCCTTGAACATGACTCATGACATATCCAACCATCCCACCAGAGTTGATAAGTTCAATCGGAGTAACTAGGCAAGAACTGGCTTTATGCAATTCCTGGGCACACAGGTACTTTATGCGCGTGATAGTATGGTCATTGGATCGATCAGGGTGGAAGATCTTGACGGCAAATATCTTGCCGGTCTTCACATCCATGGCCTTGGCCACGCAGCCTTCAGCGCCTGCTCCAATCAGCTCAGTGATCTTGAGCATCCGCCCTGTAATTGTTTTGATAATATCATCAAGCTTAATCATAGTTTTCCCTCCTTATGTGATCTCAGTTTACGTGGATTTGGATATAGGCGTGGCACCCTTGGGCGGTATGGCCGCTCGAACAGGATCAGAAAGCAAGCCGAGGGTGAGGTTGTCAGTACAAATATGACCGGCGGCATCAGTGAAATCGGCCAGTTCCTGGACAATCGCCCTGGTGGCGAGCATGGCGTTGCCGCCAGTCTTGGCGAGTGACTGGGCCGCTGCCAACGGGAAATTCGGTCCGACATAATCCCAAATGCCGTCTGTGCCCGTAAGCAGGAGATCTCCAGAATACCGCGGAACAGCACCGCTTGCGGGCTCACCTTCCAACACCGGTCCCAGCGAAGTGGCCAGCACATTCGGAATATCCAAGTCCGCCTTCTGAGGAAACAGGAATTTTTCGACCGTTCCGTTTTTACGGACAACCATACCACCGCCGTCACCGGCATAGGCAAACGCATATCTTTGGGAATCCACCAGAATGATGATTAGCGTTGTGCGGAAACCTTCTTTAACCGGCGGTTTCGCCGCTGCCGCATGTTTTCCCATGGCATCAGAAGCATGAAACAAAGCCTGCCTGGCCAGTGGAACAATGTCCTGCGGCACTATTCCGCACTTGGCGCGGACCAGAAACATTGCCGCTTCCCGAACCGCTGTATATGAGGCGTACGCACCGTGCGAAGCACCGCCACACCCATCTGCAATCAATATGGCTGTGATACCACCCATCTGGAGGCCCAGGCAATAGTCCTGGTTATCACTTCTGACATGGCCCTTGGTTGTAATAACCGAGGCAAACTGTTCATCGGGTATGGTCGGCGGCGTGATGCCCATTGCTGTTGCAAGGGCTTTCAGGTGTTGTAACACCTCGTCCGGGGAATCAATTTGACCCCAGACATGGAGGCATTCATTGCCAGTGCCGGCAGGAGACATACCAGCATCGGACACCGGTTGCTGCAGAATTGGAACCAATGGCCTTATGGATGGCGTTATTGGAGGTGACGTAACGACCCCATTGACGGGTGGAAACTGACGCTTTACGGCAACTAGCCTGTACAACAGGACAAATGCCAAAGCCACAAACCCGAGAACTAGACAGGTCACGGTCCGGTCAAGCCAGTCGATGTCATCGGCGAGCGCGGCGTCCTTATAGGACAGTTCCTGTATCGTATCGTCTAAGCGGCCCGACACGATGTGCAATTCATCCGTCAAAGCATCTGTGGCGGATCTGGTCCTCGCCAGGTGATCTGTCAGTTTAGAATAAAATAACTGATGTTCACGCCGTTCCTCATCCAGGCTTTTTAGAAGGTGCTCGTTTCCGTCATCGATCTTATCCAATGTCCCATTGACACTCCCAAATTCCCGCCGCATCGCGGTTTCAAGGCCAGTGAGATGATTGGATATTCCGGCAAACTGCCCTGACATCCATTGCGGCTGTTCAGCCGGAGTGACCGTGATTGCGGTCACCCTGACCACTGTTGCCGGGTACAATCTCACCATCCTAGGTGCGGGATAAGCCAAAGCCGATCCAGCAAGAAAAACGATAACAAGCGTGCAGACAAAGCCCAGCACACGATCACTCATAAAGAAACATTCACTAATCTTCATAACACCCTCCTATTTGTTCATTGCAGCCAGAAGAAACACGATCACCAGAACCAGAATCACGAGCGGCACAGGGAAATCCGGCATGCTCCGTGTTGGCGGATCTGGAACATAGACCGGCGCAGGAACAGGCGGCTTCGGATTTTGTCGCGGTTTCGATTTCTCAGAAGGCTTGATGGTCAGCGTGCTGGCCGGCGTGCTGGTGACAGACCGAGATGCCTGTTGAATGACTGGAGCAGGCCCGGCTATAGGAAGGCGCGTGACGTCAATCCCCGCCTCCTTAAGGTGATCAATCTGATCCTGTGTCGGTAAAGAGCGCATGTTGATATCCCTTTCTGGTCTGCCATCCTCAATACCGGGTAACCAATCCCGGCAGACAGGGGCCAAGAAAGCCCCTGTTTCGGCGTTTCAATGGGGGCCTAACATAGCCAGGGGACGAGTTGCGTCCCGCTTCTGGGCCATGCTGATCGTCATCGTGTCACCAACCTGCGCCATGAAATTGCGCAGTTCGGCGCCGTTATTGACCCTGTAGAAGTGCTGAGGAGTCGAGGCCAGTTCCCTCAACAGACCTTCATCGGCATCAGTTCCGAAGGCGACAGTCACCAGATCCGCTTTCGCCTTCAGCTCATTTCCAGCCGCCCCAGGGTGGCCGCCAACATTGAAACAGCCGTCGGTAAGAAATAGCACCACAGGCTTCAGATATGTGATTCCCGCATCACGCGTGTGGGTTTGCAATTCCTGAACCGCCAGTTTCAACGCCTCCGTCATATTGGTGGAACTATCAATATCCAGAGCACTAATGCATCCCGCCAACTTTGTTGCCGAAGTCCATTGGTGGGCGACCCAGGCACGGTGATTAAAATGAATCACCATGACAATGAATCCGTTCTTGTTGATGGCCTGGCCTAACTCGGCAACCAGCTCATTGCAGGCAGTCTGGGCGTGCCTAGCCTTCTCGCCCTCCATCGAAGGAGATGCGTCAACATCGATTATGACCAACTGCTTGGTATTGGCGCTCACTCCGTTGCGCCGTTTCATGTCCGCTGTAACGTTTAACACTTCAGTAACAATGTCTGCATTCACGTTCATTTCTCCTTGTTTTATGGGTTTCCTACACAACAGCACTCATAGGGATCGTTCCACCAGCGGACGACATCGTGATCGTCAGGGTGGCGCAAAGCGCCGCGACTACCTTTTGGATCTCGGCGTTGTCCGGGTTATTCGAGATGGGAATCAGGAATCCACCAGCCGCATCAACCAGTTCCTGAAGGTTTGGCGTGGACTGGCAAACGAGAATCAACTTCACGCCCTTTGCCTTGTACTCCTGGCCAAGCTGGCGCATGGACTTGCCGGAAGGCAGCGGCTTGGTGTCGGCAGTAAGAAATCCCATCGCGACATTGCGGCAGTAGAGCATCCGCAAGCCCCAGGGGGTGATATCAAGCAAACGCTGTAGTGCCTGCGCATGACTCTCGGGTTCATCAAACCCACCCCCATATGCAATACCTTCAATAGCCTCAATTACATGCTCCACCGTACCGGACTGGACCAGCTGAATGGGCATTTCTCCAAAATCCTCATCACCATGTGACGAAAGATCGATATCGAGTTTCGAGATGGTGCCGGCAAGTGACCTCAAGGCATGACCCGCAATCAGAGGTACGCCTTGCTGAAAGGCACTGGTGGATCCTGTCCGATCAACCGTTATCGCAATTTTCGCGCTCCCGGGCCGTTTTCCACGCACCGGCTGTACGCGGAGTTCAACTTCCTGGCCCACTGAGGCGGTATCCTGCGTGCGCTGGGGAGCGAAACTCCCGCCGATAACATCATTTCCGTACTGATTCGAGATGGTGCTCATATCATACTGCCTTTCTTCCTTTTTGTTGTTTTTCCTTTCACCTTCACGACAAAATCGGGTGAATCGTAGATATCAGGCAGCATGGCTGTCGCCTTAAGCACTGAAATCGGACAGACTTTAATCCTGGGATCCGAACCTGCGCTGTGGCGTTCAAAAGCCTTGATAGCTGCCTCCAGATCAGTCTTGTTGAGGCAACAGACAATCGACCGAGCCCACCCGGCGGCTAAGTTTCTCTCAGCCTGGTCCGGTTCGCTGGCAAACGTCGAAGTTGGCAGTTCAATGGCAATGGGCAGCTTTGTCACTGGACAGATTACCCCTATATCGACCACTTTCGTGTTGCCCGGCAGTGTCATCTCAATCGTGGAAGGAATAGATTTCTCAGACAGGATGTGTTTGATCAATCGCTGGCCGAAATCGTGACGATAGCCACTACGGTGCGGCGTATAGACCGATCCTATGGCGACATAGCCGTCAGCAGTCAGAAAGTGCATCTGACCAGGTTTACCAGCATGCGGAGCCAGTCGAACCTCCACATCATCCACGAATCCCTGTGCATTGAGGTCATCAAGTGCTATTTTCAAACTGCTGTAGTTCAACTTCTTCCCTGAAGGCAGGGTAAGCTGTTCTGCACGTTCCCCAACAAACATGAAAGGCTTCGCTGCAATATCCTTAAGAATAGCTGTATAATCATTGTCCACAGACCTGGGCGACGGGGCGACCTTAGCGGCAGGGTGGACGGCAACCGGGGCCGCTGGGGGTGTCGCGGATGCAACTGGCGGTGGAACTGGCGCACTTGCGGCAGACGGTGTTACAGTCACCGGCACCGGTATTTTACGGTAGTGTTCTGGGACAATGAGCGGCAAAGTAGCCAGTATCGGGGCGTTATTGGCGTCAATCTCCGCGTCGGTCATCTTAACCGGATCCGGAAGACGGTCATATGTCACAAGGAAGGGAGATGTATACCTATTTCCCATACGCATCATGGCAACACCCTTCGGTAGATCGGTGAGGGATTTTGCCTGCGGAGACATGAGCGTGAATGTCCGGCCTGCGGTGGAAATGTCATTCCCATCCGAAATCTGCGAGACCAGCCATATACCCGCGGCATTGAGTACCGGGTGGACGATGCTCATCGAGTGATAAACACAGAAGAGGCAGATAGAACTGGATCGGACAAGTGTGGAGAGATGCACAAGACTCGGCAAACCGCCGGGCACTTTTGAGGCTGCTGACAAATGCGTACATTCGTCGATATAGAAAACAACCTGCGTACCGTTCCGCGCCCGCAAGACAGGATCGTTGATTATTTCCTGCCTGAGTGCGGCCAACAGCGTACAGATGATGAATTCCTCTTGAAGCGTACCCGCAATAGCAGAGGTATCAATTATAACGCTGTAACCCTGCTTAACAATCTCCCTTAAGTCATATCCGCGCTGGCAGGCAATCTGATGTCGCAAAGGGGAGCAGTCGATGTCATAAAAGACTGAAAACATGGATCGAAAGAAATCTTTAGGAACAAAAGGAAACCCGGCCGGGACTGAGCCAGAGGTAATGTTCTTCAACAATTGCGCATGAGTAAGTTCGCTCGCCCCACTCAAAGCGATCTGTTTGGAGCCGGTCTCGATGGCGGAATCGAGCACAATTTTGCTGTCACGGCGGGAAAATATCGTCAAGAAGTACTCCCGGATGACTCTTGCCCACTGCCAAGGATTAAAAAACGGCCTGTCGGGACGTCCGATGCGTACCTTCAACACCCGAGCGGGATTCTCACGGCACATGTAGTCCATCTGACCATCACCTTTTGAGTCGATGACCATCACCGATATTGCCGGCTTAGCCCTGATTGAGGCTCCAAGGATTGCGCAAGCACCAGTCGTCTTGGTAGATCCGGGGCGACCTGTGCTGCGGATGGCCTCGGTCATTTCCTGGAACGAAAGACCTACGGGGGTGCCATCCAGCAGCTTGAAGGGCTGAATATCACCCTGACAGATAACTTCAGGCGGTGGCTTCTCTGAGAAAGCGCCCCGCCATTCCATTGGGATAATTGCCATCTTTGCCCGACCAACGAGATTAACGAGTGCCTCGTAATCGTACTCGGGAATATTCCCCTGCTGTATACCGCGCTGCAGGTTTAAGATGAGGCGCGCGCCATATGGAACTGTACGGACATCATCCAATCCATAGAGGGTCGCCTCTTGGATCAAGCGCAGGGTATCTTCATCATTGTGGTGGGGAGTGTTATTTTGCATGGCGACATGTCCTTTCTGGCTGACCGGAAGGCTGATGGAACTAGTGACATCAACAGACTGAGCGGGACTTGGCGCCAACAGCGAGGATGCCAGTAACCCAATTGAAATGGCGCGAGCGGATGATCCTAAACGAGCGCCAGGTGTTGCCGTCGGATCATTTGGCGACTTAGGGATGAACGGAGCAAAGATTAGTTTAAACGCGAAAATTGAACCGTTTTTGACTGCTTGGAACACACGCTTCCACTTGCCTTTATCAAAACACTGTATGCAGAGGCCGTGGCGCAGGGCTGGTTTGCCCTGGGCTCGAGGATCCGCAAGGTCCGGAACAATTTCCTCCGCCATATAGAATGTGGAGTAATAGTAGTGGCATATATCACACTGGAACGCGTTATAGATATTCACCGGCGCGTTTGACACCGAGCAACGGACAAGAACCGAGTCAGGGTTAATTGGACTGCCGTGAATATCGAAGTTTGCAGATTCGGTTTTGGTGACTATCTCGGGGCCAAGAGGATTGGGCGTCAATGCCTCATGCACCTCCGCTCCTTGCGGAATGACCGTGTCAGCGGGGCCAACAACCTTGACGTTACGCAATGAATAGGTTGCACTATTGATGGTCATATGCCACCTCCTGGCGTCGGCATTGGCGGAAGGGGCGGCTTTGTGGCGGGTCTGGCAAACTCGGTCAGGCGCACTGCCAGGACAGCCGAACCGATAACCGTGCCCAGGTATACTATCCAGGCATTTTCGTCACGGATATCGGGATAGTATTTGAGTGTCATCCGGGTCGTTACCGACGCGAACGGAAACGCCATAAGGATTGACATCAACCGCACGGCGATAAGTCCGGGACCTGTCTTGCCGATATAATGAATCAGCCAAAGGACGAAGGCACTGTAGAGCCCCATCGCAATTACCAAGGCAATACCGCTCCTCACGATTGATGCGGCGGGCTCATCCAGCGGAATTGAAAACATTTCGTTCATGGCATAACCTTTCTCTTTGTTCTTCAACTATCCTTCTATTCAAGCCCCATGATTATCTATGAGGACCAATAGACCAATGGAACGGCTTGGAACCGTTTGGGTAATAACAATCATGTCTGGGCGTCGTTGGAAATTGGCGGGACAATAATTTCCATAATCGCCGAGTTAATATCCTTGTCATCCACATCCTTTGGGATAATGGTGATCCATGCTTCACCAGGGCGTAGCACAACAGAGCGATTCTCCCCCATTTCAAGGAATGCAAATAACCGAAACGGGATTGTCCAGCGGCGGCGACAATCAAGATGCAGCATTTGGGCCTCCTGAACATACAGCACCTGGAAAGCACCTTTGGTGACCCCCGCCTTGCCGCACAATTCAGCTTCCTGACGGGCAAGATATTCGGCTTTGAGATGAAGAGGTGCGGCAATAAGGCGGCGAGGCCCTCCATAAGTCAGAAACCACGCTTTATGTAGCAGAGCGTCAAACCCATCCTCGGGGTCACTGTAAGATACCGGCAGCGTCAGGCGCGTTGTCCCGGCTTCGACAGTGCCCTCGTTGACCCCCTGCCGGGTAAGCATTATGCTAAACTCTTCCCAGCTACCCGAGGGAGTGGTTGGGGAATTAATCTTCTGCTTAACTGCACGCGCGTTCGTTTTCTTTTTCATTGTAAGTCTCCTTTTCGCCATGTAACTACTGAAGAACAAATTTCCCGCCGCAATCCAGACACTGGGCGTTGAAGCGTTTCTGGCCGATCCGTGCCCTGACCATGCAGGGACACATATAGAGGTGGAGTTTCTCTACACATTTCCGGCTGGCAGACTGTATCAGCCTTAATTCGGGGATCTCCGGCGGTGTGACTCCATACTTGGACAGGAATAGCAGAAACGGCGTTTCTCCCGGCTGATACTGCGTACATCCGTTCTTCTCTACAATCAGTCCGTATCCGGCCGCTTTTGTCCTGAATTGCTTGTTGTGGTAATTACTGCAGGAAGGCTTACCGTGGCGCTCCTGCCAGGAGTGCAGCAACTCATGAAACAATGTTCCCAGTACCCGCCAATATGGGTTCGACGCCAAATGGTTCTCATCAATGGATATCTCATCGCGAAGGCCAAAGGAGTTTCTACCACGGTGGAACCGACCATAGGCGTGCCTGAGCCTGTCTACCCGCAATGACGGACAGCCTGCGTTGAGTTTAAATTCAACATCCATCCGTTCCGCCCAGATATGGAGATCAGCGGTTACAGGACTGTACTTCCAGTCGACCGCCGACGACTGATGGTCACGCAATACGGAATTGATGATTTCGCCCTTGTTGCCAGAGCCTTTCGCCTCACAGGCCCGGTTAACAGACAAATCCATCTCGACTACTGTTGCATTCATTCTTCCTCTCCTTCCGATCACACGAAAAACTCGTGTCATCTGGAAAAGAGACTAGAGGAAAATGAACGAAGGCAGGGTTGTGCGAGAGTTGTATTTTGTTGTGAAATGTAACTGCAAGAAACCCACAAACCCTCAGCGCGGAAGGAATCGAATTGAGAGCGAGCACGAGGGCAGAGTTGGCGCTAAAGCAATAGGAATATAGCCCTTACCGCTTCTCAAGCCTAGCGACTTGTGTTGCCTGCGCGTCCGCAGAAGGGAGAGCAAGGCAAAATGTGAAATCACCCTCGCACCGGTATCCGTACGAGCGGCTGTTCTTGATGGAAAAAGATCCAAGACGGATATGCTTCCTCATTTTACTCAGTGGTGAACGCAGGTTATTAGCCAATACATCCTTTTCACCATAGCCAGCAGGAAGATCACCAGTGCTCCCCTCGCTGGATCGCCAAGCGGCCTCATATAATTCACGAGTGGTCACATCCTGCATCTTATAACGGATCAATACAGCCAGAAGATTGATCATGACACCCTCCAGCGGAACATGGACGCTTTGTTTCCCGTATTGTTTTACATAGACCTGCCGGGAATGAATAAGGATATCATAGTTGTTTTTGGACTGCATGATGCGGGACAAATCTGCGGCGTCCCCATCTTTCACGGGGAGCGGAATGCCACTCCTGTCCGACAACCAGATCCTGAAAGGCTTATTATTGTTTTCCTCTGTTGCTCCGATGATGTTGTCTGCGGTCCTGTACCTGTGACACAAAAAAGCGGCAAGACGATCAGCAAGGCCATCCGAAATAACCGCTGCCTTGGCTGATGAAGCCCCGAATGTCAAAGCGCAGCGCTTGATTGTTTCCTGAAGATCTTCCCGTTTAGGTATCAGAATGCGCCCACCCATTTCCATAGCAACGGCCTCAAGGGTGAGTATAACCACGGGCGTGAGTGCAGTAATCCTTGTCCGCTCAAGGGCAAGTCCCGACGGCAAAAACTTACGCCACCAGGACGACGGCTTGTCCTCAACCGGCGCTTGCGGTCTCGCCAGCGGGTGCCTGATATGATTCCACACAATGTCAAAATAGGGGCTTTCGTCAGCAATAGTATCCCTGACGTATTCCTCCGCAATACTACGGACATCATCCAGCGAAAGACGTTCGTTCATGAACCGCTCACGGGTAATAAGCTCTTTAATCGCGATTCCTACCCGGATTAGAATGTGCAAAGGAAAACAAGTCAAGTTTTAAGAGACGATTAGCCAGACCCTCCACAAAAAGTGTTAGCATCCCGGATTGCTTTGTAATTTCATGGCATATGTTGTCGACCGTTTGTTTTACCGAGTCGCGTTCGCGGTAGCTATCCGGATAGAGAATCGAAAGAATGGTAATGAGTTCACGTATCGTCTCAATATTGGTCTTGGGATCATACTGGGCGAGTAGCATCTCATGTCTAGGCAACCAATCCCGGCGGATAAGTTCCAGCAATGCCACTCCAGCGGACATAGATAGGCTATGCACGACGATAAGGAGGTTCGCAGTGTCGCCGATGGTTTGCGGTCCCTCTCGCCAACACTCCTCCAGGCGGGGGAACCAAGCATACGTATGTTTCCATTCTGAAAGACGATAGCATTTCGTGTGCCCCAAAACATTTGCGGCGGCGGCGGTATTAGCCAGCTGATCAGATGAATCCCCTCTGCCCATCCGGAACAACCTGTCAGTCATGTCATCAAGCAGCCAGCCCTCATGTAAAGTCTGCTCCCCGTCACCGAGTTCCTTGATATCGTAAAGTAGTTCGAGCCCGGCGGCGGTATGTAATGTGTCAGGAAGCCGCCCAGGCGCGAAACCGAATCCCCCGCCCGGACTGGTGCACCGCTTAATCCAAGCGACCATCACTTGCTTTGTTGATTGTTCCAGCAGGTTCTTAGCCGAAAGGATCCGAACAGCATCGCAAGTGGCGCGCATCCTTGGAATATGTTCCGGGCCATTAACAAACGGATAATGCTTCTTGATCCGACTCAATACCAGACTTTCATACCGAGCCAGCGTGGACTCTGGAATGAATTGAACACCGAGCATGACACCAAGCTCATAAAGCGCGGGTATTGATATGGTATCCCTGTCATATTTAGCCCAGGCGTTGCGGGAAAGCGGCACGAAAGCGGATATCACAGCAAGGACAAACGTTATACTGCACACGATAATCATTAATCCAGTGGAAGGATACATGCCCGCAGGTTGGCAGTAATCAAACATGAAATGAAGAAAGGCAAAGAAAAACCAATGTTCTTTGGCTGATGCTACAGCTTGTTCGATTGGCTGGCCCGTTATACTGTGAAACTGGCTTTCCAAGGAGGGTATATGCGCAAGAAACCAATCATCAAAACGCATCAGGGCGGGAGCGGATGCCAGACTGACAAGTAGGATCGGAATGCCGAACACCATAAGACCTGTACATAACGAAAACCCCAAGTGGCGCCATAAATAGTTCCTTGTGCTGGATGGTGAATGCACAACATGCCAGCGAAGGTTCAGTACCCGTTTGTAGTCCAGCCACTCCCGCCTTATATACCGGTCATGGCCACACAACCTCTCAACGCCCAAATTATTGACCATTCCTATAAATATTGCTGCAAAAATAACAAATAGAATCCGTGTGTCAATGGGAAGTTGGTCGAAAATCAAGAAGATGGCCAACATGGATGCCACTGCGACAATAAGTTGCGCCACGATCCCCAGTAGAAGCTTGCTGGCATCCTGGAACAATTCGGACCAGCGCAGTCCAATCATCACCACCATTAAAGCCGAGACAAGAATGATAGACGAAGAGAACGAGAAGCCATCAACTCTCAATGCCACGAATGAGGGGAATCCAGACCGTATTAATGCCCCCGCCATGTCCGATGTGAAAGAAAACGCGAACAGGGAAACGGTCAGAACCAAACCCAGATATCCCCAATCACGTAAATCCATATGAAACAGGCTGATATTGGAATCCCTCAGTGGCAAAAGTATGATAACCGCAACAGCAAGCCCCGCCAGAGCTGGACTGCAAAATGCAAGGCAACCAGCCCAGAACGAAGAATTGATGCCGTTCCACGAATTCATGGCATTGAGCCATCCATTGCTCAGGCTTTGCCAATGTCCAATGGTATACATCTGGAAGGACGCCAACTTCGCCAGTCGTGTACCATGTTCGATAAGTGTCGCTGTACATCCTGCAACCAAAGCCGTCCCCATGCATACCGGAAGGGCAGGAAAGATGTACTTCTTGGCACGAATATTATCCAGCCTGATCTTATTCTGGCGCAACCAGTGAGTCATGTTGAGTTGCCAGTCCAGCAAGTACTGCCCCGCATTGAAACCAAAACTTCGACTCCCCCCTTTGTTGCGGAGGCCCATCATGAAAAGGTAGGTGTCAAAGGGAGATTTTCCGGATTTTCCAGGGACATTCAACTGTTCAATAGTTTCGGGCGGAACAAACAAGACCGCCGTTGCATCCGCAATGGATTCACGGGCGGTTCTTAATTGATAGGCCAGAAACGCGAGAATAATAGATGAAATAATCAAAAACACGGTCAATGGTTTGAGGAGTATAGCCAGATCAGCATCAACGTGGCGCGCGACGAGGAACACAATGGTTTCGCAGCAGATAAGAAAGTAAAGTGCTTTCAGGGCGGATAAAACCGGGCCAATGATAAGATCCCGGTTCCGGACATGCGCTAATTCATGAGCAAACGTAAATCGCAGCAAATCAGGTGCCAAATGTGGATGCTGACTACACGCGGCCTTGGCTAGCTCCGGTAAACCGGCCGGCAAAACCAGCAATGGCCTGCAAAGCCCCCCATACATTACGTGAGGTGTGACACTCCCGCCGGGATGAATGACGAGATCATAACGTGCCGTAAGGGACATTTCATCTGTTACGCGAATCAAGACCGCCTTTAGCTCAGCCCAATCCACTGAAATCTGACTATCAAGACTATCACCCGTGTGACGGACAATGATCGTTGAGATTGCCGGCCTTATCAGGCATTCGAATATGAAGGCCAAAAGGGGTGATAAGAAAATAACAATGGTAACTAGCCTCAACCCGGATGGCCTTTGATTAACCATGAGAAAATGGACGATGTGCGCATGGTATGTTAACAGCACATACACAATCAACATCGACACCCCGAGTGCCCAGAGTCGGCCGGTGGTAACATGAGTTGGGGGTACTGTGGATTTACCGGACAACCCTGCAATGATAACGAGAAGACTTACCAATAACACGCTAAACAAGAGCGGCATCATGTTTGGCGGCAGCGACACATTTCCGAACAGCCCGTGCATTGTCCCCAACTTCTTGAAATCCGGGCGAAGTGCAGCTATTCCATGCCCATCAACAGATACAATCAAGGTGTCCCGGAAGGTGGCAATGATTGTCAAGGCACCCCCAATAGGCCTTTGGCTCAAATCTCTCCCGGTTTTACAGTCGAAGGCATTTAGTGTGACACGCCCGGAATCATAAAAGAGATAGCGCCCTAGAATACCGGCAGACTGTGGATGAGATCTGAACTGGCCCGCCAACATGCATGCACCGGTCTTGTCGTCGAGCAGTTCAATACCAAAATAGGGGCGCGGCCTGCCAAGTATCGCCATTGTCTTGTCGCCATACGGCAAGAGAACCGGACAATAGAGTGGATTGCTGCTTTCCCACGGAATAAAATCATTAAACCCCGAAGGTAACGTCGAGATCGGTTTCCTCCACAGCGGATGACCATCTATAGCCGAAATCGCAATCACATCGGTCTTTGTTGTTATGAATAACTCATCGCCACGGATCAGCAAGGGGTGATCAGTTGGCTCGCGGATATCTACCGACCAACAAGCGATGCCGTCACGGGCTGATAGAGCCACAACCATGCCTGATGATGTCACTGTGTAAACACACCTGACATTGCTCTTGGCGGCATTCGTGTTGCCGAGACCCGTAGTTATCGTCCATAATTCATCTCCTGTAATTTCATCCAGAGCAGTAACTCTGCTTCCTTCTGTAGCAATAACCACAAGTCCATCTTGAATACTTATGTGTCCAAGCAAAGGCCGGATGCGATACTCCCACCGTCTCATTCCGGTCTGCACATCAAAACAGACACATAGATTTGATAACGGAGAATAAGCGATGGCCGATTGTTGTCCAGCGACCGGGAGCATTAACTGCGAGGCAGGCAATTCCGCCTCCCATCGTGCAATGCCAGACTGAATATCCAGACAAAGCAACCGTGAATCATCGGTAGCAACAAGCACGTTGGTTTCTATTGCGACAGCAGGCACCGCTAAAGGGTCACGGGTTATTACCATCGCTGGACGGATCCAAGCGACCGAATAGATGTCGAGGAAATCGCCACGAAACCATGAATCGCTATTATCTGGGGCAGCGACGAGACTGGGCGCGCCCACTATAAGCAGACACCACACATACACAATGACTGTCTTTACTTTCCGCCAGCAATTGTTTTTCACAGGGATTACGATAAATATTGCGTCACGCATCGTCTAGTCAAATAAACCGCAAATACCGGAAGCGTTTCAGAATCTATTGACTGAATACATATCTGTTTTACGAATGCCGCCATGCCTGTCTTGTTCAATAGCGCCACCTTTATCACAATTATCCCCACCGGGGAGCCTGTCGCTCTTCTTCCACCGGCGGGCCTATGTATATTGCTGCTCCCGCAGGAGGAAATAGCCGCCTCCGGATTTCGACGACCGTAATCCAGCCTTTCCCGTGTTCGTTCAGAACGGCAAAGCTTGTCCCAATGTCAACCCTTTCAAAGGTAAGGGGCTGTGTATTCAAAACTCATGCGTGTTATTAGGGATGATGCCACAAAGTTTGCAGCGCGCCTCATTCTCTCCAATTCCTCCTGTCACGCTCAGCACTTTCGTCATGGGCATGGAGTCGGAGAATTCAATCAGGGATGTTGCTTGTGGTCGGAATGGACACCATCCTGATCCAATTCCTGTCCTGTCAGATACTCGAAAGAGCTAAGCTGTGACTCACGGAAGGTTTCAAGAGAGGGCGCGCAGGGTGCCGCCCCTCGCCGCCAATCCCCGCCAGGACGCTCGGGGCGGCCGAGGCCGTGGAATCACAGCCAATCTCCATCCAGGTGATTGATGTAAAAATGCGGGTAGGCACGGTCTAGCACATCGTGCTTGCGATCTTGATGGTTTGATTGCTTGAGTGTCTTTTAGAACCCCACTAGGGTCCCGTCGCTCATCCTCTGCCGGCGGTATGATGTAAATTGCTGCTCCCGCAGGGGGAAATAGCCGCCGCCTCCGGATTTCGACGACCGCAGCCGGTTGCACCGGGGGCGTGTTCGCGGAAAACTGTAAAAGGGCTCCCCTCGCTTCGCTCACACCCACTTTTAGAGTTTTCGCCTCCTACAATCAGGGAGGCATGCTCACACACCGATGGCTTCATTCCGCTCACTGGCGTTCACTCACATGCCGCCAGTGCTCGCCCTGCCGGGCTGTGCAATTTGATAATTCCATGGTGCCCTGGAAGGAAGGGTTCGAGGAAGCAAGACAATGGAACAAAATATAATCAAAGGAGAGGAGGTCATCACCTACACAGTTGAGGAGTTTATTAGAGAAACCCGGCCAGATGGGTTTGGGCATATCTATTTCAACGAAGAGTTGATCGCCTCGTTTGAAGAAGTTATTTGCGATTGCTGCAACGCGAATATTGTTCAGCCAGAGGATAAGCCGGATGAGGCGACAGTTTTCGCCATACCGGGCGCGGCTTGGTGCCGGGAATGTTTTGAGAGGTGGGCGCAACAATGAGCCGGGCTTATATACTCGAAGTTATGACCCAACGGGTTCCCGTAAAGGATCTCGCCCGAATCATGACCTCTCGTTTCCATTGGGAAGAGGGCGCGACTGGGATGTTGAACGAGATTGTGTTTTTTATTGGAGAGGGCTGGCTTTCAGGTGGCCAATCGGAATCAGAGGCCCATCGACAAATCTCCGCAGCCATAAAACTTGAATTCCCCGGAGCGCTGGTTGCAACCAAGTGGACCTATGTTGAACAACTGCCATCCACAGTTTACGGCGACGATCTTGATGCCCAGCCCATGATCTCAAATTCCAATTTAATGAAAGGGGGTGCAAACAACAATGGATAGCACATTTATACTGGTGAGCGGTGACTTCATCCTGGGTGAATTCCAATCGATTGAGACAGCGGTTGAGTGCCGCGATGTAATGAGACAGGGATACCCCGAACAGGCATTCGAATTGGTCTCCAATGGATAGCGCGAGAAGCCGGGACTATGTCCTGCTTGAGGGATGGCGCGAGATAGCGACCTTTGAAACAATTTCAGAAGGGCTACGCTTTCAAGATTTCATGGAGAATCTGCACCCGCGCCGAAAGTTTGACCTCTGCCTGAAACGTGGTGGGTTCATGAGGCTTCGGGATGGCTGGTTGCCTGTCGAAGAGGATGAATACGAGAAAGACCCCCTTGAATGGCTCAAAATAATCGCAATGAAAGGAGGTGAACAAGAGCATGGTGGAAGAATCGAAGATATACCTTCGAATCAGAGTGGAAGGCCAGGAGAGTTACCTTAAGGCATTTCAGAATGATAAGAAGACCAAAGAGTCAGACCCGGATTACAGCGGGCCTGGTGTCATGGTCTGGCTTAACGAGGCAAAACCAAAGCAGGAAATGGAGGAATCCAAACCTGTGGTGGAGATCGTGAGGCCGTCATTTCAACAGAAACGGTTCTAAAGGGACCGGTTTTTAAAGGCGGCGGGAGTTGGTTATTTTGGATTGTGAGTTTTCCCGCTGCCCAAGGTGGGCAAAGCAATTAACGATGGATGATGATACGAGCGAAAAGATAGCGTGGCAGACAATCGGTCAGCCGAATAAATCGGCGGTAGCTTGCGCTGTATGTGGTGAACCCAAGGGCCAGGTCAGGGTTCAGGATTCAGAAGGACGGGATGCGCGCCTCTGTATGAGGTGCAATTCCCGGATGAACTGGCGTTCAGACATGAATGAAAGGAGGTTTATTTGAATAAAACATGGGAACAGATGTTTATTTGGAATGGGATGATAAGACATCCGAGGAAGGAAATGCCCAGTGTACCGGATGGGCTATTGATGCCGGTGATACCGGCTATTTGAGAGCATGCATCAGCATGGTGCGGGAGAACGGCGTCTTGAGGATGCTGTTTCCCGAGAAGTATTGGTATAGGCGGTCCAAGGAGGAATATGACTTCAAAGGGAACTTTGAGCAGTTGAACGCCATCGGATTTAGGTATCTGGTGAGCGTAGTCAAGGGTGTGCCCTTTGAAATCGAAGGGGACCGGCAGGAGGGGATGATAAAGCAGCAGGAAATGGCGGCGGCCATTTTGCAGAGTATCAAGAGTATGGTGCCGGAAGGCGGCAAGATAAGCGTGGGTGAAATCACGGATTTCAGGGACGCGGTGTCGTGGTTGGAGTCAGTGTTTTGTTTCTTTGAAATGGGAATCGAGAAACAGAAGCAGGGATTGAAGCCATACCCTTATATAAGCTGGTAAGTGAAACAAGCGACGCCTTGACGGGCACCCGTCGGGGCGTTGTCTTGTTTTGGGGTGGTATGGCTTGAGTTGAAAGGAAGGGGGGGGCGGCGGACGAATTGTCCTCCCAGACACGAAACCCAAGGGGAGGTTTCGCGGTGAACGGCGCTCAACCTCGAACCCAATGGCTTTCGGTCCGGTCGGTTGTTTCGCTACCGCTCGTCACCAGATTCGAGGTACCGCTCTGAATCTGGTTCCAGAGGGTGCTTAGGGAATGATCCGGACATTATAATGACTGCGTGGTCCGTATCAGGAATGGAATAGGAATTCGGTCTACGACCGAAGGGTGAAATGTAAGGTGCGCTGCGGCGCACTGATTGGGGGCTGCGGCCCCTATATACCGCCTGCGGGCGGGAATGACTAAAGTAGGACTTGGTGAGACAGGAAAACGGAAGATGACAAGCGGCGTAAGAGTAGGTCAGTCGCATTGTGGTAATTCTGTCTGAGCACCTCCCTGATTTTTCCCGAAACGAGGCAGGCCCCGCTCAGTAAATTCTTCGGTCTCAGGTCTGAAGTAGACCGAAAAATTTATCTATCGGGGCCCGCGGCCTACGGCATGGAAAAATCAGTGGAAGGAGGTGCTCAAAGAATGGAAGTAGACACAATGCGACTAAAAGAGCTGTTGAAGCTTGTCAAAACTATCGTTCACGAAGCAGAAGCTGCTGCTACGAAGAAAGCAGACAATGTCTGGTTCGTGGATCGGGCAAGAGAGGTCTTGCAGGCAAGTGGTAGAATCGCTGTTAGCGTGTAACATTTGCCCAAATATCAAGTTGGCATGGCCAACTTTGGGCAAATGGAAAGATAGGCGCGCTGCGGCGCGCTGATGACGTGACCCGGCATGCTGCCGGAAAGGGTGTAAGAATGGCAATAGATACCAGTGGGGAGATGAATGCGGGGTTCCGCATTCTGGATTTCGATCTTCTCACCTCCCCTGATTTTTCCCGGAACGGACCGGGCTCCGCTCAGTAAATCTTTCGGTCTCATGTCTGTGGTAGACCGAAAAATTTATCTATCGGATCCCGATGCCTACCGGCATGGAAAAATCAGTGAAAGGGAGGTGCGAAAAGATGGAAGTAAGCAGAATGCGGATGGAAGAACTGGCGATGCTAGTTGGTACAATCCTACGGGAAACTGACGCGGTAGAGAATGCGAAAGTAGTAGGATCGAATGCTGAGACAGGAATGTCTAGCGGCAAAGAAGTGATTCGTTATCAAAGACGAATCCCATAGGCCCGGAAACGGGTCTATGTTTGCCCAAAAGGTATGACCTGATGGCCATTTGGGCAAACGATAATATGGCGCGCTGCGGCGCGCCGATGGGGGCCTCCGGCCCCACGGGTCCGCCTGCGGGCGGACTATGCAGTAAGTTCGTTGTAACGACGGGCACCTGCTGGTGCCAATGGTAATGGTTCATACGGTCATGGAATTGTGGATCAGTGATCATGATTAGGGGTGATAGTGGTATTGATAGATAGGGTAAGTAAGCAAAGAGTTCGCGGTCATAATGCGTTCGCGTGTCAACGACGCGGCGCTGCGGCGCCGAAGCGTGAGCTACGTGTGGCGATAATTAATTATTGTGCGTAAGTGTTTGTTATGGAAATGGATAGATTTCGTTTCAGTTGGAGAATATTAAAATGAGAAATTTGAAAATTAATTATTTTATGCGTGTTTTACCATGAAAACACCTCCTACCCCCCCTTCCGACGGTGATCCCGTCGCTGCCATACCACCGGTAGATTTATAAGCTCTTGACTCTTGATTTTGGCAGTGAGGTGAATGCGTCAAAAGGAGGATGGGACAAGAGGAACTGTGGGCATACATAGAGCAATCGCGCCAGGAGGCCGAACGCGTCGCCTCCAGCGTCAAGGACTTCCGGGTGTTCAATTTTGATCATATCCCGGATCGGCCTGTCATCCGGCCAGAGCTCAAACGGATTGTGGACTGTCTGGTCCGTTATCAGGGTAGCGGGGTCGCCCGGCACATGGTGGTTTTCGGTGCCCGGGGGTGCGGGAAGACCCTTACATTCAGGTACCTGGAAAAGGCGTTTTCTGAACGGCTGAAACTCCCCTTCTTTGGTGTCAATTGCCGGACCCATAATTCCAGCTTCAAGGCACTCGCGGCCCTCCTCAAAGCCAAGCCGCGGGGGTATGCCTATTCTGAGCTTTGCGAGCGATTCGAGAAGGAAATCCCCGGCCCGGCGGTCATCGTTCTCGACGAGGCCGACATGCTGGTGGAAAACGACCTCCGGCGGGACATCCTGTACTTCCTAAGCCGTAGCCCCAACCGCTATTCCCTGGTCCTCCTCAGTAATAACCACCGATACCTGAAACAGCTTGATGAGAGTACCCGCTCATCCCTCCAACCAGAAGTCATCTCCTTCCGGACCTACTCGGCCGGGGAGATCCTGGACATCCTCAAAGACCGGGCGGAAACCGGCTTGAAAACGGTCGCACCGGGGTTACTGGAAGAAATCGCCGCCATGACCGCTAAAAACACCAATGGCGATGTGCGGGTCGCCATCAAGGCCCTGCTATACTGTTCCACCGGGGAGGCGCCAACCGTGGCTGCATGTTTTGCCAAGGCACGGGAGGATGTGGTGAAGGATGTCCTGGTTGGCACCAATGACAAGGCGCTCCTGATTCTCAAGGCAAGCCTGGAGGAGGCAACCAAGCTGGTGAAGAACGTTTATCAGCACTATTCCACCCTGAGCCGATCAACCGGCGAGGAACCCTACGGTTATACACAATTCTACTCCACCCTGGGGTATCTGGCCTCACTTGGCCTGATCCTGCTGGTCAGCGCCAAAGTGGACCGGACCTTCACCAACCGGATTGAGCCATTGGTCTCCCCTGATGAACTGAGCGCCGTTTTTTCCGCCCGGTTTCAATAAGAGTAGAGAGAGTGCGCTGAATGCGTCAGATAGGTCAGTTTAGCCAACAATGTGAACTGGTGGATCTCTTCTCTTCTTCTATTTCTTTAAAAACTTTTTGTTATTGGTTATTGGTAGTGACAGGTTTTGATAACAATGTGAGGGAGAATAAAAGCCCGACGCAAACGGTGTACTCTCTCTACCTTGGCAGAGTACTTTTCAAGCCTGCCTGGCTTCCAGGTAACTCTTCCCTTTTTCGGTCAACCGAATCATTTTTGATCGTCCCTTTGGTGAGAGGTGCTCAACCTCCTCAATGAATCCCATTTCTATCAGGGACCGCTTGGTTTTATCGCCTTGCCGGCCCGACAATTTGCACCTCGTATATCGCCCGACCACGCCTGAGTCCGGCATGATCGCCACATCTACAAGGAAAGACATTTCGGATTCAGAGAGTTTAGGCTGGTCGGCTGGTTGAGTCCCCATTTTGAGTTGTTCGGTTGACCGGATAAATGGCGACATGGCTACCCGGATACTCTCATCAGTGACCAACGCGGCCGGGATTTTGATTTCCGGGACCCTGATCATGAATGGTTCCTTGATTCTACCCTGCAATTTAACAATCGCCTTGCCAATTTCCATGGTGCCCAGGGCCAGCGGTTGGTCCTCCTGCAAAAGCATGGCGGCGCTGATAGTTGTCACGTCCTGCTTTCCCTTAAGGTTCATGGAGATGGTGGTATAAGTATTGGCCAGTGCAGTCTTACTGATTTCTGACGGCATCTGGTCTAAAAAAACAATCCCCTCCGACATTTCACGAATTTCACGGAAGATTATTTCTACAATCGAGGCTGGCTGGCCGGATCTTTGAGAAAGACGCGATAACAGATGATGGGCCTCTTCAATAATGAGGATATGCTTGAGCTGATTCCTCTCGTTTTTGACCATCCGATGGGAATAGATCTGGAGCATCAGCATTTCGGAAAAGAAGAGTTTGTCGGCATGGCTGAGGGATTCAAGCTCAAGTACTGTTGGCCGTGAAAGCAATTCCTCCATGGTCACGTTGGACTCGGAATTGACGATACTGTCCATGGATCCGAAACATAGGGAATGCAGTGCCCTGATGGCCGATGATAACCACAAACTGACCCTACCAGTAGCCGGAAGAGTCTTCAAAATGGCCATCACATCCCGAAATGTCGGGTAACTCTTAACAGTGCCGTCATATATGCCATACTTCTGGTAGAGTTCGTCCAGAATTGAGGTCAGCAGATACTCGACTCCAGCCCCGCAGAAATACGCTGCATTGATGACTTGCACGAGTGCTTTCAAATGCTGGCGTGGATCGATCCCGGCGGGTGGAATCAATGGGTTGATCCGAAGGGGCGCCACGTCACGACCGATGGTATAGACTCGCAGATCCCCTTGTTCCGGCAGGTTTCGCAGTCTTCGCCAGGACTGCTTCCAGTCAAGGCAAAGCCAGGGGATCCCTGATTTGGTCAAATTCAGAGCCAGAAGGTAGCCAGCGTTCGATTTCCCACTACCGGTTCGTCCCACAAGCGAAGTATGTTGAACAAGTTCCATCGGGCGCAGACCAAATGGACAGATGTCCTTGCCATTATAATGGACCCAGCCCATGACAACATCGCCATGGGCATCCTGCTGACTGGGCGGGTGGAATATCGGCGTGGTGTTCTGGAGGTCGGTATTGAGGTTCGCGTTGACAATCAGATTCAGCTGTTCTTCAAGTTCGGCCCTGCCCTCTTCATCCTGGAAGAGATAGGCCTGCCAGAACTGGTCAGCCTGTCGGCCTATGATTGGGCGCAGCGCCAAACATTTACTCTGGAAGGCCTGCGTTTGCTTGTCCTTTACTGTCATCGAGAGATGGCATGGAACTCATAAGTCCTTGCCTGAATTGACTGCCAGCATATTTCTTGCTCGCCACGATAAGTTCACGTCTGATTTCAAGGGTATCCCGCCAGAGCGTTACATCCTCGTCACGAAGTTGTTTTTCAAGATCCATCTTGGTTCGTTCAAGCCCTTGCCTGCGTTTTTCCCCATCGGGCGTTTTGAGAACATAAGCCCCATAGATATCGCCAGAGACATCGGTGAGTCGTCTTTGAATAGCGGAACGGTTCCGATCACGAATCGTCACACGCTCATTGAGGAGTTGTTTAAGGACATCCTCGGAGAAATAATCGAATTTCAATTGCTGGCCGGTAAGGGTTTTTAGCAAATCATCCGATGCGCCTGCTGCCGGCACGGCATCAGAAGTCTCACTATTGGAATACGGCGCCGCTGAATAGGCGGATTTCTTTTCATCCCTCAACCCTGGCGTATGCAAAACCGCGTAGCTCGGGCTGAATGGGCGGTATTCCGTAACCCGCCATCCCTGATCTGTTGTAAATGAGTAGTTTGCCATGTTGTCATTCCCTAGTAGTACGGAGATATGACACAGAGACCCTTTATAAATTTATCGGTTTTATAAGGCCCAGCGGGTCAGTAGCGGGTGAGCTGCTGACTTGAGAATGTGATGATTTCCCTCAGAAGGCGCTGGTCACCCGCAGAAATAGTGATCTTTTCGCGCGTGATCGTTTCCTGGACCAGGTGGGCATGCCCCGCCAGCAATGAATGCTCCTGGAACAATTGTTCACGGGTCTGATGAAACCCGAAGAATGAGATTTCGTCGCCGGGACGGAGTTCCGACTCTTTGAGCGAAAGAAATGCGGTGTTCTCCTGAACGCGTTCATAATGGATTCGCAACTGGGCTATAAGCTCATGGGCGTCTGTATTATTTGTTACCATGTGTATTGAAACGGGTGGATCTATCCGAATCCGCCGCAACTGGCAAATGAAGGGCACACACGATGTATGCCCGTCTTCACTTCTACCAGATATCGTTTACCGCACGCACAGCACTTTCTATCCTTGGCTTTCCCGTGGGCTCTATATTTGAACCCCTTGGAAATGCTTCTGGTAGATTTGCCGCAATGCGGACACTTCGACGGTCTTCCTTTTCCCATTGGTCTCACCTCGGGATATGAAGAATGTCGTAGTTAATAAATGCTTCGGTGCTGCAAGTCCCCGCAGTGTCACCGCCGGGCGAGAGCATGGAGCGGAGACAAGCGTTCGCATTGACGCACGGTCGGCAACGGAAATGAGAGGCTACCAGTCCCAACGGTCGGTAAATGCTCAATATGACAGGTGGGGAGTGGGTAACAGGTGCGCCGGGCCTTAATCAGAACCGGACAAGCGGTACCCGATGCCGGGTTCGGTTTGGATCAGTTTGGAGGCGTCCTCAGCGGTTCCGATCTTCTTTCGGAGATGGTTCATGTAAACGCGCAGGTATTGGGATTGATCTTCCGCCTGTGGACCCCACACCTCCCGCAATAATTGACGGTGGGTGACCACCTTGCCGTGATTCTGGGCCAACGCCCGGAGCAGGGCGTATTCCGTAGCCGTCAGATGAACCTCGCGGTCATGTATCGTGACCCGGCGTGAGCTGTAATCCACCTGGAGGGCGCCAGTCTGGTATACCGAATCGGCGGTTTCCGGGGGGGAGTGCCGGCGGATGGCCCGCAGGCGGGCAGCCAACTCGGCAGCATGAAACGGCTTGGTGAGATAATCGTCCGCACCATTGTCCAAGGCGGTTACTTTCTGTTCAAGTTCCTGGCGGACCGACAAAACCAGAACAGGAGTCTTGCTCCATTCACGGAGCCGCTTCAAAACGGCTGTCCCATCCATGTCAGGAAGTCCGAGGTCGAGTATGATGACATCAGGTCGACGATATACGGCGGCCTTTAACCCTTCCTGTCCAGTTTCTGCCTCGAACACCCGGTAGCCTTCTGTTTCGAGGGAAAGCTTCAGCAGACGTCGTATCTGGACTTCGTCGTCAATCACCAAGGCTACCAGTTGTGCCGCGGGTTCTGTCATAGGCTTTCCGGTATTCTCTTCATTTCAACAGGGATACGCAAGATGAAGGTGGCGCCCCGGGTGGGATTGTTGGTAGCAGATACCGTTCCGCCCAGGGCGGTCATCAAGCCCCGGACAATGGACAAGCCCAGTCCGACTCCTCCGGGAGGTGCGTGGGGGCCACGATAGAATTTTTCAAAGATCCGTGTTTCGCCGCCTTGGGGGAGTCCGGGTCCCTGGTCCGCCACCTTGAGCACAAGGTGGGAGTCGTCCACCTGCGCCGAGATGGTGATTTCAGAACCAGGCTCCGAGTAAAGGGCGGCATTGGCTGCGAGGTTAGCCAGCGATTGCTCCACGAAACCCCATTCCACCTTGACAGACGGAAGGTCATCGGGGATCAGTACGCGAACATGGTGACGGGATAGCAGGTCACCCACCTGCTGCCGGGCGGATGAGATGATCTCGTCCACGTCGCACCAAACCGGCGCGAGGGTGTAGCGCCCGGACTCAATGCGGGTCATACTGAGTAGATTGTCCACGATGCGTCCCAGTCGCCGCGAGGCCGTCTCGATTTCCTTGAGAAACGGCTGGGCGCCCTTGGTTTCTTTGACCAGGTCGAATACCAGGCCCAATTCACCCGTGGCGGCCTGGATGACGGCGAGGGGCGTCTTGATCTCATGGGAGACGCAGTCGAAAAGTGTCTTGTAGAGTTTCTCGGATTCCTCGGCCAATTGGGTGCGGCCAGCTTCCTGGATCAGCCAGTACCGTTCAACCATCACCGCAATCTGGTCCGCAAACGTCTCCAGTAATTCGCGTTCATCCAGGAGAAGCGTTTTATTATTCGGGAAATGAAGGGCAATGACGCCGACCTTGTTGTTTACCGTTTTCAGGGGGAGATGCAGGCAATCGGATTCCGGCAAGGTGTCGGTATGGCGCCCCGCCGGTTCGCGATGTTCCAGCGCGTAGACGGCCACCCCCCTTTCTTTTTCAGTCAAAGTCCAGGTTCCGGCGGGGTGCGGTATGGCGCTTAGCCGCCCGTCCTGTCCGACCAGCAGCACCGCACAGTCGGCTCCGGAGGCATTACGGATTTCCTGGACAGCCCGCCGGAGTCCTTCCTCCAGCGTCGTGCTTTCAACGACCCCCTGAGCCAGGCGGTAAAGGGCGGCGGTGCGTTGTTCCCGTTTTCGCTCTGACCACTCGCGAAGCCTCAGGCGGGCGGTCAGGTTCCCGATGACCAGGGCGACGATGAAATACATGACGAACATCAGGATGTCATGGACCTCGTTGATTCTCAGGGTGAAGGCGGGAGGAATGAAGAGGAAATCCCATAACAGGGCGCTGGCGGCGGCGATGGAAATAATGGCACGCCTCCTCAGCCGGGTGGCAAGCAGAATGATCAGGAACAGGTAGACAAGCGCGATGGCCCAATAGCCGGTGACATCGCGGAGCAACCAGCAAATGCCCGTGATCAGGGCAATGGAGGCGCCTCCCAGGATGATGTCGTGGGACCAGGGTTTCATGTCGAGGGACAGTCTTTTGCTTGAGGGGCGGGTTTCCCGTGACTGTCCCGTTTGAACGACACACACGTCGAGATCGCCGCTTTCCCGGATTAGTCGATCCACAAGGGATCCGCCCGTGACCACTTCAAACCAGTGTGACCCCAGCGTTTTGCCGACTACGAGTTGCGTGACACGCTCTTCCCGTGCCACCCTCAACAGGGTTTTCACCAGGTCATCGCCGGAGGTGGCGACCACCTGGGCGCCTAGTTGACGGGCAAGCGAGAGGGTTTTTGCCAGTCGGGCGGTTTCCTCCTCCGACAGGGGGGTGGATGACTCCACATAGACGGCAACCCAAGGGGCACCCATAATCGACACCGTGCGACGTGTCCATCGGATCAGTTCTGCGGAGAAAGGACTGGGCCCAATTGCCACCATGAGTTTGGCATTGGTTTTCCAGGTACCTTCAATCCGCCGGGTGGTCATGACCTCCCGGAGTTCCTGATTCACAAGTTCGGCCGTGACCCGAAGGGCAAGTTCCCGCAATGCCGTGAGATTTTCTTCGCGGAAAAAATTTGCGGAGGCGGTTTGAGCCATGGCGCCTAGATACACCTTGCCCTCAGCCAGCCGCTCTCGCAGGGCGTCGGGAGGCAGGTCAACCAGTTGAATGTCAGTGGCTTGGTCAAGGATGGTGTCCGGTACCGTTTCCCTGATGGTCACCCCGACAATCTGGCGGACGAGATCCACCCGGCTTTCGATATGCTGGATGTTGAGGGTCGAGTAGACATCGATGCCCGCTTCCAGAAGTTCCATGACATCCTGATAGCGCTTGGGATGGCGGCTGGTGGGGGCATTGGTGTGTGCCAGTTCATCCACCAATGCCAAGGCGGGACGACGCTGGAGGATGGCGTCCAAATCCATTTCCTGGAGGGTTGTGCCCCGGTATTCCACTGTCCGAAGCGGGAGAGTTGGCAATCCTTCCAGCAGGGCCTGTGTCTCGGAGCGCCGATGCGTCTCCACCACGGCGACAACCAGGTCAATGCCATCGGTCTTCCGTTGATGCGCCATCTTCAGCATGGCGTAGGTTTTTCCCACGCCAGCGCACATGCCCAGGAAAATGGTCAGTCGTCCGCGCCGGTGCTTCTCATCCTCCTGCCTGATAGCGGCGAGAAGGGCGTCGGGATTGGGTCTGGATGGCTCCTGCATGGATGGTCCACCTACGATGTTATCTCGCCTACCATGTTCAATTTAACGCCAACCATGCCGGCCATGATTTTCATGGCATCGGTTGGCAACGTTTCGCTTTTTACGACTAGTGCAGTCAACGGTGTCTTTCCGTTGCTGATCTGCATGTACCGTACCCCCAGCATGTTCTCATCTACCAGATCCATTAAATCACGCGAATTATCCTGGATAGAATTCAACCGGGTTTCAATTTTCTGAGATATCTCGGATGAGGCCACCCCGGTAAAATGCCGCCATTTCTCCTCACCATAGACATGAATGGAGCAGTATTCGAGTGAGAAAATGCGCAGGGCTTCTTGAGCAATCACAGACAGTTTGAGCGGGCCGTTCGGTGTGGATAAAAGCCACTCCTCGAATTCCTTTAACTGCGCCAGGGTCTTGTCCAGCAAAGCAACTCTTTTTGAATTTTCAGCCGCTGATGCAGTCAGTCGGCTGATAATCACAGAAGCCAGCAGGAAGGCCGCCAGTGAAATCCAATCTGAAAAAGCCGAAATGTGGAATGTTCCCATCGGGGGTAAATAGAAATAATCGAAACAGAGAGTTGCCACGCAAGAGGTGGTAATGGCCACAAGGAGATCGCCAAAATAAGCGGATAGAAGCACGATGATGAGAAAGCTGAAGGCGGATGTTGAAGCGCTCGAGAGAGCGGCGAATTCCGGTGCGAGCTTCGTCGTGCCCAGAATAGTCGCCGTGAATGCCAGGATTTTCCCAAGCCGTATGAGTGTAGAACGATATCTGGTTGTAAATGTCATGGTGGTTAATCTCCTTATAAACGATCCAAGGCCAGATTGAGTAGCAAAACATTCACGCGCGGTTCGCCCAGAAACCCGAACTGTGGCGGTTCGGTGGATTGACTGATCAACTCCACCAGTGCGGAGTTTTGTATCTGTCGCGCCTGGGCTACACGATGGCTTTGGATTGTAGCGGATTCGGGGCAGATGTGGGGATCCAGGCCGCTGCCGGATTGAAAGACCATATCAGCGGGAACGGAAGCCTTTTTACCCAGGGCATGCGCGACACGAAAAGCGTCTATTCGGGCCGTGACATTGGACTGCAATGCCTGGCTGGTGGGTCCCAGGTTGCTCGCTCCCGAGGGCAGGGTGCCGAAATCCGACGCGGAAGGCCGGGGCCAGAAGTAGCGTCTTGACTCGAACTTCTGCGACAGGAGTGTGCTTCCCACTATTTTCCCATTGCTGATCTGGAGGCTGCCGTTGGCCTGGTCACGAAAGAACGTCTGGCCAATTCCCGTGACGAGCAGGGGATAGGCCAGACCGGTCAGCACGGTGAAGACAAGTGTCAGTTTCAAGGATTGAATAATAAGTTTGGTCATGGCGTGGCTCCTTTTCAGTGAACAAGATGTACGGCGACAAGAAACAGGTCTATCAGTTTAATGGCGATGAAGGGGATCAGGATGCCGCCAAGTCCATAGATTAGCATGTTTTTCCGGAGAACGGCGGCGGCGCCGATGGCCTCGTATTTCACGCCCCGTAAAGCCAGCGGAATCAAGGCCACAATGATCAAGGCATTAAAGACGATGGCACTCAGGATTGCGCTTTCGGGCGAATGCAGGTGCATGATGTTCAGTCTTTCGAGCGGACCATGTCCGCCGGGATGTGCCGCGTAGAGGAGGCCGAACATGGCGGGGAGAATGGCGAAGTACTTGGCAACGTCGTTGGCAATGCTGAAGGTGGTCAAGGTACCACGGGTCATAAGGAGTTGTTTTCCGATTTCAACCACCTCAATTAGTTTGGTCGGATTACTGTCCAGATCCACCATGTTCCCGGCTTCCCGCGCTGCCTGCGTGCCGGTGTTCATGGCGACCCCGACGTCGGCCTGGGCAAGGGCAGGAGCGTCATTGGTGCCGTCGCCGATCATGGCAATCAACCTGCCATCGGCCTGCTCCTGCCGGATTCGCTGCAACTTGTCCTCGGGTTTGGCATGCGCTATGAAATCATCGACACCGGCCTCGGCGGCGATGGCGGCGGCAGTCAACGGGTTGTCGCCGGTGATCATGATGGTTCTCACGCCCATCTTCCGGAGTTGGGCGAACCGCTCCCGTATGCCGCCCTTGACGATGTCCTTGAGCCGGATGACTCCCAACACGCGTTTGCCGTCCGCCACCACAAGCGGGGTGCCGCCCGCCCGGGCAATATCGCTCACGATGTCTTCCACCGCTTTAGGGTAGAGGCCTACTTGTTCTTCGATGAATTGTTTCACGGCTTCCGCAGCGCCTTTCCGGATGCGGCGCGGAGAGCCTGACTCCGGGGCGGGGAAATCCATTCCGCTCATCCGGGTTTGCGCGGTGAAGGGGATAAATTGGCCGTGTGGCTCGGCCACTTCCCGCCCTCGCATACCGTATTGCTCCTTCACCAGAATGGCAATGGACCGGCCTTCCGGGGTCTCGTCAGCAAGTGAGGCGAAATGGGCGGCATCGGCGAGTTCCTCAGGCCGAACACCGGGCGCCGGAATGAGTTCCGTCGCCATGCGGTTGCCCAGGGTGATGGTGCCGGTCTTGTCGAGAAGCAGGACGTCCACATCGCCCGCCGCTTCGACGGCCCGACCGCTTGTGGCCAGAACATTGCGGCGCATGAGCCGGTCAATGCCTGCGATGCCGATAGCACTGAGTAAGCCGCCGATGGTGGTGGGGATCAGGCAGACGATCAGGGCGAGCAGAACGGGCAGGGATGTGAGAACCACGTCGGACTGGCCTGCGGCCCGTTCATTGAATGCGGCGAACGTCGGCAGGGTCAGAACCACCAGGATGAACAGAACCGTCAGGCTGACCAGCACGATGTTGAGAGCGATTTCATTCGGGGTCTTCTGCCGCCGTGCGCCTTCAATCATGGCGATCATCCGGTCGAGGAAGGAATGGCCGGGCTCGGCCGTGACGCGCACCACGATGCGGTCACTGATGACCCGGGTTCCCCCGGTGACGGCGCTACGGTCGCCCCCACTTTCTCGGATGACTGGCGCGGATTCGCCGGTAATGGCCGATTCGTCCACCGTCGCGATGCCCTCCACAATTTCGCCGTCGGCGGGAATGATATCCCCTGCATCGCAAACAAAACAATCGTCGATTTTCAAGTCATTGGCGATCACGGCACTTTCCTCGCCTTTGTCGAGGCGACGAGCCATGGTGGCGGTCCGCATTTTGCGCAGGGCGTCGGCATGCGCCTTGCCGCGGCCCTCGGCCATGGCCTCGGCAAAGTTGGCGAACAGGCAGGTGAACCAGAGCCAGAGGGCAAGTTGGAGGTTGAACCCGGAGAACTGATGGAACAGAAATGCCGTGGACAGAATTGAGCCGACCCAGACAACAAACATGACGGGGTTTTTGAGTTCCTCGCGGGGATGCAGTTTCTGGCAGGCGCCAATCATGGCCTGGCGCACCAGTTCGGGATATCGAATTTCAATTTTCGCGCTCATCGTGATGACTCCTGTTAGAACACCCGTCCGGATATCATTAACCCATGCTCAACAATCGGCCCGAGGCAGAGTGCCGGGAAAAATGTCAAAGCCCCGACAATCAGGATAATGCCCAGCAGAACCAGCGTGAACGTCAGGCCATTGGTCGGGAATGTGCCCGGCGAGGCCGGTACGGTCATTTTGCCAGCCAGGCTTCCCGCGATGGCGAGTACGGCAAAAATGCACCCGAACCGGCCAAGGAACATGACGGCTCCCAGCGTGAGATTGTAGAACAGGGAGTTCGCGCTCAGGCCAGCAAAGGCGCTGCCGTTGTTGGCGGCGCAGGATGAGAAAGCATAAAGAATTTCGCTAAGCCCATGCGGCCCGGAATTGGAGGGGCCGGCAAGTCCCGCCGAAAAGGTCGCCGACAAGGCCGAACCCAGGAGAATCAGCAGGTTGGGGAGCAGAATTGCCGCTGCGGCCCACGCGGCCTCCCAGGCTTGGATCTTCTTACCTAGGTATTCCGGTGTGCGGCCCACCATCAGGCCAGCAATGAACACAGTGATCAGGACATGCATCAGCATGCCACAGAGTCCTGCGCCGACGCCCCCAAAAGCGATACAGCCAAGCATCATGTTTAAAAGCGGCATCAAACCCGCCAGTGGCATGAAGCTGTCATGCATGGCGTTGACAGCACCGCAGGAGGTGCCGGTGGTGGCGGTCGCGAACAGCACGCTGTTCATGACCCCGAACCTCACTTCCTTGCCTTCCAACTGGGGCAGCACATTAGCGGTTACCGGGTTGGGTTGTGTTTCCGCCCACCATGACACAGCAAAAGAGCCTGTCAACAAAATCATCATCACGCTAAAAAGGCACCAGGCATGACGCTTGTCGCCGATCATGAACCCGAAAGTGAACACAAGAGAGGCGGGAATCATCAGGAGCCCGAAGACCTCGGTAAAATTGGTGAGCGGTGTGGGGTTCTCAAACGGATGGGCGCTGTTCTGTCCGAAAAACCCGCCGCCATTGGTGCCGAGATGTTTGATGGCAACCTGAGAGGCCACGGGTCCCAGGGGGATGACTTGTTCGGTGCCTTCAAGTGTATGGGCAGTTGCATAGCGCGACAAGGTTTGAGGAACGCCCTGGCTAATCAGGAAAACAGCCATGATTAGCGAAAGCGGCAGGAGGATGTAGAGGGTGCTGCGGGTGACATCCACCCAGAAATTGCCGAGTTCCTGTATCGATGCGTGGCGCAAGCCACGGGTCAGGGCCAGCAACACGCCGATGCCGGTTGCCGCACTCAGAAAGTTATGCACTGTAAGGCCTGCCATCTGAGTGAAGTAGCTCAGGGAGGCTTCCCCGGAGTAGGCCTGCCAGTTGGTATTGGTGATGAAACTGATGGCTGTGTTCAAGGCCAGATCCCAAGGCACGTTTGCCAGTTTCATGGGATTCAAGGGAAGCCAGGCCTGGATCATCATCAGGATCCAAAGCGATACGAGGCCGATAACGTTGAAAATCAAAACAGCCTGAAAGTACTTTTTCCAGGACATTTTTTCGTCTGGCTGGATTGCCCCGACCCGGTAGACCGCCATTTCGAGGGGTGCGAGCAGTTTGGAGAGTAAAGTGGATTCTCCCGACAGTACCCGCACCATGTAACGCCCAAGAAGGGGCGCTAAACCGATCAAAAGGCTGAAGAACACTACAAGTTCAATAAGGTTATGGATGTTCATAGCGCTATGATGAATCCATGATCGGGAAAGGGATAATCAAATTACGGCTAAAAACCATAAATAAAGTGTAAAAATGTGTCTGATTGTCGACAAGGGTACCCCGAGGATACGTGGGGCATCGCGGGCAGGTGAGCCAATTGCGGCGACTACTTTCCACCCACGTGTTATAAGGAGCATGGACTACCGTGGAGCCGCCCACGGGGCTGGATACTCCAAAGGAAATGTGGGATTGGGTTGCCAGCCCAAAATATACGTGAACCGACTCGTCTTAGACACCCTTTTATCCGAATGTCGGCGAGGCGCAACTCACCTAATGACTACACTGATGCCCTTCCGCATGGTGATGGCAGCCAGCCCCTGAATCTTTGATCTCTCCGGCCAAATATGTTTCAACGACTTTCTGAACGTCACCAGAGCAACCCCTGTAAACGGTAATCCCGTGGCTGTTTAGTACATTCAATGCTCCGGCGCCCATATTCCCAGCCAGCATTACCGTTACACCATGTTGCTTAAATACCGAAGCAATGTTGCTTTTACAGCCGCACCCACTGGGTGATGGGAGCGTCTCTCTGGTCTCAATCTTGCCATCCTCCCCAATCGTAAATATCGTATAAATCTCACAGTGGCCAAAGTGGTCATCCACAACACTACCCCTGGTCGGGATTGCTATCTTTTTCATGATCTGCTCTTTCTGGTGATCCTAGTTACTTCGAATTATGGAATATTCTGACCGAGGAAGTCAGCAATAAAGCCAGCCCCAAAGCGCAAACAATAGCTGCCCCAGTGGGCAGGTCAAGACGATAGGATGCATACAAACCGGCCACACTGGATAATGTCGCCACGACCCAGCCGACCGCGAGGCGTGTACGCATCGTTGTTGCGAAAATGTTGGCACATACCGCCGGGATGATGAGATACGAAAACACCAGCAACACCCCGCCCATCCTGACGAAGCTCGTAACAGCGATTCCAAAAAGAACATAGAATAGGAAATCCCATAGCCATAGACGAAGGCCTTCTGATTCCCCTTGTTCCGGAGCAAACGAGAGAAGCCAAAATTTGCGGCGGAATATCAAGTGAACAATCCCGATGGCGGTAAACATAGCGAATGTACGCAGAACTTCACCTGGTTGAACCAGCAAGATTTCACCGACCAGCGTCCGACGTAATTCCTCGTTGCCTTCAGGGCTTCGGCTTAAGAGCAGGAAACTCGCGGCCGCCGCCACAACGTACACGATACCGATCAGGGCTTCCTGAGGCACCCGTTTGCCACTTGGACGTGTCAAGGTCAGGAGGGCCGCTCCCGCGAAGGTGAAACCTCCTGACCAAGCGGTGGTCTGCCAATCGTGTGCGTCATGCCCCAGAAGAATCGCCATACAGATTCCCAGCGCTGCGACCTGGGCCAGCGCAAGATCAACAAAGATGATCTCTCGCCGCACAATGTGAAGACCCAAGTACACCAGTAGACCAGGCAGTAACAGACAGGCCAATAAAGGCCACATCATAATTTGAAAGGCTTCACTCATTTTGGATACTCCTTTGAGGCGCCACTTGTTTTTAATGCCGCTGCCAGTGTGTTGACGAGCGTATCAATCAGTTCAATATAGCCATCCGCGTCTTTGATACCTCCGGGATATTGAGAGAAGTTCACGAGGCTGGCACCGGTTTTGGCGGATACCGCCTCGGCGGTCTTCCGGTTCTCATAGGGCTCAATGATAATCACCGTGATATTGTCGGTTTTCATGGTGGTCATGACTTCAGCAAGATGCGCGGGTGTCGGAGGTATGCCCGGTTTCGGCTCAAGGAAAAGATCAATCTTCACTCCAAAGCGGTTGGCGAAGTAAAGCCACGAGTTGTGATACGCGACCACTCGCCGCCCCTGAAAGGGTTCCATCTGCTTCTTCCACTCAGGGAGTTTCTTGTCCACACGCTGGAGAAAGACCTCCAGTTTCTGCCGATATGCGGCGCTGTTCTGCGCGTCTACCGCGCTGAAGGCGGCGGCGATGCGTTGGGCGGCATAGCGGGCATTCAGGGGATCCGTCATGAAATGAGGATTGCCCATGGCATGGATATCGCCTTGAGAACGATCTAACGTGGTCGGAACTTCCAGCAAGGCGAGGCCTTCGGCGCACATGACATGGCTAGGCTTCCCGGATTCAATCTTTGTATTGCGAGAGCCGTCAATCAGTGGCGGCAACCAACCCGTTTCGAGTTCCGCTCCGCCTTCAATAAGCACGTCTGCCCGGGCGAGTTTGGAAATGTAACTGGGCTTGGCATCAACGAAATGAGGGTCCTCTGTCGGTTTAGCCAGGACGCTGACAGCGACTAGATCGCCGCCAATGTCACGGGCGATGGCTCCGAAATCAGCCGTTGTGCAGACCACACTCAGTTTGGCATGACTGCATGGCACCAGGGCTAGAAAAACGGCTAACGTTAGAAGGGTTCGATAAATAGTGAGTTTCTTATTCATGGTCATTATGTCCTAATTTATGGGTGTTTAGGTAGCATTCGTTAGGTTAGAATTTGTGTGCGGCATGGGCACCAAGCATGAATTCGAACTGAAGCCACAGGGCGTCCTCGTCCTGAAGGTCTTCCCGCCACGTATGATTGTATTGTAATCGCCATTTACTGAATTCGGATGGGTACCAGGTGATATTCGGGGAAACCCGTTCTTCTGTTGGCCGCGCCATCGTGGCCGTCTCGCTGACGCTGTCGTCCCCGGTCACATATTCCCCTCGCAAGCCTGCGGCCCACCGTTGGATGAAGCCCCATTGCACTTGGGAATACATGCCCCAGTCGTGCAGGGTCTCGGCGGGCAACCCGGCCGTGGCGTCGGCACCTGCTTCATAGTCGCGGCCTATGGCTTCGGTTTGACATGTTACAAAAGGCCAGCCGCCAGCGGCATTTGCCGGTTTCCATTTCCAGAATGCGTCCACACCATAGATAAGTGTGCGAGTGTCTTCACCTGTATCGTTGGGGCCAAGTGCCGCAGAAGTTCCCAGAACAAGGGTTTGCGAATCGGTCAAATCGAAGGAAGTGGCAATCCGCGGCACAAAGAGGAAATCACCGGCACTGCTGAGATTTCGTGCCGTCGTTGCCCGGCCATAGAGGCGGTCAATTCCGTCTGGGTCGGTCTCACCAGCATAGCGGAAACTGTAAGCGTCGCTCCCTTGGCCATTGAATACGCCCAATGTGAATTCCGTGTAGTGTTCCGTTGGCGCAAGCCAGGATAGTCGTGCGCCATTCTGGCGAAGGCCGTCCTCTCCAAACATGCGGTTAAGCACGAGCGTTTCATCAACAAACGCCCAGGAGTGCGGATGCTGATTGTTCTGCCGACCAAACTCGGCAAAAAACCGGCCTACCTTGAGTTGCAAACCACCCGGAAGACTGCTGGAGAGTGCATAAGCTTCTTCCAGTTCAATCGCGGTTTCCTCCTCGGCATCCGTCATGAGAACGATATTGGCGAACCCTTTGAAGTATGGGTCAACGGCGCCATCGAGCGCGAGTTCAGCATTTCGGAGAGAAAAGCCCCTTTGCGAAGGATCATGACCGCCGGGTTGGATCGACTCCACATCCGGTGTGGACGACCAACCGGCATTCGCTAAAACGTCAAAACTCAGATTCATATACGAAGAACCCGCACGCCCCATAGTCGCTACGGGAGTAGTTGGGGGTGCCTCGGCTATTTTCTTCTCAAGTGCATCCATGCGCAAACGCAGTTGCTGGAGCTCTTGCACGGTGTTGGTTGATGTGATCTCCTCCGCTGCAAAACTGATGACGGGTGCCAAAATGGCAGTAATCGCTAAAGATCGAAATAATCGTTTCATGTGTCCTCCTGTAAAGGTTCTGTTGGTTAGCTATTGAATGCGAAGGGGGCGAAGAGATCCCAGCTTCACAAGATATCTGACGAAAAAGAAAACGTCAGACTACAGGAGGAGCGCGAGCCTGGCAGAGATTGCAAAGCATGGCGGCTACAAACAGGGATTGTTTGATCTGAACGGCAGCAACAAAGAAGTATTCAGTAATAATCGTTATTGGTGAGTGAGATGTAATACAAGGTGTATGGATGATTTGGCAAATGGCACAGCGGGTGTCGCATCCGGAAGCCGTCTGCTCATCACAATGCGATTTATGGAAGAAAGGAATAAGAAGAGACCCACTGATAAACAGCAGGAACAGAAGCAGGCCAATGGTTTTTGTTAGTCCCTTGAACATATGACTAGATTCACCCTATGACACTCATGATGAAATGACAATCTTTCTCGCGCCACCCCCTGTGTCGCCCCCTCTGCAGCCGAGCCTGGCCAATGGTGGCTATAGCGACAGGTCTTTCACCCCTCCCCACGTGTTATAAGGAGACCCGACGGTGGGGTACGCTTTTCGCTGAGGGTAATACGCTTGTTACGGCAATGGTTTATCATCCCAGGACATGCTGGGATCGTTGCAGACCTTGCCGAAATAGCAGGGATAGATACCACTTCAGCTTTTCCCCCTGAAATTGGATGCCTCCTGCACTAAGAACGGCGTTCCATTCCCTGCTCGCGCGTTGAATTTCTACTCTTCCATTTCATCCAAGAAACTATCGGCGTTCATACCATCGTATCGGCTTTCGGGATGTCGGGTGACAGCGTCGTAGATGCAGTCGGTCCTAGCCAACAGATCGCTGACGGTGTCGTTCATGCCTCTCACGGTGGCGCCGATCTCCTTCATATCCCTGCCCATGCCTTCAAGCATACGGTACAGCTTCGAGGTGTCGTTGTATTTTGTGTTTGGTGTTGTCATTCTGAAAGGGCAACGTTTCCAGGCTATTTAAGCTTATGGGTCCCATTGTTACACTAGTTGGTGACAATAACTTGGCAGGAATCAATACCACTCACTTTTCGTGCTTCCACCGGCAGATATAAATACTGGCCTGGTTTCACATTTGGTCGGATATGTGCGGAAAATGGCAGAAAACGAATCATTCCCAAGCGTGAAACAGGCGGAAATAGGTGCAAAAGCGTCAAATGTGAAGCATACGAAGAAATACGAGCGTTTTGGGGAGACTATTCGGTATCTGACTTTGGCTGAATGGCAAAAACTCCTCGATTGCGTGGAGAATTACACACACAAGCTGATGTTCCGCGTGATCTACCACCTGGGCTGCCGTGTCGGCGAGTTTGTGAGGATTCAGATCAAGCACTTGGATTTCGGGCGCAACAGCGTGTTCATCCCGGCCGAAAACACCAAAACCAGGCACATGCGGACCAGTCACCTGCCGACTGGTGTCATGAATGAGATAAAAAGCATGCTTAGGCGGGAGGGCCGGATGTTGAAGCGGACGGAAAGTGTGAGCAATCCGGAAGAATATCTATTCAGGGCTGCCAAGCGTACCGGGCGGCGCTATAGCGAGAACCGGATTCGACAGATATTCCAGCGTTACGTCTTCAAGGCCGGTTTCAACCGGGAGTACGGTAAGGACGCCATGGGCCGGACACTGCACCAGATTACGATCCACTCGACCCGCCACTCACACGTAATGCATCACATACACAATTACAAGCTACCCCTCCCTATTGTGCAAAAGCAAGTTGGCCATAGGACACTGCGGGCAACCAGCGTATATCTCAATCCCAGCGATGAGGCGGTCGGCGAGGCTTACGATACTATCGAAAGAGAGAAATAGACGTAATTCAATTAAGTCGGTGATGGTGCTTGATAGCGACGATAAATATCCGCAGCGCCGTCCCATCGGAAATATGTCAGCTTGCCACACCCTGCCCGGCAAATCCGATTCAAGAGCGTCTGCACTTTCGCCTTTTCCGTCAAAAAGTTTATCTTCGGGGCATACCGATAGAAGATGGTCCACGTTACTACCGCATCCCTCCAATCAACTTCGTCATCTGAAAACACAAAAAGATATTCAGGGGGTACAAAGGGCTCGCTTGCAGCCTTAACCGCATTTGTAAGTTTCGCGGTCAATTGCTGTTTATTCGCGCCGCAGGCGGAAAGGATAAGAATAACAGGCCCATGATAATAGCAAAGCCCTTCATACATTCGCTGGATTATAATGGAAAGTTCTGACCACGTTATCAGTTCCCGCCCGAGTCCAATACCGGAGGCGTTCCCATGTAGACTGATGTGGAGAAACATCGGCGATTTATCGTCTTTATCTCCCTTGATCGCGCTTACATACTGACATGTTTGGATAAACTCAGCTTTGTCGCGCAGTAGAAATGAGGATACATCGTGCCCCAAAAGCGCACACACCTGCTGAAGAGAGCTTCTTTCGCCCGTACCTTCCAATAATTCCAGCGGGTTTGGGCTTTCCAACACAAAGACTCTACCGGATGCCATATTCACCTTTCTGGCATCCAGGCAATGTCGCATCCATTGCTCATGAACACCCCTTAATCCACTGTTCACCATAAATATCAGTTATCAGTACCCTTTGATGAGCATATTACGCTGCGACCCAGAAATTGTCTATTAGGGCAAATCATGGTCTTGGGATGTCAGATACTCAAACGCCTGCTGCAACGCCAAAATGGCCTTGGGCAATTCCCTGAGGCTTATGGCGGGGGTGCCGCACCACCGGCCATGCTTGTCCTTGTACCGTACTTCCAGAACCAGTTTTGGGATCTCGATTTCCTTTCCATCTATCCATACCAGATTCCGAAATATCGAGACTCTACAGGAGCCAACCATGATGATTTTTTCTGGTGAGGTATTCCGCATATTCCTAAGCGATCAGTATTACCTACCTATAGGTACACGTATTGGTACGTAAAGAAACGTGCCTCTTTTCGGTGTGCTGATACCCCACTATAAACGCACGAATCTATTTAAAGCTTTTGCCTTTTTGAAGTGGTGACACTTATGCGCGGAGGCACACCGCGCGCATGCGTAGATTTATAAACTTCACTCACCTTCTCCTATTGAACCAATAGTTCATGAGCGGAGCAATCCGTTCGCAGTAGAAATCGCGGGCAAGTGTCTGCGTGATGCGACTGAATCATGCCGGATTCGGGCGTCCATTTTTCTGAAAACGGCAGCAATCACGGGAGCGGGAGCTCCAGTGTCCTCGTCGAGGGAATCACAAGAAAGGAGAGTATTCCATGATGTTCCGCTAACGCGGAAGAAGGTGTTTGTGAGGGAAATATGTCTGAAATTGAAAATGTACGATAACAACAGTGAGAAGAAAGGTGATGATCATGAATAAGTTCATAGGAGTTGGAACATTGCCGCGCAGCGGCACGTTGAATGGTAATGAGAAGAAGGTTCTAAGGTTTACGCTGGCCACAAAGAATGGTCATGGTGGAAAGGACAAGAAGCCTCATAAGGCCTTTGTACCCTGCGTGGTGTTCAGGCCGTCCGAACCCGCCATTAGTCTGCTGACTGGGGATCCGAAAGGTGTGCTGATCGGGCTGGAAGGCCGGGTTAACACGTCCAAGTTCGAGACCAAGGATGGGCAGACCAAGTACAGCACAGAGGTGATTGTGGATGAACGCAGCCTTGAAGTGCTGGAATTGCAGGGAATTGTTGAAGCGTCGGGTGATGAAAATGGATCGGAGTGGTGATGAAAAAACCTGAATACCGGGCAATCTCGTTTATGTGCGAATTGCCTGTGGCACGGGATGGAACCACCATGATCCGCACTCCAGAGGATACCTGGGTTGAGTGCCGGGAAATGCGTGATCTGGGACAGGAGACCTTTGTGGTACTGGCCTTGAACACGCGAAATCGTCTACTGGATAAGCGGATGATCGGTATGGGCGTGGTAGATTCCTGCCTGGTTCATGCACGGGAAGTCTTTCGGCGGGCGATCAGCGAAAGCGCATCGGCCGTTATTCTCGTACATAATCATCCATCCGGCGATCCCTCCCCCAGTGCGGAGGACGTCAAGCTCACCAGGCAGATGATTCAGGGCGGACAGATTCTTGGCATCAAAGTGCTGGACCATGTCATCGTTGGGCGAAAGCACAGCGACAACATGGCGACGGTCAGCCGGGAATTCCTGTCAATGCGTGAATCAGGCCTGTGCGAGTTCGACTGAACCGCACGCTGTAGCAACCGTGCAACGCGGTTGCCAAAACAAGAACTGAACCCAGGAGAAAACCTTTATGGCGGAGCTCTGCCCTGATGGCGGAGTCCGCCAAGGAATAGATGAAACAGGAAAGGTAGGAACAAAATAAACGATGAAAGTGAGTCAAACGGAATCAGACGAGAATCATGAGCTGCGCAGAAAGGTGGTTCACTGGGCCATCATAATCGCCGGTATAACGGCCATAGTTCTAGGAATAGTCGGTATTGCCATTCTTGCGGTCATGGGACTGATGTTATTGGCGTCGTCGATAGGAAGCATCCTTCTGGGAAGATACCTGCTCAGGATGGCAAGAAATCGGCCAGAGTGGCCCCCGTTTAACATGTGGAGGAATGATAACAATTAAGGCGGAATAAGCTTTATTCCGTTCAACAACGAAGACGGAAACAATGAAAAGAGGGCGGTTTGGCCACATTAAAAGGGCTGGCTACCCTCTTTTGTTTGGAAAGGAGGAAACAACAAAATGAGCGAGCCATATGGGTTTCTGGAATTGAAGCCCGTGGAAATGGTGGACTCGGGGTGGATTCATGCCTATGGCGTGTATTACCCCCGTCATCAGGCCATTGAACACCTGAATTCGGACTGGAGCCGGGCTGTTATTCTGGCCAAGCGCCGGATGGCCGGGATCATAGACCGATTCGGGAGCATCGTGGCCGGGCGCATGGAGCGTTGGCTTAGAAACGACGTTCCCTATGTGGTCACACATGTGCCCGCAGAGCCCGAACCGGTGCAATACCTGTTCTCAGACATGGGTCGTGGGGCTCCGGAACTTCTGGCGGAAAGTATCCACCGGCATCTGGGCGCTCGGCACAACATTCAGTTGGACACACTGATCATGCAACTTCGCCCCAAGGCCAGGAAACAGCGTCAGTGCGAGGGTATGGCGGAACGTGAGGCCAATGTGAGGGGCCTTTACACCGTACCTGAGAGGGTAGTGATAGGAGGAGACCATGTCATCCTAGTGGATGATGTGCTCACTTCTGGCGCGACCATGCGGGAATGCTCGAGAATCCTGCACGAAGCAGGGGCACTGAGCGTTACGGGGGTTGCCTTGGCCCGGACCGTAAGGATCCAGGATGGCGACACCAGATTAGAGGAAAAAGAAACATACGAAAACACAATGCCGGCAGCCGCCATGGTGGCGGACAGGCTGGCAGGATAAGTAAACAACACAAAACAGGAGAATAACAATGCAGGATAATAATCATATATTGGACGTGCTCACTCGTAAGGGTGTGCTTGTAAATGTGTCTGTTCGCTACTGGCGGGCGACCAAGAAACTGACGGCGGAGGATCTGGGATTGGATCCGGAGAGTGTGGAAAAGCGGCTTTTCAGTCTGGGGCATAAGAACTTGATCCCTCGTGGATCATTGCAGTCTTTTGCCTTGATTGAGAGTCGTACTCATGCGCTCGTGGATGCCTGTACGTTTCCCTTCCTTAACGGGCTCGGGCATTTTCTGCCGAACACCCGTCTGGAGGAAACCATGTCCAAGCTGGAAAAACTGGAACAGGAATTCATGGCCGAGAAGGATGTGTTCCTGGGCCGGTACAGCGAGATGCGGGCACTTGGACTCGCCGAATGGCGGGAAGCCGCTGGGCGACTCGGCGGCAACCCGGAAAGATTAGTCGAAAAGATCGAAGAAGCCTTCCCCACACCGGAACGGATGGAAAGATCCTTTGGGTTCACGACCCAACTCTTCCAAATCAGTGTGCCAGACGGCTTCACCATGGATCAGATCAGCCTTGGGGAGCAGCAGGACATCATCCATGCAAGGGAACAGGCAGTCCAGGAAGCGGCTCAACGCATTCATAGGGGTGTGGAGGGCTTTGTCTCGGATTGTGTGGCATCCCTGCGGGAGCAGACAGCCAAACTCTGCGAAGAAATGCTGGATAGCATGAAGTCGGGTAAAACCGGTGTTCATCAGAAAACACTCAACCGGCTGGTTAAGTTCATTGATGAATTCAAATCCTTGAACTTTGTCGGCGACGTTGAGTTGGAAGCACAGTTGAATCGGGTGAGGCAGGAATTCCTGACCCGGCCGGCTGAACAGTACCGGGACAGCGCGTTCTACAGGGGCAAACTCCAGACGGGGTTGCAGTCTCTGGCGGATACCGCGCGGGAGATGACCCGGCAGGATAACCGTCAATTGGTGGAGCAGTTTGGCCAGTTGGGCCACAGAAAGCTCCACATTGGCTCAGCCCCTCTGGCAGAACCCGTATTCGGGGAACACCAGGATGACGCGCCCATGATGAAAGCCGGTTGATCCAGTAATACAGCAAACAATAAGGCCCACTGCCCTCACCAGGGCGTGGGCTTTTTCATTAATACAGGAGAACAAAAGTGAGTCATTTCACAACGATAACGACACAGATTAAGGACATTGAGGCATTGGAGAAAGCCTGTGGGGAGATGGGGTTAATGCTCAGGCAGGGAATCGAGGCCAGGGGTTATGGCGCCAACCGCCATACCGGTGAGCACGTTATTGTGCTCAAAGGGCCCTATGACATCGCTGTCAACCGGCAACCCGACGGCACCTACGGTCTTACCACCGACTGGTGGGACGGCCATGTGGAAAAGGAAGTGGGATCCAACTACGGGAAACTGCTCCAGCTTTATGGTGTTTGGAAAACCGCCATGGAAGCCACCCGCAAGGGTTACATGGTGACACGCCAGCCGCTAAAGAACGGCAGCATCAAGGTGTTTCTTTCAGGAGGGCCCCGCCAATGACGCAGAAAACCATTGAAGTGGTGGTGGCACCGGACGGCACCATTCGCATTGAGGCCATGGGGTTTCAGGGCGCGGACTGTGAAAAGGCAACGGCTTTTCTGGAGAAGGCTCTGGGTGTAACGGGCCGGAAGACCAAAAAGGCGGACTTCTTCATCCGCAACACACAACGCCAGGAACAGAAGGTGGGGCAATGAATGCGGTGGCTTCACTCATCTTCACACCCAAAGGCATGATCCGGGGCACCTACAGCGAGGTTATTAATCTCGCGTGCCTGGGTCGGCTCAAGATCAGCCGGGCAACCCGGATCGAGTTCGACAACGTCAAGCAGTCATGGCGGGTCAAGGATATGAAGGGGAAACCCATCTTCACGGCTCCCACCCGTCAGGAATGCCTGGACTGGGAACGCCGGTACCTTGAGCGAAAGGAGGACATGAAGCATGCACGACATCAGAGCATTGGTGCCGTCGCGTAAAGCAGGAGAGGAGGACAAAGAATGGGTGGCACAATAACACGATCGGCGTTCGAGGATCTTGCCCGCAGCTTTGAAAACAACCCGGTATTCGGTCATATGCATTCGTATGACCTGTACCGGAACTGGCTCGAAGCCATGTGGGCGTTTCTCGATGCCGTCCACGATCAGGAGGGATTCAGGCAATGCCTGGACCGGTACAAGCGGGAAGAGGGTGAGGAATTCGGACGGTTGCTGGGGTTGTACGTTGATGCCGTTGAAGTAGATCCTTTCAGGGATATCCTGGGGGAATTATTCATGCGGCTGGACGTAAACTCTGTGCGTTCTGGCCAGTTTTTCACTCCTGAGCCAATTGCTGAAATGATGGCTAGGATGCAGTTCGACGAGGAGTCGTTCAAGCGTCTGGTTGAGGAAAAGGGTGTCGTGACGGTTTGCGATCCGGCGGTCGGATCGGGTGTCATGCTCCTATCCTTCGCCAAAGTCGTGCATCAGGCATTGGGTCGCTGGGGAACTGGTAAGTTGCGGCTCTACGGAACCGATATTGACGTCCGGTGCGTAAACATGTGCCGGATTCAGCTTCGGATGAACGGACTGGATTCTTTCGGCAGGATGGCCGGGCTGTTGGCGGGGCAAGTTTCCGTGACAAGCCAAGAGGCCATTCCCGATGTAATCCCGGACGCCGTTCCTGATGTGGTGATCCGTAACGGGCAACAGGAGTTACCCGGTTTCGCGGCATAGTTAACAAACAGCAAAACAACCAGCCCGCTTTGCCATTTTTGGTCGAGCGGGCTTTTCTATTAAGGAGTGAGAATGACATTGAATCAACTGATCTGCAGCGCGGCATCGGTTTATCCCGAAGCCTTCATCCTGGAGTATTGGGACAAGGAAGCGTCGGAACCCCGGGAGAACCGGATGGGTGGCGACACCCTGGCCCAGTTCATTGCCCAGGAGATTCATGACACTTATGACGTCAATGCCTCCGATGCGCAGCAGATTGCCAGTGCAGTAAAGGCCATGCAGACGGCCACCGATGACCTTCAGAAAGTAGCGGATGCACTGGCAGGGCTCACGAAGGAGAAAGCAGCATAATGAAAATAAAAGAGCCTGGCTCATGGTGGGCCGGGCTCTCCTTACATATGGAAAGGAAATCATGAAACAAAAGAAACAAGAGCCACTCATTGTGGCGCTGGAAGGCGGGCTCGTGTCTTGCGTTGCATCAGCCGACAAACGGCTGATCGGTCGTTCCGTGGTGGTGATTGATTACGACACCGATGGACTTGACCCGCAGGATTTGATCCATGTCCGCTGGCATAAGACAGCCTACGCCTCGGCTGGTCAGGCAAAGGCCTATGCTCATGGAGACGAGGTGGCAAAGACCTGTCTTACACCTGGAACAAGGAAGAGACTGATGGAGGAATACCATGAAGATAAAACTTGAGGTTGGATATTACATTGCCGAGGCACCAGCGGTCGGAAACTCCATGGAGGATACACGCTATGTGGTTTTCCAATGGACGAAGGACGACCAAGCTCTCGTCGACAAAGTCAGGCGGCACATCTCGCTGCTTGAAGCAAACGGTCGGTGGTACACGGTTAATACCGGGCCCGGCCCCCGCGTCCAGTTCCTCAATTATCTGCCTGACTGGGTGGATGATGTCGAGGGACTGCGGGAAGGGCTTGATGGCGGAACAGCAACCAGAATCGGGCATGAGGAGGCCGAACGGTTGTTTGCCATCGAGGATAACAGTGTGACACGAGTCGACTGTCTTCATCTCACCATCACCGATTCCGAAGTTTATGTGGGGGCTTACGGCAAGCATAGCGGCACCCACTGGGAAACAAGGGACTTTAGTGCCGGGGAGGGAGCGCCGCCATGCTGACAATCAAGCTGTATCACGGAAGGAAAAGCCCGGAGGAGCAATTAGATGATTGGGGATCCGATGGGCCGCTATTGGCAATCGGCGGATTCCACGTCACCTATCTGTCCACCTACCGGGTGAAACTGGCGGATGAGGATTGGCATTTCCTGAAGTTCGTCGGTGACCTGCTGTACTACGACGGTGTCCTCTATGGCGATTTCACCATCAGTGACAGCGACCCGGACGCCATTGGGCAGATTGTGCCGTGGTTCGATCCAATAAAGGGACAAACATCATGAAGAGAGGCAAGACATGAAGAAATATACAGTGCTTTTACTCCGGCCCGACTATGTGGCGGATGATTTTGGAACCGACACATACCTGGCGCAGGTGGAGGCGGATTCCGTTTCGGCTGCTGTTTTGGCGGCTCAGGCGGAAGTGGCCGAGATCGATGACCTCGATCTCAAGTCCACTGATTATCACCCGCTGATCACCATTGAAGGTTGGCATGACGATCTAACCCCGGAGGTGTACCGATGATGCGCTGCTGTTGGGAAATAGATGTGGACGCCAGGACACCAAGGGCGGCGGCGCGTAAGGCGCTGGCTATCCAACGTGACCCGCAGTCCATTGCCACGGTGTTTGACGTTCAATACCGGGGAAAAATGGTCAGGGTTGACCTGTCGGAAAACAAAATTCGACTGATATCAACATCAAGGAGGAGACAATAATGAGATATTACGAGGCATTTATCGATAAATTCGGCTTCAGCGACGGCGAAGATATACCGCCCGATGCTGACGCCCATCGCGAGTTGCTGGTGCGGTTATTCAACAAACGCGCCATGGCGATTCGTTCACGGGTACGCTGTGGCGCATACAACCGGCCAGGCATCCACAACCCGTGCATGGTGTTTTTTGTGCGGGCCGTAGCAATCCGAGCGATTCGGACTGAACACCTGCACAATGCTGAGGTTATGAGCCAGTGGGTCGCCGATGCCGATAACATCGCACCCCTGCTGGTTGAATCCGCCGATCCTCGGGTTACCCGGATCGTCGAGTGGCTTGACAACAACCTGGAACTTGATGCGGGCGTGTGGACGGACGTCGAAATCGATGCCGACACAATGAAACGTGCACTCAAGCGGGCTGGTAACCGGAACAAATAACAAACCAAATGAAAGGAATAGGAATGAAAACTGCAATTATGAACTACATCCGGGCGGGATACCCCGGAATTTACATTGTATCGAGCGAGGAATCACGGATTGAGGGCGAAATCAAGACGGTGGCCAAGGAATTGGGCCATGGTCTTTATGCCTGGTCCATCACGGAAGGATTGGTGGATACATCGGATGGCAGCAACAACGGGGGGCAGGATCCCCAGGAAATGCTGCTCCATGTGCTGGAACTACCGGAAAACACCGTTGTATTTCTGAGGGACTTTCATCAGTTCCTGGAAAACGGCAATCCGGTGTTGATTCGCACGGTGAAGGATGTGCTCCGAGTTGCCAAGACCAAGGGCAAGGCGTTGATCATCGTCGGGTGCCGGACCATTCTTCCGCCAGAACTGGAGCGGGAGTTTGTGGTGGTGGAGTTTGCGTTACCAGGAAAAGAAGAACTGGGTGAGGTGCTGGACAACATCGCGGACTCAGCTGGGAAAGCAAAACCAAAGAAAGAGCGGCGGGAGCTTTTGCTGGATTCAGCATCAGGGCTCACTTCCATTGAGGCGGAAAATGCGTTTGCACTGTCGCTGGTTGAAAGCGGGGAGCTTTCCCCGGCGGTGGTATCACGCGAAAAAGCTCAGGCTGTGAAGAAGAACGGGCTTTTGGAGGTCTGCACCACTGCGCGATCACTGGATGACATTGGCGGGTTGGATTTGCTCAAGGCGTGGCTTGTGCAACGCAAGGACGCCTTTGGCCCGAAAGCGCGGGAGTACGGACTCCCCTCGCCAAAAGGGTTGCTCATCATTGGCATTCCTGGGACGGGAAAATCATTGACCGCAAAGGCCACTGCGAGCGTATTTCAGCGGCCTTTACTCAAGCTTGATGCCGGGCGATTGTTCGGCGGGCTTGTAGGTCAGTCGGAATCCAACCTTCGATCAGTAATCCAGACAGCGGAGGCCATTGCGCCAGCCGTAGTTTGGATTGACGAGATCGAAAAGGGTTTCAGCGGATCCAAAAGTTCAGGGGCTTCTGATGGCGGGACTGCGAGCCGGGTGTTCGGGACTTTTCTTTCCTGGATGCAGGAACGGTCATCGCCAGTGTTCGTCGTGGCCACAGCCAATGATGTGACGCAACTGCCGCCGGAATTCCTGAGAAAAGGCCGCTTTGATGAGACCATCTTTGTGGATCTGCCCACTCATGAGGAACGGGTGGCCATTTGGCGGATTCAAATAGCCAAGTATGGCCGGAAACCGGAACGGTTTGATGTCACCCAACTGGCAAAGGTTACGGAAGGATTGACCGGCGCAGAAATTGAGCAGGCGTTCATTGACGCACTCTATTCGGCGTTCAGTCAGGGTAAGGAGCCGTCGGATCTCACCATCAGCATGGTGCTAAACGATTTGGTTCCCCTCAGCAAGTTGATGGGCGACCAGATATCGGCCTTGCGCAAATGGGCCAAAGGCAGAGCCAGACCAGCGACGACACAGGAACAGGAACGAACAGGCCGGAAAGTAATAGCGGCCACTCCACCGGAAACAACAAGCCAGGCTTCGGGTGAAGCCGCGGCATAACAATGACGGAAACAATGGGGCGGGCTCACTAACACTGAGTCCGCTTTTTTTATTGGAAGGAAACTGCGATGGAAAGGTTATGCGAATTGACCGTAACGATTGGCAACTACAACAAGCTCAGGATGAAGAGTATCATCTCCGCCTGTATGGTGGAATGGTGCTTCAAAAAGTATGACTTTGGCTTTATGAAGCCGGCATACGGGCGCAGACGATTACTCCATGCGTCATCCATGGGCACGCTCTATGATCTTGAGGATGCGAGTTGGATCATTAAGCGAATAGAGCAAGCTGTGTGGCGGGCGAACGGCGGTATGTGCCATGTAGAGGTGGAAGCCAGGGAATACAGCAGGAATCTTGAGCCAGTGATTATTCAAGAAGATGAACCCGAACTCCAGATAGCCTGATTCTTGATTCTTTTCCCTTACCCGGATCTATTTCTGATCCGGGTTTCTTTCACAACTTAGCGATAGCCCTGCCGATTATTGATATCTAAGATGGGCTCAGGCGATCTCAGCACGATACCAACCACGGCCATCAGGCCGCCGACGCCACCCTTTGAGATATTCCTCGAAGTCTTCCTTTGTTTGATACACATGGCACTCGATCTGATCGGCGCGGGCCTCTCGGATCCGGTTCCACTGTACGGGCCTGTCAATTTCGATTGCCACGTATTCGGCAAACGAAGGTTCTAGCGGTGACATGCCTGCGCTACACACCAGAAACACCCCGTCCGGTAGCCCAATGTAGAACTTCTTGGTCAGTTTTCCGCTCATGATCATTGCGTTTCCACTCATGTCTGCTTCCTCCATATTCTTCTGTTTATTTCACCCGGTATTCTCTACGGCGTTTCTATCAGATTGGTCATGCAAAACTTGGCCTTTACTCCGATTTCTTCGCAAATACGTAAAAAGGGGCGAACAATGTCTCGATCAGCGATATCCTTTGGCAGACGGAAACTGCCGCCCCGCCAGACTAGTTTCTCGGGATGCGACATGGCCCGGTAAACCTCCTTCATTTGGATCATCGCTTGAGTCATTTGACGCCGCCGGGGTTGAATAAGTTTCATCGGCGAATACACGATATGTCGCGCGCCAACTTGTTTTGCGAAGGCAACAAGGTTATGAAGGTCATCAAGGGTTTGAGCTTCAGGCAAACCAAAATCGGCCAAGGATTTATCGCCTGTAAACGGAGATCGCGGGAACAGAGGATCTATTCTCAAAACCACAGGAATACCAGAGCTGCAAAGATCCACAATCGCCGCTTTTCTATCCTCAACTGAAGGGGCGCCAGGATCATAGAACATGCCCGCCTGTTCCCGCCAAAATGCCAGACTCACCTCAATCTGAAAACCTGGGAGTCCCTGGCTCGCAAACAACTCCAGTTTCGAATGATCTTGCGGCAAAATGCTCAATCCCTTGAATAGATCCACATACCCATCTCGTACAGGCAATACCGGATTCTTGGTGAGGATTGTAATGGTGGTAAACCGCTGCCGATAAGCCAATAGTTTTTCCAGCGCATACCGCGTATGCCGGAACCGTGATTCCAGTCCCTCCTGCAAGGGATCCGTGCTATTGCTCAAATGCACAGGTGCCGGCGGGACATTGAATTCCTCAAGATCACTCACGTCCCGATCCACTAACTTTTCAAAACCCTCTTTCGGGGAAATCCGGTCCAGCGTATAACCATTTGCATAGCAGTAGACACAATTATGCTCACACCCGACATAACTGTTGATGCAATAACGATGCCCGCTAGGGAAGACCGTCTGCGCGGCGAATGGACAATACCACTTGATGACTTTCGGGCGCGTGGGTTCAATCACCTGCTTGGCTGAACTTTTCGGCAAGAAAAAGCGGGCGAGTGCTATCTGTTCGTGTAAAGGCGAACATTCCCATACAGCCCTAAAATCTGGATGCACCCTCTTCACCAATTCTAGACAGTCCTGGTCAGTCGTTTTCATGTATCATGCCTCCACCCAAGTGGACAACCTGGACGCTTCTCTCCTTCGCCAGATATTCTGCAAGCAACCTCCGATGACAGTGAGACGGATCAATCTCAGCACATAGGAGGCACGGGCGTTTATACCCCCTATAGTTAGCAAGCCACAATGCACTCATGGCCCGCTCATCATATAGGAGGCGGTATGCTGACTCATATAATGCCCATTCGCCACCGTCCTTGTAGGTTTTGAGCATCACCGGGGTCGGCGCAAAAGCCAATTCATGCCTGTAAACAAGGCCGCCGGCCACCACCAGCGCACTGACATGCCGACCAGAGGCAAACTTGTAATAGCGGCCCTCATTCCGCAGCCGTATATCAATGACAGCATCAATGGCGTGTTTATTCAAAAGGCCAATAAACGATTCGTCGTGCTGACCTTGCGTCCCTATTGTAAATATCACTGTTGTCATCGGCGATCCTCCACTTGGCTACATGGTTTCAGATGTCCAACCCCGCAGCCGTCGGCCTTTCCAACCCCAGCATCTTTTTAATGCTGTCTTTCCAGCGGATCTTGGGATTGTCCTTCAAACGACCGTAAAGACCCGAGATCATCTCCTTCGAGCACTGTTTTGTCAGATCTTCTCCCATCGCGTGGATTTCAGGCGAGGCTCCATTCAGCGTCAACCTCTGCTTCACGTCATTCATCAAGCCGATCCAAATCGTGTCTGACACATATTCGTCGACGGCCTCTACGATGGCCTCAACTCGGGTATCCAGCATAGGCTCACAGGAAACACTCGTCTGGAACTCGAAATCATACGCCAGGCGTAATGAGGCAAGTCGTTCTTCATAGGTGGGCGCATTTGGTTCCCATGCTTTCAGAACTACATTGGAAACAGAGCCAATTGTGAATCTAAACATCAACCTGTCTCGATAATATGGAAGCCAATCACAGATCGCCTGGATGCATTCATAATGCGGCTTGGTAACCACCAGCACTTCATGCCCTTTGGACAATAAACGCTTCAAAGCATCTAGGCAAATATCCAGGCATTCAGGAGTAATATCATGTGTCGACGGGAACATGATCCGCGTCGGCGTTCCGCGTCCTGCTTCCGGCAGTTTCGCCGGCAAGGGAATTTGATGTTTCCATGTATCCGCCGTCGCCCTACCAAAACGAATGGCCATTCCCTTAGCGTAACAGTACGCGCAGTCATGCGAACAGCCTCTGCAGACATTGAAATTCTTACACGCCCATTCCCGTGTCCCTGTAAACTGTTCTTTCATTGTGCCCGTCCTTTCTTGCCGTCGGTTTAACATCGATCCTGACGCTGGAAATAATATCCAAGAACACTACTGTCCGGTTTAATTTTTCTTAACATGCATTTCAGCCCTATAGAACCTACTCGAAATCGACGTCACAAGCGTTTTCGATTTCAATTTCCGGTCGAAATTCTGATGCTTTCTCCCTT
>Ga0118677_10000268_pt2 | contig 59544 bp, 46 predicted proteins | sample AliMusrvi5mmetaG_FD_86154 | JGI IMG/M metagenome (GOLD analysis project Ga0118677, IMG submission 86154)
GTTTGGATCCCGCGGGGCGAGCGGCAACGGCGAGCGCCTCCATCTCCACCGCCGAAGCTCCGGTGGACCGCAGCCTGCGCTTCTCCACGATGCTGCCGGCGAAGTGGTCCTCTGAGATCAGGGACCCGGAATGAAACTGGCGGGATGTCGAGGGCAGGGAAGCGTCAAATGCGGGTTTGCCGTTCCCTCCCGTGACTTGCGTGGCGGCGAAAATAGCGTTGACTTCCAGCGCCGGATCGAGCGCGCCGCATAGCCCTGTGCTAATTACTGCATCAACGTTTTTCATGCCAATCGAATCAATCACTGCATCCATCGCCGCGCCGCCCAGCGCCGGTCCCGGACCGTTCGCCGCCAGCAACAACCGGCAATCCTTCCACTCGGCCGTCCGGCCGAACCGGATGTTCCAGTCCGGCTTGCCGATGTTCCGGCAATGCGACAGGATCCCAGTGAACTCAGCCCTTTCCGCGGCAACCAACAATAAGGTCAGCAATACCCATTCTCGCCAAACCATGCCGCTGCGCGGGCCAGTGCCCCATCCACCGCGACTGATCTATACTGCAATTCCCGCTCTGCCTTGGCATGCGAGACGAACATAAACTTGCGGGCCATCCTGACCCCTTCGAGCGGTGCGCGCGGCTCCTTGCCGGTCACCTCCGCCCACGCTGTCGAAACCACGCCGGCCGCATACGCCACCGCGTAAGGAATCCGCACCTTAGGCGCCTTGATCCTGCTGATCTGCTCCAACCGCTGAAACAATTGTTGCAGAGAAAGGTTGGTTCCGCCCAGGATGTAGCGATCTCCCGGCTTCCCCTGCTCGCATGCCTGTAGTTGACCGGCGGCCACGTCTTTCACGTCGACGAAATTAAGCCCGGTGTCAAGGAAGGCCGGCATGGCTCCCTTCAGGAAGTCGACGATGATTTTTCCGGTGGGGGTTGGCTTCACATCATGATCGCCGATGGGTGTGGTGGGGTTGACGATAACGACGGGGAACCCTTCGGCGGCAAACTGCACGGCCACCTGCTCAGCCATGTACTTCGAACGCTTGTAATGACCGGTCATGTCTTCGATTCCCACAGGACTCTGCTCATCGCCAAGGCCATCTTTCACAAATCCGATACAACCTACCGTGCTTGTGTAGACGACCCGGTCTACGGATGCCTTTCTCGCCGCGGCCAGCAGATTGCGCGTGCCATCGACATTGGACTGGTACATCTCCCGCGGATCGCGGCTCCACAGCCGGTAATCCGCCGCAACGTGAAATACCAGGCTGCACCCGTTGACGGCGCGCTCCAGCGAATCAGCGTCACGAAGATCGCCCTTTGCTACTTCTACTTCTAATTCCTTAATCGGTCCGCCGCTGCGCGACAGCGCCCGAACCCGGTAGCCCCGCTCCGATAACAGCCGGGCCAGATGCCATCCGACAAATCCTGTTGCGCCTGTGACCAGTACCGGTTTCAATCTTTTTCGACTCGCGCAGAACGGATTCGCTTAAACACGCGTTTTCAAAAAACTGGACAACGCCAACAGCGGGAAGCTGTTGCGGTACAGATGGTAGCTCAAATAAAAGACCGCCGGGAAGCCGGTTCCCGTTGCCAGATGCTCATCCCACAGGCCATCGGCCCGTTGCGTCTCCATCAAATACTCAATGCCTTTGTTCACGCTGATGCTATTTGTGTCGCCACCGGCTATCAGCCCCAGGATCGCCCATGCCGTCTGCGAAGGAGTGCTCCCGGCCGGCGTGTAAACGTGATTGTTGTAGCTTTCGCACGATTCGCCCCAGCCGCCATCGGCGTTCTGGATCGATCGCAGCCACTCACCGGCGCGCAGCACATGCACTTCGCGATCGCTTTCGCCCGCGGCCTTCAGGCCACGCAGGGCGAGGAACGTTCCATAAATATAATCGACTCCCCAGCGTCCGTACCAGCTGCCGTCTATCTCCTGCGATTTGATCAGGTAGCCGGCTCCGCGCCGGATCGCCGGATGGTCCTGCCGCACGCCGTGCATGCACAGCGCTTCCATCACGCGGCCCGTAATGTCGGGACAGGTCGGGTCGAGCATGGCATTGTGATCCGCAAACGGAACGTCTGCCAGCATCTCCCAATTGTTATCGACATCGAACGCGGCCCAGCCGCCATCTTTGGACTGCATGTCGAGTAGCCATTGCACGGCGCGATTCTGCGAAGCATGTTGCGCGGCGCTATCGGACGCCTCCATATGCTTCAGCGCCATCAGCACCATTGCCGTGTCATCGATGTCGGGGTAAAACTCGTTAGCGAACTCGAAGTACCAGCCGCTCGGCTCGGTGTTGGGGCGCTTCACGCTCCAGTCACCCTTGCGCCGAACTTCCTTGGTCAACAGCCAGTCCGCGCACTTGCGCATGGAAGCAGCAGGTGCCATCCCAGCTTCGCCCATCGCAAAGCCTGCAATGGCGGTGTCCCAAACTACGGAAAAACAGGGTTGAAAGAAAAAGCGGCGGCCATCGTCCACCATCAGCGCATTGAACTGCTTTTCGGCCTCTTCGCGGTCCGCGTGGTTGCGGTCGCGGCCCAATAGATCGAGCGCCATGATCACGTACTGCATAGGCGGATAGATTGCCGCCAGACCATCGGTGTAGCGGGTCCGCTCCAGCATCCACTCTTCGGCCTTCTTGATCGCATGCGCACGCAGGGCTTTACTGCCGTGCTTCTCCCACAGTTTGCAGAGCTTATCTAGCAGAAGGAATGTATTGCGCCAGGTGAACAGTTTCGGATCGCGCTGAAAGCCCAGTTCCACTCCAGGAGTGATGAGCTCATCGATGTGGAATCCCGCCGGCAGAGGACGGCACGGATTGTGCGCGTGGACAATCGAAAGAGGAATGACAATCGCCCGCGTCCAGGACGACATCTGGTAGATGAACTTTCCCGGCAGCAGCATCATCTCCGGCGGAATGGCCGGGATCGCTTCGCGCGGATAGAGCCCGAAGAAACTCAGGTTGATTTTGACGTAGCTGTTGGCAGCCTGCAGGCCCCCAAGCGCCAGAATGCGCTCGCGCAACTTCGCCATCGCATCGCCATCGGGATCCACGCCCCCGACTTTCAATGAGAAGTACGCCTTTACGCTAGCGCTGATCTCGGAAGGACCCTGCGGATAAATGTTAAAGCCGCCGTCTTCGAGTTGGCGCTTTAGAATGGACTCTACCGCTCGATCGATCTGGGCCTTATTCGGCGGATTCCAGACTCCGTCAACGGGCGGATGCAGCCACAGCTGTAGCAGAATGTAGTCGGATTCGAGCGTGGTGTCGGCCGTTAGTTCCGCCCACCAATAGCCTTGTTCGTGCTGAAGGCCCAGCATCGCGTCGGAGGCGCGGCGTGCTGCCTGGGCCGCTCCCGCTGCCATGGTGTCTGCAATTTGAAGGCTCGGAGTCATGACGCGGTGGTGGTTATATCCCTGCTGGCGCAGCCATTGTGATATTGGTGAGACGCGCCGCGGCATGTTCCAGTTCCGCGGGAAGTGAGAACCGGACATCTTCTTCTTTCACTTCCATCAACTCCAGCTTGCCAAAGCCCTTCAGCTTTAAGAAGTCGATCAGCTCTTCCACCAGGTGCTCCGGCGCTGAGGCCCCAGCCGTGATGGCCACCGTCTGCACTCCCGTGAGCCATTCGAGTTGGACTTCGCCTTCATCGTCAATAAGGTAGGCGGGCACTCCCGACTTTTCGCAAACCTCGACCAATCGCTGCGAGTTGGAACTGTTCTTGGAACCCACCACCAGCAGCAGCTGGCATAGCGGCGCGACCGCTTTTACGGCCAACTGGCGGTTTTCGGTGGCGTAGCAAATATCCTGGGAGTGTGGACCCTGCACCAGCGGGAAGCGCTCGCGCAACCGTTCCACAATATGTTTGGTTTCGTCCAGGCTCAGTGTGGTCTGTGTAAGGTAGCGCATGCGTGAGGTGTCTTTAATCACGAGCATGTCCACGTCTTCCACGGAGGAAACCAGGACCATGCTTTCGGGAGCCTCACCCAGCGTACCAATCACTTCATCGTGATCTTTGTGCCCGATCAGGACGATGGTGAAATCTTTGCTGGCAAAACTCTTCGCTTCCACATGCACTTTTGTGACCAGCGGGCAGGTTGCGTCGATCACATTGAGATTGCGGGCCTGTGCCTCTTCGCGAACGGACGGGGCAACCCCGTGGGCGCTGAATATGACCCGCGCACCTTCGGGCACTTCACCCAACTCCTCCACGAAGATGGCGCCCATCTCGCGCAATTCATCCACCACGTGGCGGTTGTGAACGATCTCCTTGCGGACGTAAATCGGTGCGCCATAGTGCCCTAGCGCGATCTTTACCACGTCGATGGCGCGTACCACACCCGCGCAAAAACCTCGCGGCGTGAGCAGAATGATCTTCTTGATTCCGTTCAATGACATAGGAATCTCCCATTATAGCAACTGCGGGAGATTCCTGTCTGTAAGCCGCGTTAACCGGCAGGATTAACGAACCGAACCGGCCGATTCCATCTGATGCGCCGGGTAGGCAACCTCATCCTCGCCAACATAAACCTGGCGCGGACGGGCGATCTTCTGTTCCGGATCTTCCAGCATCTCCTGCCATTGGGCCAGCCAGCCAACCACGCGCGGGATGCCGAACAGCACCGTAAACATGTCGGGCGTGAAGCCCATCGCCTGGTAGATGATACCGGAATAGAAGTCGACGTTCGGATAGAGCTTGCGCTGTACGAAGTAGTCGTCGCTGAGTGCGATCCGTTCCAGTTCGAGAGCGATATCGAGCTTCGGATTGGAACCGGTTACCGAGAACACCTCATCCGCGGTCCGTTTGATGATGCGGGCCCTGGGATCGTAATTTTTGTAGACACGATGGCCGAAGCCCATCAGGCGGTGTTCGCCCTTCTTCACACGCTCGATATAGGCCGGAATCCGGTCTTTGGAGCCGATCTCATCCAGCATGCGCAGCACTTCTTCGTTGGCGCCGCCGTGCAGCGGGCCAGCCAGGGCTGCTGTCGCAGCGGCGGCCGTCAGATAAGGATCGGCCATGGAACTGCCAACCACGCGCATGGCCGTGGTGCTGCAGTTCTGCTCGTGATCGGCGTGCAGGATGAACAGGACGTCCAGTGCGCGGGCCATGATCGGATTGGCCGCGTACTTGGGCTCAGTCCGTTTCCACAGCATGTTCATGAAGTTTTGGGTGTAGCTGAGGGTGTCATCCGGGTAGACGTAAGGAAGTCCCAGGCTGTGGCGGTAGGCGTAGGCCGCGATCGTGGGCAGTTTGGCGATCAGGCGGAGAATCTGCAGGTCGCGCTGGGTCTTGTTTTTGACGCTGCGCGATTGCGGATAGAACGTGGAAAGTGCCGCCACCGTGCTCACCAGCATGCCCATGGGGTGGGCGTCATGGTGGAAGCCATCCATGAATTTCTTCACGTTCTCGTGGATCATCATGTGACGGCGGACGTCAGACTCCCATACGACATACTGCGATTCGGTGGGGAGCTGGCCGTTCAGCAGCAGGAAGGCGACTTCCAGATAAGTCGACTTTTCGGCCAATACGTCGATCGGATATCCACGATAGCGGAGAATGCCCTTGTCTCCGTCCAGGTACGTGATCCGGCTCTTGCATGCAGCCGTGTTCATGAAAGCCGGGTCATAGCTCATCATGCCGAAGTCCTCTGAGTGTTCCTTGATCTGGCGCAGATCGGTGGCCCGGATATTTCCATCCTGAATCGGGACTTCGTACTGTTTCCCAGTGCGGTTATCGGTGATCGAAAGGCTTTCCTTGTTCATTCATCCTCATCCTTGATGCGAGATGGATATTGTCTAAGCAAACGGAATGCCACAAAAGGGTGCTGTTATCTTCAATGATTGCCTGGGATTGCGGACAGACTGGGTATTCTCGCGCAGCCTGGCTCAGCGGATGGGCGGGATTACGCGCTTACGCTGCGCATCTTGTTGCAATGATCGAGGACGGCGGCGACCGAATCCTCCAGCCGGGCGTCGCCCCGAACCACGACGTCGGCGTATTCGCGGGTTGGCAGGATGTACTTTTCTCCCATCGGTTTGACGGTGGAAAAATACTGATGGTGGACCGATTCCGGGGTGCGTCCACGCTCGCGGACATCGCGCTCCAGCCGGCGCGCGAAGCAGATCTCGTCGGGCAATTCCACGAACACCCTCACTCCCATTACGTTGCGCAGTTCTTCCCAGTAAAGCGCGAACAGGCCCTCCAGGATGACAAACTCCCCGGGGACAATGTGGGTGGAATGGGCCTTCCGGGTGTGAACGGAGAAATCATACTCCGGAATGTTGACCTCTTCGCCGCGTGCGACCTTCGCGAACTGCTCAACGATGAGAGCCGAATCGAGCGACGCGGGCTCGTCGAAGTTCACCTTGCAACGCTCTTCATACGTCAGATGAAGCAGCTCCATGTAATACGAATCGAGCGAGACCACCGGCGCGTCCAGCACCTTTGAGAGCTGCGATGCCAGCTCACTCTTGCCAGAGCCGGATGATCCGGCGATGCCTATTAGAAATGGGTTCGTACTCATCCGAGGTTTTTAGTATCTTCGCACAAATCGCTTGCCGGGCCAATAGGCCATTGGTTTATTCAGCGAATGCCCAGTGCTTTGATCTTCTCCTGCAGGCTTTGACGCTCCAGGCCGATCGCCGCCGCGGTCCTGGTCACGTTGCTTCCATGCTCTCGTAATTTCCGGGTCAGGAACTCGGTTTCGAACAGCCGTCTTGCCTCGCGGTAGTCACCGGTCAAGTAGGGGGCCTCGGCCGAAGGCGATGCCGGAACATCCTGCCTGCCGAGAGTTGCTGTCACCTCGGCTGCCGATACACGATCACTCCCGGCCAGCACAAACAGCTTTTCCACGGTGGTCTTTAACTGGCGCACATTACCAGGCCACGTTGACTCCTCCAGTAGCGCTGCTGCCTCGCGCGACAGCTCCGGCCCCTGCCGCTCGTACTTCTTCCTGAGCTGATCCCAGAACCGCGCCACCAAAAGCGGGACGTCGCCTGCACGCTGCCGCAGCGGCGGAATGAACAGGGTCACGGCCGCCAGGCGGAAGAACAGGTCCTCGCGAAAACGTCCCTGTGCAATCTCCTGCTGCAGGTCTTTGTTGGAGGCGCTGATGAGCCGCACATCCACCTGGATCGTCTTCGTCCCGCCCAGCCGTTCGATGGCGCCGGACTCGGCCGCTCGCAGGATCTTGGCCTGCGTCGCCAGATTCATGTCGGCGATTTCATCCAAGAACAAGGTCCCGCGATCTGCCGTCTCGAACTTGCCCGCATGCGTGCCCGCCGCGCCAGTGAATGCGCCGCGCTCGTGGCCGAACAGTTCGCTCTCCACCAGATGCTCGGGCAATGCCGCGCAGTTGAGCGGGACAAAGCGTTGCTTCGACCTGCCGCCGCGGCGATGAAGCTCCTGTGCCAGCAGATCCTTGCCGGTGCCGCTTTCGCCGGCGATCAACACGGACAAGTCCGTTTGCGCCACTCGTCCGGCTGTTTGAAAGAGTTCGCGCATCGGCGCTGAAGTTCCGCTCATCAGTCCAAACTGTCCGTCGCCGGCAGCCATCTCGCGCAGGCCGCCGACCTCCAGCCGCAGGTCGCGATGCTCGATGGCGCGAGCCGTCACCAGCCGCAACTCTTCCAGGTCGAACGGCTTCACCAGATAGTCAAAGGCGCCGGCCTTCATGGCGTCGACGGCCAGCCGCTCCGAGCCGTGGGCCGTGATCATGATGACTTCGGGTGCGCCAGAGCCCGTCCGGATCTCCCGCAGCAGCACCAGTCCGGTTTCGCCAGGCAGGTTGTGATCCAGCAGGATCACCTCCGGCCGCTCTTTGGCGATCTGTAGCCGGGCCTCTTCCGCACTGGCCGCCTGCACCACCCGGTACTCCTGATCGAACGCGCGAAGCATCGCGTACCGGGCGGCTGGTTCGTCATCCACTACTAAGATCACGCGCGAAAGGGCCATCGAGTTCATGTTAACCAAAATGCCTCACGGGCAGTTATTGGGTTAAACTGCGGTCAGTAAGCTCCGCCACCTTATGCTAGTGAACAGCGTCTCGCTGAGACTACTCGGACTCATCGCCGGCTCGGGCCTGTACGGGTTCTGCGTTTATCTGTTCCTGAGCAGGCGCGAGAAGTCCGCAGCGCACTGGGGAGGCCTCGGAATCGCAGCCATTGCAGCGTTCTGGAATCTGTCGCAAGCGGCTCAGATCTTTTTCGCCATCTTCACCGTGAACGCTCCGCTTCCGGAGGAGCCCGGTGCGGACTGGATCGGGTTGAGCCTGCTGCCGGTCGCCGTGTTCATCTGGAGGGTGCGCCGAGCACATATCCTCGGTCTGTTCATTCGCCGCCGCATGGTGGTAGCCGTCGGCATGAGCTTGATCACAGCGGTCTATCTGTTGCTGGTTCGCAACGTGGCGCGCTATGCGGAAGGTGAGTTTGACGCCTTTGGCCGATTGTTGGAAGTGGCATTGATCCTTGCCGCTGCCGTGCTGTGGCTTCCGCTCTATGCGTGGCTGTCGCGCAGGCAGGCGCGCCGCCTGGAGGCTCATGCCGCCTTCAGCAAGCAACTGATGGATGAAGCCGCCGCGATCTTGGAATCGCGCTCCCGCATGCGTTTCATGGCGGAACGCGTGCGCGTGGCGTTTGGCTTGAAGCAGCTCATTCTGATCGCCGGTGACCAGGCCGAGACCGGGCCTGTTCCGGATGCCGCGGAACTGCGCAGGTTCGAAGCGATGCTGATGGATCGTTCCATCGATCTCCTTTTCGCCGCCAGCCCCGAATTCAATTACATATTCCCGTTGCGCTATGAAGACCGCCTGCTGGGGCTCTGCCTGGTTGACTCCACGCCACGCTATTTCCTCGACGAAGATGAGACGGCTCTGGTTTCGCTGTGCCGCCAGATGAGCCACTCAATTGAAGCCTGTCATCGCGTGGAGGAACGTATCCAGACCGAAACACTGCTGCTGCGCCAGGAGCATCTGGCCATGGTCGGCACCCTCGCCGCTTCCATCGCCCATGAGGTGAAGAATCCGCTCAGCGCGATCAAAACACTAGTCCAGGTGATGGCGGAGACGCCGGATCTGGACGCCCACATGCAACAGGATCTTTCGTTCGTACGCTCGGAGATCGACCGCCTCAGCGCCTGCGTGCAGCAGTTGCTCACCTACTCGCGCCCCCTCTCGCAGCAGGCCGCCGTCGGCACGCTGGGAGAAGTGACGCGCAGCGCGGCAATGCTGCTGGAAAACGATCACGGCGAAAAGCAGATTCGCGTGGAGTGTCGCGTTGCGCCGGACGTAGAATTGGAGCGGGTGGACTTTCAGGCCGTGCAGCAGGTGATCTTGAACCTCGGATTGAACGCAGCCCAGTCGGTTGCCACGGGCGGACTGGTGCAACTGGGCGTAAGCCGCAAGCCCGATGGCTCCGTGGAACTGACCGTATCCGACGACGGCCCCGGCATCTTACCATCCGAGCAGGAAAAGATCTTCGAGCCTTTCTACTCCACCAAAGCTCGTGGTACTGGTCTCGGCCTTGCGATCGTCAAGAAGAATGTGAAGTACCTGGGCGGTACGGTTGCGCTTTGCAGTCCACTCTCAGCGCGAGGCGGCACACGCTTCACCGTCTTACTTCCTCACAGGCCATGATCATCCGGCTCCAGCTTCTGTTGCTGTTGTGCGTCCCCGCCGTTGCGCAGGGCCAACCGCTCTTTGAGCCAGCCAAACTGGAGATCCTCACTCAGGCAATGGATCAGACCTTCCAGCTCGAACATCAAAAGGCCATCGCCCTCTGTCAGGATTACATCAAACGCTGGCCGCAGGATGCCGCGGGCTATGCCTATCTAGCTCGTGTGTACTGGTCTGAGGAGATCGCCACGCGCCAGTTGCTCACACTCGATCGCTTTGCCGACGACGACTTCTTCTCCGATTCGAGCCCGTTCAAAGTCGCCGTTCAGCCTGCCATGGAGCAGCGCTTCCGCAGCGCCAGCGAGGAGGCTTTGCAGAAAGGAAAAGCGCAGGTCCGCGCCAATCCTCGCGACCGGGCAGCGCGCTATGCGCTCGGCGTGGCCTATCAGAATCTGGCCAGCTTTGAGGCCGCATTGAAGACCAACTGGTGGCAGGCCATGCGCAACGGAGACCAGGCGTTGAAGTATCATTCGGAACTCGTCGCCGCGCAGCCATCGGTAGCGGATGCGCATGTCACCACGGGAATTTATCAGTACGCCGTCGGCAGTGTCCCCTGGAAAGTCCGTTGGCTCAGCATACTGTTGGGCTACCACGGGGATAAGGATACGGGCATTCGTGAACTGCAGCTTGCTGCCAATCAAGGAGTGCTGGCCTCCGCCGATGCGCACCTGATGTTGGTGCTGCTCCACACTCTGGACAATCAGTTTGACGCGGCGTTCATGCATCTGGAAACCCTGCACAAAAAGTACCCGCGCAATTATCTGCTGGAGATGGAGATGGGGGCCACTTCCGCGCGCCGCGGCAGGCCTGCGGAAGCCGAAGCCATTTACCAGAACATCCTGCGGCAAGTACAATCCAGTCAGAACGGCTATGAGCGGCTCGGCGCGGCGACAGTCTTTAACCAACTGGGAGCGGTGGCGCGCGATGCACATCATCTCGATATCGCCGAGCGCTGGTTGCGCCGCGCCATCGCCGATGCCACAGCCTCCACGCGGGCCAAGACGATTGCCCGGCTGGAGTTGGGCAAGACCCTTGACCTCCTGGGACGCCGCCAGGACGCCCTGGATCTTTACGTCACCGTTCGCGCCGCCGAGGACTTCGCCGGTTCGCGCCGCGAAGCGCAGCGGCTGATGAAGAAACCGTTCACCGAAAAATCAGGAACTCTCCGGCCAGGAAATTAGCCGCTCCACCCGCGCATATTGCGAGTAGGTTCGCTACGAGGTAATGCAGATGAAACGTGCTGATCAGCACGCACGTGGCCGCCACATTGGTTGTGATCGAAATCAGACAGTACGTCAGGTTGTATCTCCAGAGCAGTTGCAGCAGCGAACTGGAGTGTCTCTGGGCCCATGTCCACCGGACATGCCAGACAAAATTGTGGAGAATGGCCATCTCCACAGCCATGGCCGTGGCCGCCATCACACCCCATCCAAGACATCCGTGAAAGAAGGCGAGGGCAGTCATCTGCACTGCAATCCCCACCGCGCCTACCGCCTGAAACTTCAGGATGCGTTCTCTCATGGTAGCCTCTCTTCCCGGTACAGCGTAGCCGTGTTCCGGATCGCGACCCACGCGAACAAGCCAAGCATCCCGATCAGTCCAATCACTCCGCCAACGTCAAAGAGCAGGAACCGCTGCCCCAGAATCCTGGCGTGCATGTGACTGAACAATGCGAAGTTGCCGATGATCAGTAGCAGCCGCAATTCGGTTGGTCCGAACAGACCATGCGAAAGCTGAAACGTGCCAAGCGTGTAAGTGGCCAGGTAGGATTCGAGCGAAAGCAGCAGAAACGCCACCAGTAGTCCGATTGCGACCGCCGGACTCATGAAGCCGGATAGCGCCAGTCCGCCCAGCAGGAACACCGCCGATACCGCATCGATCACATGATCCACATAGAAGCCATAGCGCGGACGCTGCCGATTGCGTACACGGGCCAGCGTTCCATCCAGGCTGTCGCCAAACCAGTTCCAGAAGATCAGGATGTTGACCGCCCAGAGCATCTGAATGTTGGTGCCCGCCAGCCAGTAGCAGAGGCCTGCACCCATCATGGAGGCCAGGCCCAGCACCGACAGATGATCTGAGTTAACCCGGCCGGGCATGTGATTCGCCAGCCAGATCAACGCCGTCTTTTCCGGTGCCGCCAGCAGGCTGTGATGAATTCGTTTTGCGTTTTGAAAGTTCATATCGTCCTCTGCCCTCTTGATGCAGTTCCCCCACCAGCATCGCGGTCTCCGCGAATCAACGGCTTAGGCCGGCAGCGTGGCTCGCGGACGGCAGCTTTCGCTGACACTGTCGGAAAGTTCTGTCAGTCTCTGGCGATACACGCCATCTGTTTTGAAGAAGATCGCGACTGGCCGCCGCCGTGCATTTCTTCGCTGCGAGGTATCCAAATCATGAACTGGAAAATGGGAAATCTGATTTTGCTCGCCGCGTACATCGCGGCCGCTGAATTGCCGCCGGCAGACGTGCTGGATCGTATGGAAGATTCGATTCTGCGACAGCAGTCCACGCTCGAATCCTGGACCAGCACGCGTGTCTACACCGCCGGCAATGTCCGGCTCAACAAGTGGGCCAAGGTGGTGGCCGACGTTGGCTACGCCGCTCCTGGCACCGAATCCTATACGGTGCGCGAAAGCACGGGCATGGGGCTGATTGTGGACCAGGTAATCCGCGCCGCGTTGAACGCGGAACGGGAGAGCCTGATGATTCGCGAACAGACCGACATCAACCGCGCCAATTATGGCTTCGTCTTCCTCTCGTTTGATCCGGTGGAGAACGCCTATCTCTTCGAAGCCACGCCGCGCACGAAAAATAAGTTCCTGTTCCGTGGCCGTGTCTGGGTGGATGCGGATTCTTTTGGCGTGATGCGAGTCGTCGGCCGTCCCGCCAATTCGCCATCCATCTGGGTGATGCGCTCGGAGTTCACGCACGAATTCGCGAACTTCGGTGGTTTCTGGCTGCCGGTCAGGCATCGGAGCACCGCCGAACTGCTGCTGTTCGGAACTTCGAAACTGGAAATCGACTACGGCGCCTACCACTGCTCAGCGCGGACCCTTGCCTACCAATTACACTATGAATATCATGCTTACGCGCTCCGAAGCGGAGATGCTGACGGGCGAATTCCCGGAACTGTCCCGGGAGGAATTGCTCCGGTTGTTCCGGGTGATTCACACATCCCGCCGCATCGACGACAAAGAAATCCTGTTGAAGCGGCAGAACCGTATCTACTTTCAGATCAGTGCCGCCGGGCATGAGGCGATTCAGGCCGCGGCCGGCATGGTCATGCGCCCCGGCCATGACTGGATTTATCCGTACTATCGCGACCGCGCCATGTGCCTGATGCTCGGCATGTCTCCCGAAGATATGCTGCTGCAGGCCGTCGGCGCGGGCGCCGATCCCTCGTCGGGAGGCCGCCAGATGCCCTCGCACTGGTCCTCGCCCGAATTACATATTGTGACCGGCTCCTCGCCCACCGGATCGCAATTGTTGCAGGCCGTGGGTTGCGCACATGCCGGGCGACTGCTCGATCCGGAGTCTGACTCCATCACGCTCACCACGACCGGCGAAGGAGCCACCAGCGAGGGGGAATTCTGGGAAGCGCTCAATGCCGCATGCCTCGAAAATCTGCCGCTGATTATCCTGGTGCAGGATAATCACTACGCGATCTCGGTCCCGGTCGAATACCAGACGCCAGGGGGCAGCATATCGAAGCTGCTGACCGGCTTCCCCAATCTGCGGATCATTGAAGTGGATGGCACCGATGTCGTCGCCTCGGTCCACGCCATGCAGGCCGCGGCCGCGCATTGCAGGGCAGGGAAAGGGCCTGTGCTCGTGCATGCCCACGTCATCCGGCCGTATTCGCACTCCCTTTCTGACGACGAGCGGCAGTACAAGACCGCCGCCGAGCGTGAAGCCGAAGCCGCGCGCGACCCCTTCGTCCGCTTCCCCGAATGGCTGGTGGAAGAGGGACACCTCGACCGACAGGCGCTGCAGCGCATCGTATATGAAATCGATGTGGAACTTCAGGAGATAACCGATCGCGTACTGAAGGCCGATCCGCCCGAGAGCGGTTCCGCCCTGCGCTTCCTCTATTCGGAGAAGATCGATCCCTGCGGCGAGAGCTTTGACGTGCCGGCCATGCTCTCCGGCGAGCCGCGCACGATGGTCGATTCTATCAACCAGACTCTGCACGAAGAGATGGAGCGTGACTCGCGCGTGATCGTCTTCGGCGAGGACGTCGCCGATTGCAGTCGCGAAGAGTCGCTCCAGGAAGTGAAGGGCAAGGGCGGCGTCTTCAAGACAACCATGGGGTTGCAGACCCGCTTCGGCAGCAAGCGCTGTTTCAACACTCCCATCGCCGAAGCGGCAATTGCCGGGCGTTCCATCGGCATGTCCACCCGCGGCATGAAGCCCGTCGCCGAGATTCAGTTCTTCGACTACATCTGGCCCGCCATGATGCAGATCCGCGATGAGATGGCCAACATCCGCTGGCGCTCCAACAACGGCTTCTCTTGTCCGGCAGTGTTGCGTGTGCCGATCGGCGGTTATCTCACAGGTGGCTCCATCTATCACAGCCAGTCCGGCGAAGTGGCGTTCACCCATATCCCTGGCTTGCGCGTGGTGATGCCCTCCAATGCGCTCGATGCCTGCGGCCTGCTGCGCACCGCGATTCGCTGCGACGATCCTGTGCTCTTTCTGGAGCACAAGAAACTCTATCGTGAGCCCTACAATCGTGCCCCGCATCCGGGCAGCGAATTTACGATTCCGTTCGGCAAAGCCCGTATCGCCAAGACCGGCGAGAACCTCACGATCGTCACCTACGGCGCCACCGTGCAGAAGTCGATGCTGGCGGCCTTGCAGGTGGAGGCGCGGCATAACGGAGCCACCATCGAAGTCATCGACCTGCGCTCGCTAGCTCCTTACGACTGGCAGGCCATCGCTGACTCTGTGATGAAAACGAGCCGAGCCTTAATCGTCCACGAAGACAACCGCGCCTTTGGCTATGGCGCCGAAATCGCGGCCCGCATCGCCGACGAACTGTTCCATCACCTGGATGCGCCCGTACGCCGCGTGGCCGCGCTCGATACCTGGGTCGGCTACAATCCGCAGCTGGAAGACGAGATCCTGCCGCAGGTGGAAGACATCGCTTCGGCTGCTGAAAAACTCTTGATTTATTAGGAGACTCGATGAAAGTCGCAGTATTGTTCCTGGCGGCGAACATTGTGTCCGCGGATCAGCGCGTGGACCAGCTATTGTCAGGTTACGACAAGCCTGATAGCCCAGGTTGTCAAGTCGGCGTGATCCGTGATGGTGAGTTCGTTCACAAGCGCGCCTATGGATCGGCGAATCTCGAATACGGCATACCGCTTACCACCAAATCGATAACCTACATTGCTTCCACCAGCAAGCAGTTTACGGCTCTGAGCATTTTGTTGCTGGAGCAGGATGGCAAGCTTTCCCTTGACGATCCAATTCGCAGGTATATTCCGGAACTGCCTACCTGGGCCGATCCGGTTACACTGCGGCATTTATTGCATCATACCAGTGGCATTCGCGACTATTTTGCCATTGCCGAGCTGGCCGGTGAGACCGGCCATAGCTTTAACAATGCCGGTGTGCTTGACATCCTCCTCCGCCAGAGGGCCTTGAATAACCCTGCAGGAGCGGAGCACTTGTATAGTAATTCCGGTTACGTGCTGCTATCCATAGTGGTGAAGGCGGCCAGTGGCAAGACGCTGCGTGAGTTTGCAAGAGAACGTATCTTTGCGCCGCTCGGCATGGCGAATACAGACTTTCGCGACAACCATCGGGAACCGATTCCGAATCGTGCTGCCGGCTATGTTCCGCGCGGCAGGCAAGGCTTCGGCCTCGCCAATAGCGAATTAGATGTGGTGGGCGACGGCGGTTTGTATACCAACGTCGAGGACCTGTTGCTGTGGGATCGTAACTTCTATTCCGGCAAAGTCGGTAGGTTGGACCTGCTCAGCCGTATGCAGGTCCGCGGAGCCAATACCAAGGATTATGGCATGGGCTTGGCCATGGCAGACTTTCGAGGATTGCATACCGTTTCGCATGGCGGGGTGCTCGGGGGCTATCGCACGGAGATGCTCCGCTTTCCTGATGAGCGGCTCACTGTGATCAACCTCTGCAACCATGGTGGTGCGAATGCTTCCGATTTGGCGCGCAAGATTGCCACCCTCTACCTCGCAGACAAAATGACGCCGGAGGTTGTGCGCCCGAAGTCCACGCCAGAGTCAAAGACGGGAAAGGCCGGCCGGCTCGCAGATTTCGAAGGCTATTTCATCTCGTCTGAAGTCCCAACTGAGTGGCGGATGGTTCTGGAGAAAGGCAAGCTGATTCTAAAGCGCGGTGTGTCCTGGTCGATTCCGCTCCATGAATCCGCATCTGACGAATTCACCGTTGGACCATGGAAGATGCACTTTGTTCGCGCCGCGTCCGGCGCAGTCACCGGTATGCGGTTGGATAGTGCCCGCGTGCGTTGGATTCAATTCGATAAGAAGTAACTTAGGGGGACGTATGCGACTGATGGGATTCTTAATCGCGGCTGGACTTGCGTCAGCCGCAGACATCGAATCGAAGGTGGAGCACGGCTACGCCGACTCCAACGGCGTGAAGATTCACTATGCCTCGCTCGGCAAGGGCCCGCTGATCGTCATGATCCACGGCTTTCCGGATTTCTGGTACACATGGCGGGACCAGATGGAGGCGCTGTCCACGTCCTACCAGGTAGTAGCGGTCGACCTTCGAGGCTACAACCTCTCCGGCAAACCGAAGGGCGTCGACAACTATGACATGCGTTTGCTGGTCGGAGATATCGCGGCGGTGGTGAAACACCTCAAGCGCGAAAAGGCCATCATCGTCGGTCACGATTGGGGCGGGGCAATCGCCTGGAGCTTTGCCGCCGCGCTGCCTGTGATGACGGAGAAACTGATCATCTGCAATCTGCCGAATCTCCGCGGGCTGAATCGCGAACTGGCGACGAATCCACAGCAGCAGAAGAACAGCTCCTACGCGCGCGATTTTCAAAAAGAGGGTGCCCACCTGCAATGGACTCCAGAGAAACTGGCTTTCTGGGTAAAAGATCCCGCCGTGAAAGCCAAATACATTGAGGCCTTCAAACGCTCCGATATCGAGGCGATGCTGAACTACTATAAGAAGAATTATCCGCGCGAGCCCTACACACTGGACACTTCGCCCATCGTGAAAGTAAAGATGCCCGTTTTGATGATCCATGGGTTGGATGACAAGGCGCTGCTGCCGGGCGCGTTGAATAACTCTTGGGATTACGTGGAACAGGACCTGACGCTGGTGACGATCCCTGGCGCCTCCCACTTCGTGCAGCAGGACGCCTCCGATTTGGTTACCAGGACCATGAAGATGTGGCTGACCCGCTAAGCAAAAAAATGGCGCGGGGACGATCAATCCCCGCGCCTTTCAGTTCTATGGAGTCTAACAAACAAACTTACTGGAACAACTGTTCGCCCGCGCCCGGCAGCGAAGTACTCGCCGGGTCGGCCAGTCTTCCGCGTTCCGGTAGCACCAGTGCCTGATAACCCTGCGCCAGTTTCTGGCTGCCGAAATCGCTAATGAAGGCATAGCCATGCGCGAACTGGAAGTCACATCCCACCATCATGTAGCCCTGGAATCCAGGCCGCTGGCTGGAGATGTTGAAGGTCCATTGTTCGCCCGCCTGCACCAGACCATTTGTCGATAGCTGCGGGAATTGAGGGGCTTGCGATGCCGGCGTGGGGAAGAACGTCGCCGTACACTTGCCCACCTGCGGCAGCGTGTTGAGCGTATCCTTCGTCGAGTTGGTGATTGCAATGCCCGTGTCGAAACCAGCCTGGTTCGTGATGAACTGGAAGAACAGCGTGGTGTGGCAGGCGTTCAGGCTGAATGCCACGGTAGAGACCGGCGGACTGGGCAGGAGGAACCGGGGAGCCGATTCCGAGGCGCTGGCGAAGGTCACGCCGCTGGTGGGCGCGAAGGAACCGGTTACGTTGATCGTTCCCGCCGCGGGTTGCGGATTGCTGCTGAAGGCCACGACGACGCCGAAGGCCACTGTTTCGGAGTTGGCGACGTCCGTGTCCATGATTTCCCATACTGCCTCACCGCTCGGTCCAATCAGCTTCAGGCCGCCGTCGGCAGTGCTGTCGGGAGTCAGCGGACTGAATGCGCCCGGCGAATTGGTGAGTACGGCGTGGGTGGTGGTAGTCGAACCGATCACCGTCGATCCAGTGAGCACTTCGCGCGTTGTTACGTAGATGCGTACTCCGGCCGGAATGTTGGTGAACTGCACGCGAAGGCGTGTTCCGGAGTCGGCCAGCCCCGCTGCCCTCACGTTATTCGTAAGCGGCAGGTTGGCGTTGTAGTAGCCGGATTCCGTGTTGTATGCCACCGATGGAGAATCCTGCTGGCCCAGAGTTGTCGGGGCCGTTACGGTGGTCGCAATATTGCGCCGCTTCCAAGCCGCGCCGAAGCCGCTCGGCTCAGAGAACTTCACCAGGAAGCTGCGGCCTCCAGCGGTGTTGTACTGTGCCGACGTATTGGTGGCCAGATCGATATTGTTTCCCGTGCACGCCACGAACGATGGACCGCCCACGGCTGTATCGGTGACGTTCTTGGTCTCCATGATAAAGCCCTGCTTGGTATACGCGATCGTCTGCTGTGCGCTGTTCAACGATCCCAGGTTATTTCCGGTGAGCGAGATGAACGCGAGCACGGCGGTGTTCACCGGCAGCTGCGATGCATTCACTCTGAGATTCTTGATGCGCAGGATCCGCTGTCCGTTCGGGCCCGGCGGGTTGATCGGCACGTTATTCCAGTTCACGGAGTTGAACTGCTGCGACTGTGCCTGGAAGACGTTGTCATTCAGGTTGCAGGGTGTGGTCAGGCAGACCGATTGAACCAGCGATGCCGGATCGTCAATGAACAGCAGCGTTTCAATCAGTGGCGGGGTGGTCGAAACCAGCACCCGGCTGGTGACCGACGTGGAAAGGAACATCGCCAGATTGTAAGTGGGGTACGCCTGTCCCGGAGCAACCGGGGTGCCGCCAGTGCAGGTCAGCAGGATGTCTCCCACCAGCTCTGCAATGCCCTCCTGCCGGACGTTCGGCGCGACCGGGACGCTGGCTGTGCAACTCATCGTCGATTGCGCCATCAAACCTTGCGCCAATGCCAGAAAGGTCAATGCGAACAGTGTCTTTTTGAGTGACTTTAACATCAAGTAGTCTCCTTCCGCGCGGAGTGCGCGCTCATACGGCTATAGTGTACCCCAAAACATTATCGTACGAAAATGTTTTTTAAAGGGATAACGCAACCGGCGGCTGGATTTCGGGTTCACTGCCCGCCAGTGTGGTAAAACCTATAGTGGTATGCACATAAAAAACATCGCACTCTTACTACTGGCAACAGGGTTGGCGGGCGCAGCCGAACAGCCTAAAATCGCCATTGTCGGCCTGCTGCACTCGCATGTCTGGGGACATATAGGCAAGATGATCAAGGGCGAGCCGGCCCGCCTGGTCGGCATTGTAGAAACCGAGCCGGAATTGATCGCCGAAGCGAAGAAACGCGGCTCCACCGCGCCCGTTTATAGCGACATCAAGAAAATGCTCGACGAAACCAAGCCCGACATCGTCTGGTCGTTTGTCGAAAACAATCGCCACCTGGAGATAGTGCAGGCCTGCGCCCCTCGCAAAATCCACGTCATGTTCGAAAAGCCGCTCGCCTCCAATTTTGCCGATGCCTTGAAAATCCGCGACCTGGCGAAAAAGTATGGTATCCATGTCATGGTCAACTATCAGATGGCATGGTGGGCATCAAACTACACGGCCAAAGCACAGGTGGAATCGGGCGCGGTTGGCCAGGTCTTTCGCCTGCGCGGCGTTGTCGGCCATGGCGGCCCCGGCAACAACAGCAGTCTCAACAAGTACTTCTTCGGCTGGCTGACTGACCCGATCAAGAACGGCGCTGGTGCGCTGATGGACTTCGGCTGCTACAACGCACTGTGGAGCCTGATGTACCTGGGCCGTCCCGAATCGGTTTACGCCACCACCAACCAACTGCGTCCCGGTGAGTTTCCCAAGGTGGAAGACAACTCCGCCATGATCCTCAAATACAAAAACGGCATGGGCATCTTCGAAGGCTCGTGGGATCTGCCGCGCAGCTTCCAGGACCTCGAAGTCTTCGGCCGCGAAGGCAGCCTCTACATGCAGAACGGCAAGGTGGAAGTTCGCAAGGGCCGCAGCCAGCCGCAGGACATCAAGATCGATCCGCTGGCTGCTGATGATGCCGAACCGATCGCGTTCATGGTCAAGACCATCCGCACAGGCAAGCCCATCACCGGCATGGTTGGCCTCGATCTTAATCTCGGTGTCATCGAGATCATCGACGCCGCCAAGAAGTCCGTCGCCACCGGACAGGCCATCAAGATGAAATAGCCGGCCGCCGCGGCGTTAGTCCCACTGGCAGAGGCTATCGACGAACGCCGCGGAACCGTCCCGCAGCCATCCATCCAACTGGGCCGGCTCTTTCAACTGCTGGCCCCGTTCCCTCGCTACCGAAACATACTTGCACGGATACTCCGGCAACGCGCTCATGTCTCCCCACAACCGTTCGAACTGTGCCAGCGGGAAGATGTCCTCCTGGCCCTTGCCCCAGCGCTTCTTCACGTCCTTGATGGTGATGTAAGCGGGCATCCGCGCCGCAACGCTGCGCACCGCGGCCGTCACTTTCCGTTCGTCGCCCAGGTCTGCTCGCGTCAGGCCGAAGACATCGAGCAGCCGGTCGATCGAGATCCATGTCGTAGCCGTGTTGTAGTAAGAGAGTCTCGACTCGTACTCTTCGCCTGGCAGCGCCAGTCCCTCCACCAGCCGCAGCCGGCCATCCACCCGCGCCAGGCCGCCGCCGCGATCTTCCAGATGCCGCGCCACTACTTCGATCGTCTGCGCCGCGCCCTGCTCAATGTGGTATCCCAGTATTGCGGCGTCCAGGTTCGCTCCCACGGTATCCACATTGTGCAGCATCAGGTGCTTCAGTGCCGGCCGCTCCTCCAGCATCTGCTTCAGCACGCCGTTTCTCAACAGGTTTGGGATCTCATACCAGTGGCCCACCGGATGCAAGCACTGCATCGGCAGGTTGTCTGTATAGTTTGCACCCTCGCCCGCCTGTTTCGCCCACGCGATCAAGGTCGACCGCAGGCTGTCGCGCACCTTCTGTTTCTGCTCGTCCAGTTGTTGCTGCGCTAGCTCTTCCCACGCGAACCGCAACTCCCGCTCAGTGGGAATCATCCGAAGGCCGACGTACTTTCCCGGCGACAGGAATAACGGACCGGGATAGCCGTAGTTGGATTCCGCGGTCAGGTACTTCGCAATCGCATCGTGGGTCATGTACGAGGTGGTAATCGCATGCGGCGGATTCACGCCGTACTCCTGCCCGGTCTTCAGGCTCTTCGCCATGTGCACTTCGACAAAGGTGCGATGCCGGCCACTGAGTTTGCAAAACGGATTCAGCGCTTTCACCACGCCCGCGCCCTTGGTCCAGCGGCTGCCCGCTCCGCCTGCGAGCGAGACGACGGCCACTTCGCCCGCCCTCAGCGCACGCTTGCCGATCGCTGCATAGTGCGCCGGCACGCCATCGGTCATGTCCATTACGTCGCCCGGTTCTGCATCCCGAATCGTCGTGTTCACAGGCAACCGGTTTTGCGCCAGGCCGATGCGGCCATTCTGCAGGTCAGACTGGATCTGCAGGTGTTGCTCGCGGTCGAAGCCGTATTTTTCCAGCAGCGCCTCCAGCGTCCTGCTCGATATGGCCGCGCTCTCTGTCGCGCGCGGCAGCATGTGATCGAACAAATGCTGCACCATGCCTGCAAACTCCGGGACCACATGGCAGGCTTCGCTGAAGCGGTCGAGTTCGGCGCGGCGCGAGGGCGGCAGCATGCGCAATTCCGTCCGCAGCAGAGTGGGCATCGTCAGCGTATAGTATTCCACCGGCATCAGTGCCTCATCATCGCGCAGGCAACTCGCCATGGTGCCGTTGTCATTGATCGCAAAGTCATACACGATCGGTTCCATCGCAAAAGGCACTGCGTGTTCCAGGCGTTTCTTTGTGCCGGACATGATCTCCTGCATCATGCCCTGTGCCGCCTGCTTGCGTTTGGGGTCGAACAGAAAGCCCATGCCGCCGCCGGCCATGCCGCCCAACATCCAGAAGCCCCAGAACTCTTCGCCGGCCGCTTCCCGCGCGGACCGGATCAGGATGTCCGTATACCAGTTTGCGGCCCACGGAATGATGGTCTGAATCGGGCCGTCGAAGTTCGCCTGCGTGCACGCGCCCACACTGCGCAGATCGCCCTGCTTGAGATGCCCAAGCACTCCATCCAGAATTCGAATGGCCTCCTGCCGGCCTGCCCACTCCTGGGCGCAGCGCAGCAGGTACTTTTCGGTGACCATCTCCAGCACCGGTCCAACATCCTGCGCCATGCCGCCGTGCACCAATACGAGGCTCTCCTGCAGCATCTCGCGAGTGCGCGGCGAAACGGCCTCTTCATCCAGAATGCGATGACGCGGCAATAGGCAGCCATTGCTGATGCCGAACTCAGGGTCGCCCTCCATGGCCCGCACACCTTGAATAACTTTCAGCCCCGGCCACACGCCGCCCGAATCCTGCCAGCCGCCGCCGGACCCGCCCAGCCACTCGCCCAGAATCGCCCGCGCCGCCACCAGCCTGCGGTCATCTTCTTCCAGTCCGCCAGTGAACGCATGGATCTGACTGGTTGCGCGCATGCAGACGCTGATCAGTGAGGCCAGCAGGTTCGTCGATACAGCCAGTCGCGAGCCCTTCGGAATATCATTGACCTTACTGACGATCTCAATGCCATGGCCCGCTTTGCCCGTCAGCTTCGCCAGCAGTTCATGGAGTGGCTGCGTGGCGCCCTCGATGCCTGGCGGTACGATACCAGCCGCAATCACCGCGGCCTTCAGCAGTCCCAGGTAGTCGCGCGCGAAATCGAACACCTCGGCGATGCTGGTGATGTCGACCGATGCCTTCAAGTCCACGCTGACCAATCGCAGCACCGGCTGGTCAATGACGCGGAGATACGCTTCCACCGGTGGCTTCGGCTTCGCGCCTGCCGCCGCGCGTGTGCTCAGGTCCACGGAGATATTCAATACCCGCGCACCCTCCGGAAAATCCATGCCCAGGAAAAAGATGTCGCTCCAGCCGCTGTGCGTCAGATCCATGCGCACCGGGGTGGCCTCGTGCAGGATCGGAAACAATCCGTTCGCCGCTCGCTCCGTCAACTCCTTGCGCAGCCGCAGCGGGTAGTCCGCCGGATGCCCCGTGCGGAACATCCACTGGTTGCCGCGCACGCTGCGCACACTGCGCCGCACCTGATCGGCCAGCGTTTGAAACGCCAGCGAATGGTAGGCACTGGCCAGCGCGCTGGAGATAGAGGCACTCGGGCCATTCGTGCGCTCCCCCGCCAGAAACACATCGATCGCTTCTTCAAAACGCCGTTTCAAAATCAGCTCAAACCCGGCGAAGGGTATCAGCGCCGGAGGCGCGGGAGGCAGCTTGCGCGGCAGGTGATAGCGGTGAATCGAATAGAGAAAAAACAACGCCCGGACGCGTTCGTACAGGTTGTCGCTTTCGCGGCGGAACCGGTCCAGCGCGATGCACTCACCCGCCAGTTCCGCTTGAGATGCCCGCGCGCAATACTCGTCCAACGAGCGATTCCGGACCTCCGGGTCCTTTGAGGTAATGATCGCTACCAGCGAGCTCATCGCGCGTGCTCCGCGGCAATCGCAGCCATCTCCCTGTCGGCCAGCATCTCCAGCAGGCTCGATAGTACCTCCTGCCGCTCCGTGCCGCTCAATGCCAGCGCCAATTGCGCGGTCAACAATCCGTATCGGACACCGAGGTCATAACGGCGTCCATGCGCTTCCATCGCCAGATACTGCTCGCGTTTTGCGAGTGCTGCCAACACCGATGACAATGACTGCGATGCGCGATCGCCGTCAGTGATCCGCTGCCCCAGCAACTCCATCACGGCAGGCGTTAATACATGCACTCCGAAGAAGCAAAGGTAGTAGCCGGATCGTAGTCCGGGCACGATCAATCTCTGTTCGGCGTCGGTCGGCGTCGGCTTCTCGATCACCGATTCCACGCGGTACACGCCCTGCCTGCCCGCCACGAGCCGTCCGCCAACCGCCCCGAAATTGGGCAACTGATTCTCTCGCGTGGGCTGCACCGCGGATGCCGAGCACTGCTCTGCTTCGGCCAGTTCCACCAGGCTTCGTGCGCAGGAATCCTTGCCTGCCGCTACATAAAGATGATCGCCCACCAGATGCAGGAAGGCTTCATTCTGAGTAAACTCGCGTGCGCAGTGAATCGCATGCCCATACCCCAACGGTGCCGGCTGCGCCACGAACCGCATCCTGTTGGAATGTTTGCCTACCGCTTGTGCATAACGGGATTCGTCGCCGGGCCAGGTTACGACGCAAACCTCTTCGATGCCCGCCGAAAGCGCCTGTTCCACAACGATGCGCAGAACGGTCTTTTCTTCGCCGTCCCGGTCAATGAGCGTTTGTAGGGGAAGAGCCCGCTGCGCCTCCGCGGCGGCGGTGATCACTGCCTTTGCGATTTTCATTCAAATCCTCCGTGTACACAATGCTTTCAAGGAAGAGTCCGGATGCCGGCGCTGTCCAAGACGCCACATCCAGCCCAGAGTCGCACTTGCCGGAAAGCAGTCCGCGAAACTGCTGCTCGCTGATCTCTCCGGAACCAAGCTTGACCAATGTTCCAACAATTCGCCGTACCATTTTCCAGAGAAAATGAGAGGCCTTAATGTGAAACAAAATCAGGTGTCCTTGTGCCTCGATTGTAGCGGATTCCACCACCACAACGGGTGAATCATTGGGTTTGGAGGGGTCTAGCGCACGGAAGCAGGTGAAGTCGTGGCGGCCCTCCAGCAGTTTCGCCGCGGCGCTCATTGCCTTCACATTCAGCCGCTCTTTAATCCACCACACATGCTTTTTCGAAAATGCCGTGCGGCGGGTCGAGATTTGATACAAATAGGCGCGCGACTTCGCGTCATGCCGCGCATGGAATTCATTGGGAGCTTCGTCTACATCCAGGATAACGATCTCGCCCGGCAGCCGGATATTCAACTCGCGCTTCAGTTCCGGCGCCCGCAATTTATCCACGATCGGATTCGAATGAAACACCCGCAGGTGCGCCACCTGCGCAATGGCGTGGACACCGGCATCGGTACGGCCTGCGCCCTGAATCTCCACCTCGGCTCCGAAGCATTCGCGGGCGGCTTTCAGCAGATCGCCCTGCACCGTACGTGCATTGACCTGGTCCTGCCACCCATGAAACTTCGTGCCATCGTATTCCAGCGTCAGCTTCCAGGTTCTCAAGCTGCTCCGTATTTCTTGAACCACGCCTGCAGCCGCTTCCAGCCATCGGCCGCGTTGTCTTTGTGATAGCTTGGCCGGTAGTCAGCGAAGAAGCCGTGTTGCGTCTTCGGATACACCACGATCTCGCCTGACTTGCCGCCATCCTTCAGAGCAGCCCGCATCTTCTCGATGGACTCGGCCGGAATGCCCTGGTCGTCTCCGCCATAGAGCCCCAGCACCGGCGCCTGCAGAATCGCCGCAACATCGATCGGATGCTTCGGATTATTCGCCGACGGCTGGCCCACCAGGCGGCCGTACCACGCCACGCCGGCCTTCACCTTCGGATTGTGCGCCGTGTACAGCCAGACCACTCTTCCGCCCCAGCAGAAGCCTGTGATGCCGAGTTTCGATACGTCGCCCTTGCCACTCTTCGCTGCGTAGGCGACTGCGGCGTCCAGGTCGGAGAGTACCTGCGCATCGGAAACTTTCGATACGACCTTGGAAACAATCTCCTGAATATTTTCGATCTTCGAGACATCGCCCTGCCGCGCATACATCTCCGGCGCGATAGCGAGGTGGCCCATCTTCGCCAGGCGCCGGCAGATGTCCTTGATATGTTCGTGGACTCCGAAGATCTCCTGCACCACCAGCGTCACCGGGAAGTTCGAACCCTTCGCGGGCATGGCGCGGTATGCCGGAATCTCGCCGTCCGAAACCGGGATCTTTACTTCCCCTGCCACGATGCCGCTGGCATCGGTCGTAATCGTCTGCGCACTGACAGGCTGCACCGCGAGTGCGAATCCGGCAGTCAACTTAGTAACCAGAAAGCTCCGCCGGTTCTCATGCACCGGCAGCGGGGCCAGACTTTGGATATCTTCTTGCATGAAGGTGATTCTACCGCATGTCACCTGCGGCTTCCTATGCTGATTTGTTAGAGTCAAATCTGAATGCCAAACGATACTGTCCGACTCGAAGAACCAGGCCGGTTTACTAACGCGGCCTCCTCCAAACCCGGCGCCCCCGGCCCCGGTGAAGTGCTTGCGAAAGTCCTCATGGTAGGGATCTGCGGCACGGACCTTCACGCCTTTGAAGGCACCCAGCCATTCTTCACTTACCCGCGCGTGCTGGGCCATGAATTAGCGGTCGAGATTCTTGAAGTGGGCGATGGCGTCGATGGCATCAAAGCCGGCGACCGCTGCGCAGTGAATCCTTATATGACCTGCGGCGAGTGCGCCGCTTGCATCCGCGGACGCTCCAACTGCTGCGCCAAGATGAAAGTGATCGGCGTCCACACCGATGGCGGCATGTGCGAGAGCATCATTCTCCCCGCCAAGCAGATGTACAAGTGCATCAATCTGCCCTCGGTTCAGATCCCGATGGTGGAGACCCTCGGAGTTGGCATCCACGCCGTCGGCCGCGCCCAGGCACAGAAGGGCGAACGCGCTATCGTTGTCGGCGCCGGTCCCATCGGACTCTCCGTCATCGAATTCCTGCGCGTGGCGGGTGCCGAAATCGGCGTGGTCGAAAAGATGCCGCAGCGTCTCGACTTCGCGGCGAAGCACCACTCCCTCACCCGCTACTATCCTTCGCATGAAGAAGCGCGCCAGGAAGAGCCCTCCATGCTGGTCTTCGATTGCACCGGTGACCGCGGCTCCATGGAGTCGTCCATTCAACTCCTGCAGCAGGGCGGCAAACTGATCTTTGTCGGCCTGATCAACGACCACGTTTCGCTGTTCGATCCCGACCTCCATCGCCGCGAAGCCACCATCCTCGCCAGTCGCAACAGCACGCCCGCCGAACATCACCGCACGCTCGACCTCATGGAGACCGGCCAGATCGATATCAGCGCCTGGCCCACCGAATGCGCTCCGCGCAGCATGATGCAGGAACGGTTCCCGGCATGGCTGCATCGCGAAGCCGGCGTTGTGAAGGCCGTCGTCGACTGGTCGTAGTCATCGCCCGAAATGCTAGCATGAAGGAATTCCAATCAGGAGCCTTCATGCTGGTTAAAGTTTGTCTTCTTCTCGCGGTCTCAACCGCGGCCTTTGCGCAGGGTCTTGTCCCAGCGGATTTCTTCAGGCTCCGGTCCATCGGCGACGTCGCCCTTTCGCCCGATGGCGCTCTGATCGCCCACACCATTTCCCACAACGATGGCGCAGGCCGTCCCTACTCGCAGTTGCACATCTACAACGTGAAGACTCGTGCAACGATAAACCTCGATAAGGGCTCGCATCCAATGTGGTCGCCCGATGGCAAATGGCTCGCCTATGATGGCACGGTGGGAGACAAGAAGGGTCTTGTTGTCGCGCGTCCCGATGGCAGCAGCGCAAAGTACCTTGGCCCACTCGAAGGCACCAATCATCCGCTTACGGAAGTCGGCGCCAAAATCAGCTGGGCCGCCGATTCAAAGCGCATCGCCTTCGTCACCGCGCAGCCCGGCCCCGAAACCGCCGAGGCCAGCGGCGACCCGGTGGTCATCACCCGGTACCTTTACAAGCCCGATCACGGCGAAGGCAATTCGCATTTCAACGACAACCGCCGGCTGCACATCTTCGTCGCCGACCGCGAGTCGGGCAAGGTCACACAACTCACTACCGGCAATAACACCGAGCACTCCATCGATTGGTCTCCGGTCAGCGATGAGATCCTGTTCGTATCGCACCGCGAACCCGTGGAGGATGTCTTCTTCAACTACGACCTCTTCGCCGTCAACGCACGCACCTCGGCCACGCGCCGCATCACTGCCACCGAAACCGCCGAATACCTGCCGAAATGGTCTCCCGACGGCAAGTCCATCGCCTTCCTCGGCACACGCCGCGGCATTACTGACCTGGAAACCACCATGGAAGACACCCACGTCTGGCGCATGGATGCTGATGGTGCAAACCGGGTCGAGATCGGCAAGGTGGTGGACAATCGCCAGGGCGCGCCGCAATGGTCGCCCGACGGCCGCTTCATCTACTTCACCGTTGCCGAGCGCGGTGAGACTCACCTGAAACGCTTGCCGGCCAAGGGCGGCGACGCCCAGACAATCATCGGCTCCAAAGGAAGAGTAGGAGCCTGGTCACTGCGTACCTCCGGTCTGGCCTACGCCTTCACCGGCGACACCCGGCCAGCGGAGATGTTCCTGCAGTCGGGAACGGCAAAGCCGGAACAACTCTCAGACCTGAACTCCGCCCTCTTGGCCAACAAGAAACTCGGCGCAGTTGAAGCGTTCACATTCACCAGCAACGATTTCAAACACGAAGTGGAAGCCTATCTCACAAAGCCCTTCGGTCTTCGCGAAGGTGAAAAATATCCGCTGGTCGTGGTGATTCACGGCGGTCCGCATGGCAATCAGGGCGGGGAATTCAACTTCAAGAATCAGGTCTATGCCGCCCGCGGCTGGGCAACCCTCATGGTCAACTACCGGGGCTCCACCAGCTACGGGCAGAAATTCGCTGACGCCGTCTTCGGCGATCAGAACGGCAACGAAGCGCAGGATGTCCTCTACGGTTTGAGCGCCGCCATGCGCCGCAATCTCTGGATCGACCGCGATCGCCTCGGTTGCGAAGGAGTAAGTTACGGAGGTCAACTAACTGCGTGGCTCGTCACCCAGACCCGTATCTTCAAAGCGGCCATCCCGGTTGCCGCCATCATCAATCTGGTGAGTTATAACTACATGACTTACTACAATATGTATGAGCAGATGACCTACGGTTACCTGCCGCATCAGGGCGCCAACACCATGGACGAACTGTGGCGCCGCTCATCGCTGCGTTACGCCGCGCAGGTCGCGACTCCCGTCATGTTGATGCACGGCGAAAACGACGCCGACGTGCCGATCGCCGAATCCGAGCAGTACTACATCGCCCTCAAGGATGTGGGTGTGAAGACCGTCATGGTGCGCTATCCACGCGAAGGGCACGGACTGCGCGAGCCCAAACACATCGTCGACGCCCTTGACCGCAGCATGCGCTGGTACATCGAAAACTTCCCGCGCCAGTAGCGGAAAATTACTTTTTATACATCTTGCGTCCGGCCTGAAACCTCGCTCCATTCGGCGCGTCCTATGGTTCGAGAGGTAACCTGTGTCACAACCAGGATTAAACGGCCGGACCATTATCGGCGAACTGATCCGTAACATGGAGTTGGCCCGATTCGAGATGGCCTACAGCATTTTGCTGCCCAGGGTTTTCACCATCTATCTGCATTCGGAAGATCATGCGCGGCTCAAAGGTGTTTTCGACCACATCGCACAAGACGCGCAGCGTGCCCTTTGCGCGCATGTTACTCAGTTAAACTCGAAGCCTAAGTTTCTTGGTTTCAAGCGTAACAAGCAAAATTGCAAAGAGTATAAGATCGCCGGTGAAGATTGGGTCATTCAATTTCTTCCAGACCCGCAAGGGACTGTTCCACCAGGGGACGTGGAGATTCATTCGGAACTGAACGATGCTGCGCATCCCGGCTTCCAGGGTGCCAGGACTACGCTGATCGGCCGCGACTCCAGGGTCGACGTTCCTGCCGCTGTCGATGCGCCCCGCCAGGAGACACGGCGTATTGCTGACCGCGTCTATGCCGAACTGCGCTACGAAGACGACAGCGGTCCCCAACTCTATCTGCTCCAGCAGAACCTTGTTCGCGTTGGCCGTGGCGGCGATCACGAGCCGATGGAACTTGCGCTCTACACCAACGACGAGGTCTCTCGCGAGCATTTCGTGATTCGCCGCGATGCCGCCACCGGTCAGTTCACCATCGAAGACAAAAGCACCAATGGCACCTGGCTCGATGGGAAGCGGCTCAAGCAGGGAGCCCAGCAAGCTCTTCCCGAACACGCCGAAATCAGCGTTGCCGAGGTCATCGCCCTCCAATTCCAGGTACGAAAATGATGTCACGGACCATGAAGACCGCCAGCGCATGGAAAGCCGGATGCAGTAGTGACACCGGCCTGCGTCGCGAGCGGAATGAAGATCGCATCTTCGTCGACGCGGCCTCCGGCGTGTTTCTTGTTGTTGACGGACTAGGAGGTCACGCAGCTGGAGAGCATGCCGCCGAAGCCGCTGTCAGCGCCATTGTGGCGCATCTGGATTCCAACGACGGGCCGCCGGAAAAGCGCATACGCGATGCCATTGCCGCCGCCAATAACGGTATCTACGAACTGGCGAAGTCCAACCCGGAGTGGGAGGGCATGGCCTGCGTCCTCACCCTGGCGCTGGTTACGGAAAACGAAGTCACCGTCGGTCACGTCGGTGACTCGCGCTTGTACCTGATGTGGAACGGCAACCTGCGCAAACTTACGCCCGACCATTCCCCGGTGGGCGAACGCGAGGACCGCGGCGAACTTACTGAAGCCGAGGCCATGTACCACCCGCGCCGCAATGAAGTCTTTCGCGACGTCGGCACCAGGCCACGTTCTGCCGGCGACTCGGAGTTCATTGAAGTCCGCACCTTTCCTTTCCACCCTTCCGCCGCACTGCTGCTGTGCAGTGATGGCTTGAGCGATGTCATGACCGCGGCCGAAATCGCCCAGGTCCTGGAACTCTACGATGAAGATCCAAATCACATCGCCGAACTTCTTGTCGCCGACGCCAATGCGCACGGCGGCATCGACAACGTCAGCGTCATCTTCATCGCAGGCGAAGATTTCATCGGAATGCGCTCGCCAGCCATGACCGAGGCTCGCGCCCGTCACACAGTCACACGCACGAAGCTCAGCCGCGCCAGGTGGCGCAAGTATCTGAACAAGGCCTCGTGGCTCGTGATCGGCATCCTGCTCGGCATGGGGATCTTCGCAGCCGGTGAAAAGTTCCTGTGGAGGCTCATCTCCCAATGACCCCGGCCGCCCACTTCACCCGCTTCGGCAAATACGAGATCATTCGCAAACTCGGCCGCAGCCTCACAGACGTCTATCTCGCGCTCGACCCGCAGACTAAACGCCGGGTCGTCCTCAAGATTGTCGAACAGTGCAAGGACGCTCTGACCCAGATCGTCGTTGAAGCTGAGCGTCGCGGCGCAGCCATTCAGCAACAACTCCATTCGCAGGACTCGCGCATTCTTGAAGTTCTCGAATTCGGCGAAGCCAACGGCTGCTTCTTTGTTGCCATGCAGTATGCCGAAGGCCGCAGTCTCGCCGAACTCCTGCAGAAGAACAACCGCCTCGAGCCTGCCCGTGCCGCCCGCTACTTCGCCGAAGTATGCAGCCAACTCTCCACGCTCCATACGTTTCAGACTGAGATCGACGGCCACAAACTGGCCGTCGTGCATGGAGACATCAAGCCCTCCAATATCCAGATCGGACCGAACGACGAAGTCTGGTTGCTCGATTTCGGCATCGCCAAATTCATCACCGAGACCCGCAACCTGACCTCGCACAACCTTGGCAGCCCGGCCTACTGTTCGCCGGAGCGGCTCAGCAAAGCCCAGGTCGATCCGCAGGCTGACCTGTGGGCGGCGGGAGTTAGTCTCTATGAGTCGATCGCGGGAATCCCGCCATATCAGGCACGCACCACACGGAAACTGGAGAGCCTCATCCAATCCCGCCGCCCGCCGCGCGCGTTGCCGTCGAACTGCCCCAACGCACTGAAGGCCATCATCTGGAAAGCGCTCGCCGCCGATATCGCCAACCGCTATCCCACCGCCGCGGCCTTTCAATCCGACCTCGAATCCTACCTTCGCGGCCACCACACGGTGGCTGAGTTGGAGAAGCATGCCTCGTGGGATTCCAACGCCACGCTGGAAAAAGAAAAGCCCGCCGTGATGGTAGTGACCACGCATTGGAAGGAGCGCTTCGCCGGCATCATCGAAGACTCGTCCACGATTCTCTGGGCCCTATCCTTCGGCATGCTCACCGGGGTGCTGCTCTTTGTCCCGGCCTTCTACTTCTACAAGTTTTGGAGCGAAAGCTTGCCCCTGCGCTCCAACAAGAGTTACGCACACCGCTCCGTGCAGGACGTCAACACCGACTGGCGCCTCTACAAGAAACTTGAACAGGAAAGCCACGTTCTGTGGAACCTGCTCCCTCTGAAATCGATCGGCCTGCCCTTCCACCTGTCGCTCTTTCACAGCGGGAAGGAAGTGATCGAATCCTACCGCAATAGCAACAATCCGAACTTCCAGGACTTCGATTGGGAGAAAGGCCGCCTGCTCTTCCTCCGAGCGCTGGAACTGGATGAGAATGACATCGACGCCAAAGCCGGCGCTGCGCTGTGCGAAGGCTACGCCATTCTGCACAACGACGCCGGCAATCCGAAGCGCGCTGAGGCCCGCTTTCTCGAAGCGCGCAAACTGCAGCCAATGTCGCCCGATCCGCACCTTGCGTTGGCGCGCATCTACGCCAACCACATTCATAACGCCGGCCAGGTAACGGCCGAACTGCATGCCGCCGAGCGCTGGGGCTACAAGCTCGGTCCTCGCGAATCCGCGATGCAGGCCGCGGCGTTCCAGTATCGTGCCTTGCAGCAGACCAAAGCAGGCCAACAGACAAAAGCGAAGTCGGAGCAGAAACGCCTGGCTACGCTTGCACTCAAGGACTACGCCCGCGCCCGCGACATCTATGAACCCATCGAAGGCTTCTCCGGCGTCGCCAGTGGACTCGCCGAACTCGCCCAGGGCGAGGCCGCCGCCAAGAAGCTGCTCGCTGACAGTGAGCGTGTGCGTGTAGCCGCCACCCGCAAACACTATGACCCGAGGACACGCAAATGGCGGTAAGCAAGAGTTGGGAAACGAAGATCGCGCTGTCCACCGCGCACGCAACGCCTCGCTTGCCCCCGCAGCGCAGGCTCGAGTTCTGGCTGCTTTGCATCACTTCGATCCTTGTGGCCTCCGCGCTCTTTGCCGCCTGGCAGGCAAAGACCCGTAACCTCCTCTCTGACGAAGTGAAGCTGAGCCGAGGCGAACTGCTCAACATCAACCAACCCGCCACCGAAGATGAGTTGAAGCCCTTCCTGCGCATGCTTCCCGAGGATGCGCGCGACAACGCCGCCGCGAAGCTCCATGAATATCTGGCGCACGCAAGGCCGGTTCCAAACATCGGAGTACTAGCCCGGCTCCGCGAAAACCAACAGCGGCTGTTGCCACTTACTAAGTTGAAGCCGCTCCTGGTGGTCCGCACGCCGCGCGAATTCACTACGCTCTATCTGCGTTGGACCGCAACTTACTTCGCGGCTTTCTTCCTGGTGCACTTACTCTGGCGTTGGCGCCGTTTCGCTGGCGATGGCACGATTCTCCCCGTCATCCAACTGCTCACCGGCTTCGGCCTCACCTTGGCCGTCAGCCTGCGCGATCCGCTGCGCGACACTTTGGAATTTGGCAAGTTCTCCTGGGGCGTCGCGGCCGGCTGTGCTTTGCTGCTACTGCCGCTCCTCAAGCCCTTCTCCCCACGCGTCTTCTCGCAATGGATCTACTCGCCATTGCTCGCCGCCATTGCGCTCTTCGGCCTGCTGCTGCGCTTCGGCTCCGGACCCACCGGCAGCGACTCCAAGGTCAACCTCGGTCCCTTCCAACCGGTCGAGCTGATCAAGGTCCTGCTCGTGCTCTTTCTCGCCGGATACTTCGCGCGCCGCTGGGAGTGGCTCCGCGAACTGCGCGAAACGCGCCTTCTACCGGGCGTTCTGCGCAAGCTCGATATGCCGCGCTTCGCCCAAGCCCTGCCAGTGATGCTAGGCGCCTCCTCGGCGCTGGTCCTCTTCTTCGTCCTGAAAGATATGGGCCCCGCGCTTGTCATCGGCTTTCTCTTCCTGGTGATGTTTGCCGTCGCCCGCGGCCGCGCCGGACTCGCCGTCTTCGGCATCCTCGTGCTGGTCGGCGGCGTAACGGCTGGCTTCAAACTCGGGACGCCCCATACTGTGGTCGGACGCATCTCCATGTGGCTCACGCCCTGGGATAACGACGTCCATGGAGGCGATCAGTTGGCCCACTCTCTTTGGGCCTTCGCCACCGGCGGACCATTCGGCTCCGGCCCTGGCCTGGGTGATCCTGGCATGATCCCTGCCGGCCATACGGACCTTGTGTTAAGTGCCATCGGCGAAGAATGGGGCTTTGCTGGAGTCGCCTGTATCTTCCTGCTCTTCGCGTTTCTATTCTGGCGTGCGATGCGGGCCGCCCTGCGCGCCGACGATGACTACTCCATGTTCCTCGCTCTCGGGCTGGGCTCTCTGCTCACGCTGGAAATGCTGTTGATCTCAGGCGGCGTCCTCGGCGTGATCCCTCTGTCAGGAGTGGTATCGCCCTTCCTCAGCTCAGGCAACACCGCGATGCTGGTCAACTTCCTCATCGTCGCCATGATCGCAGCGGTCTCCAGCCGCACCAATCATGACGCAATGGGCACCGCCTTTCGCCGCCCGATTCGATGGCTCAGCGCCATCACCGGACTCGCCGCCCTCACGCTTTTCGCCAAGGCCGCCTCCATTCAGGTGATCAATGACGGAGAGCTGATCGCACGCGACTCCCGCGTCATCGAAGAAGACGGAGTCAAGCGCGCGCAGCGCAATCCACGCTTGAACTCGCTTGCCCGCGACCTCGTACGCGGCAACATCTATGACCGCAACGGCGTCCTCCTCGCCACCAGCAACTGGAGCGAACTCGAACAGCGCCGCGCGCAATACGAGCAGCTTGGTGTCGAGATCGCAAAGGCCTGCTCGCGCATGGACAATCGCCACTATCCCTTCGGCCCGGCCACCGTGCATCTGATCGGCGACCTACGCACAGGCGAACGCTTTCACGCCACCAACGCCTCTCTCATCGAGCACGACGAAAACGCCCGGCTGCAGGGCTTCAGCGACTACTCCGAACTTGCCGCATTGGTGCGCCACCGCCACCAACAGAACTACGCGCCGCTCGAAGCACTGCGTGCCCGCGATCGCAGCATCCGCACCTCCATCGACATTCGCCTCCAGTTGCGCGCCGAAGAGATCCTCGCCCGCCGCCTGCAGGCAACCAACCGCACCAGCGGCGCGCTCGTCGTCATGGATCCGCAAACAGGCGATCTGCTAGCCCTCGCCAGCGCCGGCGATTCGCTTGATCGTGCCCGCTATGGCCAGTATCCGCCTGGCTCCACCTTCAAGCTCGTCACCGCAATCGCGGCCCTGCGGCTCGACCCCGAACTGCGTCGCAAGAAGTATCGCTGCCAGTCGCTGGGCGGTGGCCGCGTGGGCGCCAACATCGCCGGGTGGAACCGACCCATTCGCGACGATGCCGGCGACGCCGCGCACGGCTCGGTCGACATGGAGAAGGGAATTCAGGTCTCCTGTAACGCCTACTTCGCGCAACTTGGTGTGAACTCGGTCGGCTCGAAAGCACTGCTCGAAACCGCAGCGCTGCTCGATATTCCAGCTGGCGACATCGGGGAAGTCCGCAAGATGTTGCCCTTTGCCGCCTACGGACAGGGCCCGGTGCTGATCTCGCCGTTCAAGATGGCCCGCGTTGCCGCCGCCATCGCCGCCGGCGGCGCCCTGCCGCAAGGGCGCTGGATCACCGGCGATGTCAACCGCCGCACGGAACAGCCCAAGCGCATTCTCGATGAAGAGATGGCGCAGGTGATCGCCCGCGCCATGCGCGCCGTTGTTACCGGCGGCACCGGCAATCGCGCCATGCAGGGACTCGATATCGCGGTCGCCGGCAAGACCGGCACCGCGCAGGTAGAAGAGGGCGCACCGCACTCGTGGTTCGCCGGCTTCGCCCCATACGACGCACCACCTGCAAATCGCATCGCCTTTGCCGTCGTTGTTGAACATGGTGGCTACGGCTCCCTCGCCGCCGCGCCCGTGGCGCGTGAAGTGATCGAAGCGGCCCGTGACCTCGGAATCATTCACAAGCAGGAGAAACAGTAAATGCCAATATCGGACTGGTTTGAAAAAATCGGCAGGACAATCTTCGAGTCGCCCTTCGGCGCCAACGGCTCCGCGCACGATGAGCCGGAGATCGCCGAGATCCGGCTCACCTTGCTGGACGAAGTCAAAGCCAAAAGCCACCGCACCGCTGGCAAACTTGTCTTCCCATACAACCACGTCCGGCTCCATCTCTGCGGGGTGCCGGAGAAGGGCGCCGCTGTCTTTGAAGGACAATTCTTCGCGCAATTCTGTGCCGAGGAGTTGATGAGCGGGCTCGCGCGCGCCAAGGTTCGCTTCCCCGATGATCTGCAGTTGGAAGTGGCGACCTCACCGTTGCTGCCCGGTCCCAACGATCCGTGGTTGTGGATCGAAACGGAGTCGCGCGCCAGAGCCGCTGAACCGCCTCCGAAACGTGGCGCAAAATTAGTTGTCACCAGCGGAGAGGCCAACGTGAAGGAGATGCTGCTCGGCAAAGCGCGGATCAATATCGGCCGCGGGGAGGACGTCTATCGCACAGACGGGCCTTCGCGCCGTAACGACATCGCATTCGCCGAAGAAGGCGACATCAACCGCACCGTCTCGCGCGAGCACGCGCACCTGCTCTACGCAAAGAAAAATGCGGAGTGCCTGCTGTTCAACGATCGCGTCTACACGCCGGGCAGCAAGTCGAACGGCAACTGCGGATTGTGGGTGATCCGCGACGGCCTTAGCATGGAAGTGCACAAAGGCACCAAAGGCTTCCCGCTGCAGCCAGGTGACGAAATCCACCTCGGCCGCGCCGTCCTGCGGCTCAACCCCAAGTAACAAAGCCACGCCGGGGATGTAGCTTGCTGCGTCCCCAAATACGATACCGACTGCTACGCCAACATCTTCTTGACCACGTTCCCCGCCAGATCGGTCAACCGATAATCGCGACCCATAAACCGGTATGTGAGCTTCAGATGATCGAAGCCCAGGCAGTGCAGCATCGTCGCCTGCAGATCATGCACATGCACCTTGTCCTCAGTAATGTTGAAGCCAAGATCATCGGTCGCGCCCACAACCTGGCCGCCCTTGATTCCGCCGCCTGCCAGCCACATGCTGTACGCTAGCGGATGGTGATCGCGGCCCGCGTTGTCTTCCTCTTTGATGTTGCGGATCTCCGCCATCGGAGTGCGCCCGAATTCGCCGCCCCACACCACCAGCGTCGAATCCAACAGCCCGCGCTGCTTCAAATCCTTCAATAACGCCGCCGTCGGCTGATCGCTCAAATCGCAGTTCTTCTTCAGCTTCTTGTTCAGCTGCGTATGATCGTCCCAGCTGGCATGCATCATCAGCACGAAGCGAACCCCGCGCTCCACCATGCGCCTCGCCAGCAGGCAATTGGATCCGAACTGATTGGTCGGCTCCTTGCCGATGCCGTACATCTCCAGCGTCTCTTTCGACTCCTTCGAAAAATCGGAAAGCTCCGGAGCCGACATCTGCATGCGATACGCCAGTTCGTAGCTCGCAATGCGCGACGCGATCTCTTCGTCGTTGGTTGCCTTGTAGTGCTCTTCGTTCAGATCCTTCATCGCATCCAACGCCGCGCGCTGCGAATCACGCGACACGCCTTCGGGGTTGGAGAGATAAAGAATCGGATCGCCCTTGCTGCGCAGCAGCGTGCCCTGATAGCTCGATGGCAGAAAGCCGCTGCCCCAATTCGAAGCCCCGCCGCTTGTACCCGCGCCCGACGCCAGCACCGCAAAGCCAGGCAGGTTCTGCGACTCGCTGCCCAGCCCGTACACGCTCCATGCGCCCATCGTTGGCCGCCCGATCTGCGTCGACCCTGTGAACAACTCCAACTGCCCCGGATGGTGATTGAACGCATCCGTGAACATAGATCGCACCAGGCAGATGTCGTCCGCGCACGCGGCAGTGTAGGGAATGTAGTCAGAGAACTGCGTGCCGCATTTTCCATACGGCTTGAAAACGCGCGGACTCGCCAGCACCGCAGCCGTCGGTTTGATGAACGCCAGCTGCATCTGCTTGGTCATCGATTCCGGCAGCGGCTTGCCATGCCACTTCTGCAGGCCCGGTTTCGGGTCAAACAGATCGGCCTGGCTGGGGCCGCCTTCCATGAACATGAAGATGACGCTCTTGGCCTTGCCCTTGAAATGGCCCTGCTTCGCCGCCAGCGGATTGGTATTCGCTGCCGTAAGGTTGTTGCTCGCCAGCAGGTCGGCCAAGGCGATGTTGCCCATTCCGCCCGCGATATCACCGAAAAATCTACGTCTGGAATTCGGAGTCATCTTCATTATTCCCTGGTGATAAATTCGTCGAGGTTCATCAGCACGCGGCCCACGCTGGCCCACGCCTGCTGTTCAATCGTCGCTGCCGGCTTGCCTTCCTTGCGCAGCAGTTCCGATTGTTGATCCAGATACTTGCCCAGCCGCTCGCGCTCGGTTGCGGTCGGCTTGCGGGAAAGCGACAGCTCAAACAGATACTCCAGCCGTTCGCCGAATCCGCCCTGCACTTCATTCAACCCGCGCACCGCGATCCCGTTATACGCCTCGGAGAAGACTGGGTCGTTCAATAGATTCAACGCCTGCAGCGGAGTGTTCGAAGCGCGTCTGCGGCTGCACGTCGTATTCGAATCCGGCGCATCGAAGGTCATCAGCTGCGGATACGGCGTGGTGCGCTGGAAGTGAATGTAGAGGCCTCTGCGATAGCGGTCAAGGCCATCGCTCTCCTTCCACTTGCTGCCGCCGTAGCTCAACTCCGCCACACCGGCGGGCATCGGCGGACGCACGCTCTTGCCTCCAACGCGCGTGTCCAGAATGCCTCCCGCCCACAGCGCCGAATCCCGAATCTGCTCGGCGGCCAGCCGCATGCGGGTCTGTCGCGCCAGCAGCGTATTGTCCGGATCCTTGTCCTTCAACTCCACCCGCACCTTCGAAGATTGCCGGTAAGTCGCCGACATCACAATCGTCTTGTGCAGCTTCTTCATGCTGTAGCCCTGCGCCTGAAATTCGCTTGCCAGCCAGTCGAGCAACTCCGGATGCGATGGCGGTGCGCCGGTCTTACCGAAATCCTCTGACGTGCTCACAATGCCTTTGCCGAAGAACTCCTGCCACGCCCGGTTCACCGTCACCCTTGGCGTCAACGGATTCTCCTTCGATACCAGCCACCGCGCAAAGCCCAAACGGTTCGCTTCCATATTGGCCGGCATAGGCGGCAGAAACGCCGGAGCCCCCGGTTTCACTTCAATGCCGTTGGTCTTCCAATCGCCGCGCACATGAATGTGTGTCTTCTGATGATCCGGGTCCGCCGGTGTCAGCACCATCGCCTGCGTCACGGACGGAAACGCGGCGTCGATCGGCGCCAGCTTTTCGCGCAACTCCTTCATCTTCGCGCTCACCGCTTTGTCGCGTCCGAACTCCGGCCCGATGTTCGCGATAAAATATCGCGTCAACCTATCTGCATCTGCCGGCCGCCGCTTTGCAGGCTCCGTCATCAGGATGCGCGTGGCATGATCGAACATCGCGCGCATCGAGGTTAGAGAAAAATCGAACTCCAGATCCTTGCCCGCATCGGTGATCGCCTGCCGCATGTGCGATTCCCACTGCGCCTGGAACTCCGCCACGCCGTACTTGCCGATCAACTCCGCGCGCTTGCGGTCGTACTCGGCCTTGGCTCTTAGATAGGGGCCCATCTCGCCCGGAATCGGCGCATCGATCGTATCCTCATCGGCCGAGTTGAAGAACGAGAAGACCTGATAGTAGTCCTGCTGCGTGGTCGGATCATACTTATGGTTGTGGCATTGCGCACAACCCAGCGTCAGCCCGAACCACACCGTGCCAACTGTGTTCGTGCGATTCACCGTCTGTTCGAATCGCGTCTCTTCGCGGTCCACGCCCGCCTCCCGATTCGTCAGCGTATTGCGCTGAAAGCCGGTCGCGACCTTCTGCTCCAGTGACGCGTTCGGTAGCATGTCGCCCGCCAATTGTTCGATGGTGAACTGATCGAACGGCATGTCCTTATTCATTGCATCGATCACCCACTGCCGCCACCGCCACGCCATCGGGCGTATCTGGTCCTTCTCGTAGCCATCGCTGTCAGCGTAACGAGCCAGGTCAAGCCACTGCCGTGCCCACTTCTCGCCATAGTGCGGTGACGCGAGAAACTTGTCGACCAGTCGCTCGTACGCATCGGGCCGCTTGTCCGCAACGAATTCGGCCACTTCTGCCGGAGTCGGTGGCAGGCCCGTCAGATCGAGCTTCAAACGCCGGATCAATGTTGTCTTGCCCGCCTCGGTTGAAGGCGCAATGCCTTCGGCCTCAAGCCGCGCCAGCACAAATGCATCGATTGGATTCCGTGCCCAGCCACCGGTCTTTACAGTGGGAGGCGTGCGCCTCACCACCGGTTGAAAGGCCCAGTGCGACGACTTCGCCGGCGCCGCCGCTGCCTTCGTTCCCGCCGGCCACTTGGCGCCCGCATCGATCCATTTGGAAATCGTCGCCACCTCGGCGCTCGTCAACCGCGCGCCGCCCGGAGGCATCATCTTGCCTTTCTCCGTGCTCTTGACCCGCTCCAGCAGCGGACTCTGCGCACTCTTGCCAGGCACGATCGCCGCGCCTGAATAGCCGCCTTTCAGCGCGCTTTCGCCATTGTCGAGCCGCAGCCCGTTCTGCTGCATGCCCGCTCCGTGACAGGTCTGACAACGCTTCTTCAGCACCGGTTCCACATCGCGTGTAAAATCGATAGTCTGAGCTCCGGATATTCCGATAAACGCAACCGACAACAAAAATCTGCGAGCCATGACTGCTAGTTTAGTATAGAAACCAAGGAGCAAACTAGAATATGACACCCCCACAAGCACCTCCTCCCGCGCAGAAGAAAAGCAACGTGTTGCTTTGGATTCTCCTGGGCGTCGGCGGACTGGTCATGATCGCCGTTATCGGAGTTGTTGCCACAGGCTTCTTCATTGCCCACAAAGTGAAGCAGGCGGGCTTCGATAGTGACTTGATCAAATCGAATCCTGCCATGGCCATTACCAAAATGATGGCCGCCACCAATCCGGATATTGAAGTGATGGCCTATGACGACAAGTCCGGCATGATCAAGATCAAAGACAAGAAGACCGGCAAAGTGACCGAAGTCAATTTTGAGGATGCCAAGCAGGGCAAGTTCACTATCAAGGAAGAGGGCGGCCAGGGTGGCACCGTGAGTTTCTCCGCCGAAGGCGGCGCTCCGCCGCCTGACTGGGTGCCTGTCTTCTCCGGCGCCAAACAGACAGCCAACATGTCAGCCAAGACTGCCGAAGGAGACAACGGCACCCTCGCCTTCTCTGTGGATGCCGCGCCCAAAGCGGTTGCCGACTTCTATCGCGAGAAACTGAAAGCGGGCGGCTTTGGTATTTCCGCCGAGTTCGCAAGCGGCGAAGGCTCCATGATCACCGCGGAAAATAAGGAGAGTCATCGCACCATTCACGTCGTGATCGGCGCCGATGGCGGCAAGTCTACCGCCAGCGTGACCTTCTCCGAAAAGAAGAACTAGGAGTAGCGCGGACACTCCTGTCTGCCGTGTCCCGACTCATCGGGACACGGTCTTCTGAACTTCGAAACGCTTTTGCGAAATCGTAGCGCGGACATTCATGTCAGCAGCGTCGAGATTCTTCTCGACGTCTTGTTTTCACAACACCTCGACACGAAGGTCGAGGCGGCAAGCAAGAATGCTTGCGCTACGAACCGCAAGAATTATGTGGCATTAGGCGGCTTCGCCTGCCCACGCCATATCATCCGCCAAAGCAGTACAGCCGCCCATCCTGGGCCCCGATCACTACCCGCCCGTTCCCAATCGCCGGCGAACTCGAAAGCGGAGCGCCGGCATTGAACTCCCAAATCTTATTCCCGGTCGCCAGGTCCAACACGTAAAACCTGCCGTCATTCGACCCGACATACACCCGCCCCCCAGCCACCGCCGGAGACGATTCCACCCGGCTCTTGGTCGCAAAGCTCCAGACCTGCTTGCCAGTTTTCGCGTCCAGGCCGTACACATTCTTATCGCGGCCACCCAACACCACTTTGCCTTCACTCACCGCGGCCGACGAATAGAACGGAAACTTCCGGGTCGGATTCTCAAAGTGCCACACAATCTTCTTCAACTTCATATCGACCGCCATCACTTCGTTTCCAAAGGTCCCGAAATACGCCATCGATCCCAGCAGGGCGGGGGACGCGCCGGTATAAGCCCCGGCCGACACGTTATACACTTCCTTGCCATCCGTAATCCGGATCGCGCGGAAATGCTCGTCGCAGCCCGAAATGTAAGCGACCCCGTCGATCACCGCTGGAGTCGCATGCACCGGTCCGCCGCTCTCGTAATCCCAAATCGATTTACCCGTCTTCGCATTCAGGCAGTAAAGATGTTGATCGTATGAGCCGATCAGCACCCGGTCGCCCACCACCACCGGGGACGACTTAATCTCGCCAAACGCCTTGTGCTTCCAGATGCCCGTGCCATCCTTCGCATTCACCGCGTGCAATACGCCGTCGTAATCCGCAATGTAGACGATCCCGTTCGCTACCGCCGGTGACGATTCTCCGATGTCCTTGCCCGTCTTGTACCGCCACTTCAGCTTGCCGGTCGCCAGGTCTACCGCGATGAGGTCGCCGGTTTGAGCCCCGATATAAACCGTACCATCCGATATCGCAGGTGACGACTCGAACGCCTCCGCGCCGCCCTCCCACGTCCACAGCAGCTTCAGCGTTGCCGGTAGTTTCTCGGTCGACACTCCGGTCAACTGCGGATTCCCGCGAAACTGCGGCCACTGCGCCAGCAGCGGCAATGCCATCGCCAGAACAATCAGAATGCGCATTCGTAGATCTCCCGCGCCCCCTCGGCGTTAAATGCTCTTGGATTGAACATCCCCGTCCATTGTTTAGCCGCGTCCGCTGCCAGCACCGCAATGTCCTCGCGCCGCGCCGCCGTCTCCGACAGTGACCCAGGCAACCCGCCCGCCCGCGCCAACTCATCCAGCCGGTCTGCAAGCTGCGGATGCAACTCCGGGTAAGCCGGATGTCCGTTCCATCTCACCACGTGCTTCAACAACAACCCGATCGCCACCCCATGCGTGATTCCATAATGTGCCGTCAGTGGATTGGCGCAGGCATGCGTTGCCCCCAGCATCGAATTCTCAATCGCCACGCCGGCAAAGTGCGATCCCAACTGCATCGCCCCTAGCGCCTCGATGTCGTCCGGTGCCTGCAACACCCTTTCGTACGCCCCATCCAGCAACCGCCACGCCTCGCGCGCAAACAGAGTCGAGATCGGATTCCGCTTCGTCGTCACAAACGACTCCACGGCATGCGAAATCGCATCGTACCCTGCCGTCGCCCGAACCCCGGCCGGCTGCGACACGGTCAACTCCGGATCCAGAATCGCCACCCGGAACGCCGCCTTGTCGTCGCCGCAAGCCATCTTCACATGCGTTTCGGCATCGGAGATCAACGCGTAGGTCTGCGCCTCGCTGCCCGTGCCGGTTGTCGTCGGAATCCCGATCATCGGCAGCATCGGCTTCTGCGCCTTGTTGTGTCCCCAGTAATCCTTCATCGTGCCGCCGTTAGTGAGCACGAAGTTGATCGCCTTGGCGCAGTCCATCGAACTGCCGCCGCCGAGCCCGATGATGGAATCGATCCCGAGCGGCTCCGCAAAGAGCCGCCCAGCCTCCACCATCGCCGTGTCCGGATTCGCGCCGAAATCGTGGAACGGAATGGCTTCGCCCAACAACTCCGCCGCGCGCGCCGCGAGGCCAGTCTTCACCATGCCTTCGTCGCAAACCAGCAGCGTTCGCCGGAAGCCCAACTCCTGAGCCAGCTCCGGAAGCCGCGCGAAGCTTCCGGGTCCGGACACAATTCTCGTACGCAATGCAAAATCGAACGGGGTCATCTTATTTCTTAATACCACGCTCGGCGCGCGCTTTATCCACAATCGACTTCACGTCTTCCATCAGCGTCTTCACGCGGTACGGAATGCCGCCCTTGATCGTCCACTCGATGCCACCCGTCTCGTAATCCGGATACAGCACCTTCAGGTTGTCCAGCGGATTCCCGTTCACCACCAGCAGATCCGCCGCATAGCCCGCGCGGATACGCCCGAACTTCGACTCCTGCTTCAGAATCTTCGCCCCGTTCATCGTCGCCTGCTCGATGACCTTCAGCGGATGGAACCCGGCCTCCTGATGCAACTCCAGCCCACGGATCAGCCCGTAGCCATACATCTGATAGATGTAGCCGGTGTCCTCCCCGAGTCCAATCAACCCGCCGCGACGCCCGAATTCGTACACTGCCTTCATCCAGATCTGGTAGTTCTCTTTCCAGTAAGTCTCATCGGTGCTTGACCATCCGATGAAATAGGAGCCGTGATTCTTGAGGTTCGGACGGAAGAAGTCCTCAAGTGTCGGATGAAGGTACTTGGCAAACTGCGGCTGGTTCTGCGCCCGCTGCAGATCACGGCTCGCTTCATAGATTTCGAGCGTCGGATCCCACGCCACATTCGCCTTGATCATGCCGTCAAAGACCTTCATCAGCCGCTCCCAATTCGCCTCGCGCCACAACCGGCCCGCGTATCGGAAGCGGTCGAACTCATTCGAGTAGTTATAGTTCGCCGGGAAGTTTTGCACGCCCGCCTCAATCGCGGCGTCCGGAATGCCATACCAGTGCTCGATGCTCGTCGTCCCGAACGTAATGTCGTCCCAGGCGTTGGTCTCTTCCACTCCCGTATGGTGCGCCACCGGCAGACCCTGCTTGTGAGCCTCATCCAGCATCGCTTTCATTACGTCGCGATAGATGCCCAGCGTCTTGATCCCGTCGGCGCCCATCGCTTTGATGTCGCGAACTCGCTTGCGCGCATCCTCGGCGTTTTGCGCCCGCCCGAACACCGGGTAGACAAACAGATGCGGTGCGGCGACCTCGCCCCGTTCGCTCGCAGCCTTGATTGCCATGGTCTTCTTGGTGTCGCTGCCAACGTCGCGGACGGTGGTAATGCCACATGCCAGCCACAGTTTCAGACAATAGTTAATGTCCTGAGGCACGCCCGCCCGCTCGTCCTGGGTGTGGCCATGGAGGTTGACCAGGCCCGGAATGACGAACCGCCCGGCAGCGTCGATCTCTTCGCCACCCTGTGCCTGCTTGGGCGGCCGGATCTCCGTGATCATGCCATTTTCGATAACGATATCGCGCGGACCGGAAGCGGGTGTACCATTGCCTTCAACGATCAGTGCATTACGGACGATCAAGCGCTTGGGCTTAACCCCATGTTGGGGTTCCGCACTCAAGAGCATCGCCGCTGGAAATAGGAGCAGGAGCGAGAGAATCTGCATTTCTATGTATGATACCGCTCTCCATGTCACTTAGTCCTCCCCTGCCTTCTTTGCGCCTTGGCTTCTTTGCGCGAACCATTCTTTTCTTCGCTTTACCAACGCTTGCTCAAGGTGAGACGCAAAGTCAATCACCGAAACTTTCATTGGGACTTCAGGAGAGACAAGAGCGCATGTTTATCCTCCTGATAGATAGCATCACAACCATCAAGCAAAACATGAGGCGTTGAGTTCATTTCCGAGGCTGTCGATCCGCCCAGCCTTTGAAAGAAAGATGCAATCTATCGCTTTATGTAAGCTCCCTATCTGTTTGATTTATTAGAATTTGTGTTGAATCAATGAATTTGCCTCAGTTCGCTCTGGAGGCCCGGCGAACGAGTTCTATGGCATCGCCCTGCGGCCCAGTCAAAGTCCTGGCTTGGGCCACAACTCACGAGCTATCTCAAGCTCGAGTGATCCAGAATCTAAATGAAGTTAAGGCGTGAATGCGATGCTGTATGGCTTTAAGGAATATATATTAAATAATTGAAAAAAAACAACTTCCGATTTAGGTATAGCCGCGTTGGCTATTTCGAGGTGGAGAGCCGCCAGAGCTCGGTAGAGAGCAGCACCATAGCGGCCATGGCAATTTGGAGTGAGAGACTGCCCGAAGCAATAATGCCCGGAGTGGTCAACTCCAGGATCCAGTCCAGGCCGCTTCGCAACATTGTGATCTGTCTCATGCCATAACAGACGGTACATGAGACAGGAAGGTTTTACGTGGAGCCCGTATCCTAACGTTCTTAACGCAAAGTTATCTAGCGCTTAACGAACGGGCCCTCAAGCCGAAGCCAGGGTCTGCAGAATGCCTCGGATGTATCCCATCGCAAACGCCATGCCGGCGTGCCACGATGCCCCGCATTGCAGATGCGGCGTATGATCGGCGATGAATACGCCCTCGTACCCGTTACGCTGATAGATCCTTAGGGCCCGGACAATATCGACGTCGCCTTCGTCGAGGAACACTTCTATATAGTGCGGAACCTTTCCCTTCACATTGCGCAGATGGACATAGGCGATGTCTCCCTGCCGGCTGTACTTGTCGATTGCGGAGTAGACATCGTAGACCTCCGCGTCGCCACCCTGCATTTCCGAAATTGTTCCCTGGCAGAACTCCAGCGCGTTCGCCCGGCTGGGCACCATATCGAGCAACCGCTGGTACAGGTGCGGCTGATACACCAGCCGTGCGGCGCCTCGAATCACCGGCATCGGAGGATCGTCCGGATGGGCGGCCAGCCGCACCCCTGCCTCCTCCGCCACCGGGATCACCGCCTTGAGGAAATCCTCGACTCGTTGCCACAGCTCTTCGCTGGTCACGGTCCCTACGTCGCCCGCCTCCGCTGACTCGTCGTAGATCATGTTCCAGACCTGGCCATTCGGAATGGGAGTCTGCTCAGGCCCGTCCGGACCGAGGAACCCGACCGTTTCGGCGCCGCCACGGGCGAACGGACCCACCACATGGCCCCACACACCGGCGACGCTGAAGTTGTAGCCAATCGTCGGAATTCCGGCTCGCCCCACATTGCGGATGATCGTCTTCATGTCTTCGATCTGCTGCTTCTTCCGCGGACCGTCCAGCAGGATGTCGTACCAGTGCGAAGGATCGAAGTTCTCAATCGCCTCCAGTTCCAGCCCCTCGGCGTTGATCCCGGCTTTCAGTTCGCTCAGTTCTTCCACGCTCCAAAGACGGCCGCGGTTGTCACTCACCCCCCAGCAATGCCGGGCGTCTGTGGCGGGCAGATTGGGAGCGTGGCTGAAGTAGTCCACCCAGTGCGCGACAATATGGGTCGCACCAGCCTGGCGGGCAAAGCGGAAGTTGTCCCGCGTGAGCATATGGCGGTAGAGTCCAAGTCCGAGTTTCATGATGGTATTCCTGGAAGGTGATGGATCGGCTCAATCCGCGGGATCATCACGTGGATCAATCCGAGGACAATAAGATAGGCGACGCCGGCCCACAAAAAAACGGGGACGTAGCTGCCGGTGGCCTGCAGTATGAAACCAATGGCGGTAGCTGCCATCATCCCTCCGATGGAGCCTCCAAAGCCGGTGATGCCGACCGCGGAACTGACCGCCTTGGGAGGGAAGATGTCGGCAAGGCAGGCAAACAGGTTCGCAGCCCAGCCCTGGTGGCCGGCCGTCGCCAGGCTCAGAATGGCCACGGCCGCCCAAAGGTTCGACACGCTGGCCCCAAACATCATGGGGGTCACCATCAGGGCACAAACCAGAATGGCGGTCTTGCGCGCTGCGCTGATGCTCCACCCTCGCCGGATCAGCCACGAAGACAGCCAGCCCCCGAAGATGCTGCCCGCGCTCGCCGACGTGTAGATGACAATCAGCGGCAGGCCCAACTGGTCCAGCCGCAGACCATAACGCGAGTGCAGGAACTTGGGAACCCAGTAGAGATAAAACCACCACACTGGATCGGTGAGAAACCGGCCCAACAGGAACGCCCAGATCTGGGGCATCCGTACCAGCGAAGTCCACGGGATCGCCGCGGGTTCGGGTTCGTCTGACTTCATCACCACCATTACCGGCCGGTACATCACCAGCCATGCCACAATCCAGGCGATACCGGCGGCTCCAGTCAGAACGAACGCCCATCGCCAGCCGAAGTGGATTGCAATCCACGGTACAACCACGGGCGTAACGATTGCCCCGATATTCGACCCGGAGTTGAACAAGCCGATCGCCAGGGCCCGCTCCTTGCCGCTGAACCACTCCCCGACGGTCTTCACCGCGGCAGGGAAGTTGCCGGCCTCTCCAAAGCCGAGCACCATCCGTGCGGCAGCGAAGCCGGAAACCGAAGACACGGCGCCGTGGGCGGCCGCGGCAACGCTCCAGATCGCAATTGCCAGCACGTAGCCCGCCCGGGTTCCGATGCGGCCAAGAATGGGGCCGAAGCTCAGCAACCCGATCGCGTAGGCAGCCTGAAAGGCAGTGACGATGAGGCCATACTGCGCCTCGCTCCAGCCAATGTCCTTCTCGAGCACCGTGGCCAGAATGCCGAGGATCTGGCGATCCACGTAATTGATGGTGGTAGCAAAAAAGAGTAGACCGCAGATTACCCAGCGATAAGTGCCCGCCGTCCCGCTAACTTCTGAGTCCATACACCAATCGCTCCATCTTTCCGCTACTTCTCTATGAGATCATGTATCTTGTTGATGAGTTAAGGATTAGTATATCTGATTAGACACGGTGAGAATGTCACGAAACTGATGTTGAAGACGGCTGCTCCGGGGACTGCCCACGCTGTCCCAAGCGTAGCGCGCGGACTGCGCGGGCTGTCCCCCAAACGACGTGTCTTCAATGAAAGGACGCAACCAAATGAATACGCCTAGAGCAGTCTTCGCATTCCTCCTGACAGCCGTCTGTAGTCCGGCTGCGGTAATGGTAGTAGTTCCCGCAACGGCCCAGCCGCTCGAAAAGTTCGCCGCTCAGGAATTGGTCACCCGCCTGGCTCGGATATACCCCGATGAGCGCTTTGCCATCGCTGCCTCTGCACCGGCCGGAGTAACCACCATCGAGTTCCGGCGTCGTCCCGGCAAGCCCGAAAGCTACGCCATCACGGCAGCCGGCAGCAAGGCGCAGATTGAAAGTGCCGACCCGCGCGGAGCCTTGTTCGCCGTCTACGCACTGCTCGAAAAACTCGGCTGCGGCTTCTACCTCTCCACCGAAACCTCACCCCCAGCGCGTCCCGGGCCGCTTCGGCTCGAAGGCTGGAACCTGCACGACGCGCCGCTCTTTGCCGATCGGATCGTCTTTGACTGGCACAATTTCCTGAGTAGCGCCTCAACCTGGGAGTTTGAGGACTGGCAGCGCTACATCGATAGTTCCGTGCGTATGCGCTTCAACGGCCTGATGGTCCACGCCTATGGCAACAATCCGATGTTCACCTTCCGCTTTGGCGGCATCAACAAGCCGGTCGGTAATCTGGCGACAACGAGGGCCGGCCGCGACTGGGGCACCGAGCACGTCAACGATGTCCGCCGTCTCATCGGGGGCGGCATGTTCTCCGATGCGGTCTTCGGCGCCAGCGTGGCGAAGGTCAGTCCGGGCGAGCAGGCGGCTGCCGCAACGAAGTTGATGCAGCGGGTCTTTCGCCATGCCGCAGAGCGAGGCATGGGCGTCACGTTTGCTCTCGATGTCGATACCGAATCGGCCAATCCGCCCGAAATGATTGCTACTCTACCGGCATCGGCCCGGATCACCTCCGGCCGGTTTCAACTGGCAAATCCGGACACAAGGGAAGGGTACTCGTTCTACAAGGCGCAGGTTGAGCAACTTCTCGCGACCTATCCTCAGATAACCAGGCTGGCAGTTTGGCACCGCAATAACGCCACGCCCTGGATGAATATCAAGCTCGAAGAGTTCCCGCCAGCCTGGAAACAGGAGTTCCGCGGTGATCCCGTGGATGCCCCCATGTTCGCTATCGGCAAAATCACTGCCGCGTTTAGGCGTGCCTTGCGCGAGACCGGACACTCATCCGTGGAACTTGCAGTGGGCACCTGGAGGCTTCACCTCCTGAAGAGTGCGGACCGATACCTGCCGCAGGAAGCGGCACTCATGCCCCTCGATTGGTCCACGGTCTTCGACACACCCGCTGGACAGCGCGACTTGCGAACCGTCCGCAGCAAGCGGAAACTCCTGCCGGTTGTCTGGGCCCATCATGACGACCGAACCTACATCGGCAGGCCGTACACGCCTTACGTGAATTTCGCGACGCTACTCAAGAACAGCGGAGCGAGCGGGTTCGGCATCATCCACTGGACCACGCGCCCCCTGGATCTGTACTTCAAGAGCACCATCGCGCAGGTCTGGGCCGCAACCGCCGATCAACCGCTCGAATTGGCATGCGAAGAGATGGCGGCGCGCCTGTTTGGAGCCTCGGCCCGCGAGCAGGGCATTGACTACCTGTTTTCCTGGGTTACCGAAGGTCCGATGTTCGGCCGCGAGACAACCGACCGGTTTATGGACGTCCTGCTCACTCTACCGGCAGAGCATCTGAAGAAGAGCGCAGCGCGCCTCCAGTTGTTGGCTCCGGTCGACACGTCGAAGCTTACGCCTCAGGGGCGCGACCAATTCGCATACTTCCGCAACTACGAGTCGTTCATCCAGTCTTTTTTCTCTAGCCAGATGGCTTTCGAAAAGGCCGATGCCGCAGTGAAGTCCGGCAACTATGAGCAGGCACGGGTGGCCCTCAAACAGGCCAGGCCGGAAGATACCATCAGGCTATACGAGCAGGCGGCGCGCACCGGGTCAATCACCCCCGGAGAGCAGGCCTTGTTGATCTCGTTGAACCTGCGTTGGCTTCCTTATTTCGTCTCGTTGAGACAGGCGGCAGGCCTGGAACCGGTTCGCTACCGTACCGGGAAAGTGGAGAAGGAGCCTCTGGCGCAGGCGCCAGGCAAGCTCACGTTTCATGTGGATGAGTCCGGCCAGTTGTGGCGGGTGATCGACCGCGAATCCGTCACCGGGCAGCTACGCCTGGGCGCAATTATGGGTGACCGCCTCGAGCCGGGAAGTTACTCTATCAATGGAGGGCCTGCGGCAGCAGTGAAAGAGGGCAAGCTCGATGTGCCACTGCCCTCCGCCACCGCTGAGATCACAATAAGAAGGCTCTAATCCCATGTGGAACTGTGGCGCGGACACTCGTGTCTGCCGTGTCCCGACTCATTGGGACACGTACTTCTCAACGTCGAAAGCGTCTCGGAACGGGTGTCGAGACGGCACGCAAGAGTGCGTGCGGCACAAAACTGCAAAAACTATGCGCCACTAAGCTCTAAGCTCCAGCCTTCTTAGCCAGGAACCGCGGAATAAAGTTCGTATCGAAATTGCCCGACTGAAAGTCCGGATCGGCAATTATCCGCTGGTGCAGCGGGATCGACGTATGAATCCCCTCCACCACGAACATGCTCAGCGCCCGGTTCATTCGCGCAATCGCCTCGGTCCGGTCCTTGCCATACACGATCAACTTTGCCACCAGCGAATCGTAGAACGGCGGGATCGTCCAGTCAGTGTAAGCGCAGGTATCCACCCGCACTCCGATGCCGCCTGGAACATTCCATCCCGTCAACCGCCCCGGCGAAGGCGCAAACGTCTCCGGATGCTCGGCGTTGATGCGGCACTCGATCGCGTGGCCGGAAAGCGTCACTGGTCCCCCGATAATATCGGGCAGCTTCTCGCCCATCGCGATGCGCAACTGCGCCTTCACAATGTCGATGCCCGTCACGAACTCGGTCACCGGATGCTCCACCTGCACGCGCGCGTTCACTTCGATGAAGTGCAGATCCCCCGCATCGTCCATCAGGAACTCCACAGTGCCTGCGTTTGTGTAGCCGATGTCGCCCATCGCCTTCTTCAACGACTTGGTGATCCTCGCCCGCAGCTGCGGCGTCACCTTCAGCGAAGGCGACTCCTCAATCAGTTTCTGGTGCCTGCGCTGAATCGAGCACTCTCGCTCGCCCAGCACTTCCACGTTGCCATGCAGATCTGCCAGCACCTGAAACTCAATGTGCCGCGGCGAGCCCACGTACTTTTCCAGATAAACGTCCGGGCAGCTGAATGCCGCGCCCGCTTCGGCCTGTGCCGCCGCCAGCAGGTTCGGAAGCTCGGAAGCTTCTTTCACCACGCGCATGCCGCGTCCGCCGCCGCCGGCGGTGGCCTTGAGAATCACCGGATACCCGATCTTCTCCGCCATCTCCAGCGCTTCCTCGGCCGATTTGATCAGGCCTTCGGAGCCCGGCAGAATCGGCACTCCGGCCTTCTTCATCACGGTACGGGCATGCTGCTTGAAGCCCATCATGCGAATCACTTCCGCCTTCGGCCCAATGAACTTCAGCCCGCTCGTCTCGCATACTTCGGCGAAATCCGCGTTCTCGCTCAGAAAGCCGTAGCCAGGGTGGATCGCATCGGCGTTGGTGATCTCCGCCGCGCTGATCACGCTCGGAATATCAAGGTAACTGCGTGCGCTCTTGGCCGGACCAATGCAGATAGCCTCGTCCGCAAAGCGGACGTGCAGGCTGTACCGGTCGGCCTCTGAGTATACCGCAACCGTCTTGATTCCAAGTTCACGGGCGGCACAGATCACGCGCAGCGCGATCTCGCCGCGGTTGGCGACTAGAATTTTCTGGAACATGCTCTTAGTTGGTGCGAATCGTGAACAGCGCTTCGCCGTATTCGCACGGACTGCCGTTCTCAACCAGCTTGGCCACGATCACGCCGGAATAGTCCGATTCGATCTCGTTCATCAGCTTCATCGATTCGATGATGCAGAGCACTTGGCCCGCCTTCACCGTATCGCCAACCTTCACGAACGCCGGGCTTTCCGGAGATGGCGCCTCGTAGAAGGTGCCCACAATCGGCGCTTTTACCGTCTGCACCGAGGTGTCGGCCGCCATCTGCGCCGCCGCATGCTGTGCCTGCGGAACCACCGGCTGTGGCACATGATGAATCACAGGCTGTGGCGCCTGGGTGTGGCTGACCACTACTTCCTGCTGCACGGCATGTGCGCGCTTAATGTGGACTCGATTGTCGCCTCGTTCCACTTCGAGTTCGGCAATGCCGCTCTCTGTCACAACTTGGACTAATTCTCTGATCTCTTGGATGGTCATCCTATAAAACCGTCAATTCCTTCGGGGTTGGTGTCAGAATCTCGCAGCCTTTGGCGGTGACAAGCACCGTGTCTTCGATGCGGATTCCTCCCATCCCCTCTATATAAACGCCTGGCTCAATGGTGATCGCCATGCCCTCGCGCAAACGCGTTTTTTCGCGCTTTCCTATCCGCGGCGGCTCGTGAATCTCCAGGCCAAGGCCATGCCCCGTGGAATGCACGAAGGCTTTCTCCAAACCATACTTCTCCAGAACTGCACGCGCGGCCCGATCCACGCGCCCGGTGGTAACACCTGGTTTCACGGCGGCAATCGCCGCTAATTGGGCTTCGAGCACGGCGTTGTATAGGGTACGGACTTTTGCGCTGGCACGCCCTATATGAACTGTGCGGGTCATGTCGCTTGCGTACCCACGCCGGAATGAGCCCATATCTACTAATAATAATCCATTTGCCGGGATCTTTGCGTCCGTCGGATGAGCGTGCGGCAGCGCCGACCTCTCAGCCGACGCCACAATCGTATCGAACGACGGTTTCTCCGCCCCCAGCTTCCGCTGCTGATACTCCAGCTCCGCCGCGAGCCGGCTCTCCGTCATCCCCGGCTTGAAGGTCTTCAAACCGCGTTCGAACGCCTTTGAATTGATCAGCACCGACTCTCGAATCAGCGCAATCTCTGCCGCCGATTTCACCATCCGTTTCTGCTCAATCGCGTCTTCGATTCCGAACAGCGCCGCCCCCAGCTTCAGCAGTTTCTGCAACGCTGCCACCGCCGCATACGTGATGCGCCGGTTCTCAAACCCGATCGACTTGCAGCGGGCCAGCGCATCATCCAAAGCCGCGATCAAATCACCGCGCACAATCTGCACCTTCGCTCCGCACGCCGCCGTTTCCGCGGCTGCCTGAATCGTGTACCGCGGATCGGTGAACAACGTCATCTCCGCGCCACGGATCAGCAGCACCGCATTGCTCCCCGTGAACCCGCAAAGATAGCGCACGTTTTGCAGCGTGGTCACGACAATCGCATCGTGGCTCTCCCGCAACACTTCGAACGATGGTGTTTCGACGGTCTGCTTAGCCGACATTGAGCAGCAGCTTTCCCGTCGTCCTCCGCGACGCCAGGTCTTCGTGTGCGATGCCCGCCGCGGCCAGCGCATAGGTCTTGTCTATACGCAGTGACAGGCTGCCCGCTGCGATCCAACCCAGCACGTCATTGGCCCGCCATTGCAGTTCCTCGCGGTCCAGGCAGTGGTGCGCCAGCGTCGGCCGCGTCAGGAACAAGGAGCCCTTTTGATTCAATAGCAACGGCTCCACCGCCGGCACCGCGCCACTGGCATTGCCGAAGCTCACCATCATGCCCCGCACGCGCAGGGAATTGAGGCTCTTCTGAAATGTCGACGCACCCACCGAATCGTAAACCACGTCCACGCCCTTGCCGTTGGTCAACCGTTTCACCTCCACGTCGAACTCCTGTTCATCGTAGAGAATCACTTCATCCGCGCCCGCCGCCTTGGCCAGTTCCGCCTTCGCAGCTGTCCCCACCGTGCCGATCACCCGCGCTCCGCGCATCTTAGCCATCTGCACCGTCAAGAGGCCTGCGCCGCCCGCCGCCGCGTGAATCAAGGCTGTGTGTGTGTCATTCAAGGGAAACGTCGAATGCGTCAGATAGTGCGCAGTCATGCCCTGCAGCATCGCGCCCGCTGCTTTATCGAGTGATAGCGAATCCGGCACTTTTACCAGCTGCCAAGCAGGCACAACCGCAAACTCGGCATACGATCCGCGGCACATCGCATAAGCGACACGGTCGCCCACCGCGACTTCGGTCACGCCTTCTCCCACCGCTTCCACGATTCCCGCCGCTTCCATTCCCGGAGTGAACGGCAGATCGGCCTTATATAAGCCAATCCGGAAGTAGATATCGATGAAGTTCACGCCGCTGAACAGCACCTTCACCAGCGCCTGTCCTGCGCCCGGCTTGGGTGTTGCGATCTCTTGCAGCTGCAGCTTCTCAGGACCGCCGCATTCGGATACTTGAATTGCTTTCATGCTCTTGCCTTTCGTCGTAAATGAACTGTCGCTGCAAACAGCAGCAGATAAAGTAGGGTCAGCGGAAACACAGCCAGCCGGAACAGCGTCGCGATCGCTCCTGCCCCCGAAAGCCCGGCCCGATAAAGGACAAAGTGGCGAATCGTCTTCCACTGCTCGCGGGAGATCCAGAAGTAGTCGCCGTTTTCATTCAAGATGAACGGCTTCGCCGGCACTTTCCACACCAGCATCCACTTCCACTTGGTCATGATCGGTTCCGCTGCGCAGATGATACCGATAATGTCGTAACCCTGTGCCCGCAGCACTCCGTACAGCCGCCTCCTGGCACTCGCGCCCACGTATTCGCCAGTGCGGTAAACCGTGCCCTGCGACTCCCGGAATGTCTTTGGCAACCCCGCATAACAGGTCACCAGATCGAGTTGCATGCCCTCTCCGTAGATCTCATATAATCCCGGCAACAGGTCCTCGAACAGCTGCCGCGAACCGCTCTCAACCAGGAGCACCCGGTTGAACGCAGGGATCTGATTGGAAAGAAATCGGCGCAAACAACTACTATACCAAGCGTCATTCAGGCTGCACGCCACATCCGTTTTCGTTATCTGGTCCATTAGATCTTTTTGTGTCCAATTTCATTGTTTATTCACGACCCCTCTGCCATACTGTGGCTAGGTCGAAGGACATCTCGGGTCGGCCTCCTCGAAGCCCAAAATCGCAAGAAAATTCAGTAGCCAGAAGTGTGTCCAAAGTGTCTATCATTTACGAAACGATATCGGAACTTTATGACCGCCTCGAAGCGGAACCGCTTGAGCCCGTCTGGATCTCTCTTACGCACAGGGAACGGACCCTGGCCCGTGCCCGCCATTTGGCATCCACCACACTGCCTCTTACTGGCGTCTCGTTTGCGGTGAAAGACAACATCGACGTTGCCTACACTCCCACCACCGCAGCTTGTCCTGAGTATTCCTACATCCCGGCCCGCAGCGCCACAGTCGTCAAGCGACTGGAGGCAGCCGGAGCCCTGCCAATCGGCAAGACCAATATGGACCAATTCGCAACTGGTCTCACCGGCTCCCGTACTCCCTACGGAGCCTGCTCCAGCGTCTACAATGACAATTACATCTCAGGTGGCTCCAGTTCCGGCTCTGCCGTTGCTGTAGCCCGCGGACTGGTGCGCTTTGCTCTCGGGACTGATGCCGCCGGCTCCGGCCAGATTCCCGCAGCATTCAACAACCTGATCGGACTCAAACCAACCCGCGGTTGGCTCAGCATGGCTGGCGTTGTACCCACCTGCCGCACGCTCGATACCGTCTCCATCCTTGCCCGCGACGCTTATGATGCCAGCCTGGCCTTTCATGCTGCTCGCGGCAGCGATCCTGCCGATCCCTACTCTCGCGTTCCTGCCCCCGGCGAAGGCGCGGCACCCTGGCTCGGCGGACCGTTCCGCTTCGGCGTGCCCATGCGCGATCAACTCCAGTTCTTCGGTAACGAGGAGTTCGCCGCCCTGTATGAACTGGCAATCCAAAACATGACAGCCCTCGGCGGCGAATGCATCCGCATCGATTTCTCAGCCTTCCGCGACGCCGGCGCGCTGCTGCAATCCGGCCCCTGGGTGGCCGAACGGCTCGCCGCCATCAGTTCCTTCATGCAGATCAACGCCGATGAAATGAATCCCATCGTGCGCGGCGTCATTGAAGGCTCCCAACGCCATAGCGCCGTTAACGCCTTCGAAGCGCAGTATCGCCTGATGGAATTGCGCCGCGCCGCCGAACTCCAATGGCGCTTCATTGATGTGATGCTGCTGCCCACCGCCCCTACCATCTACACGCATGATGAGATCGCCGCGGAGCCAGTCAAGCTCAGTCAGAACCTCGGATACTACGCAAGTTTCGCCAGCCTGATGGACCTCGCCGCTGTCTCCGTTCCCGCTGGCCTCACTCCTGGCGGACTGCCCTTCGGCGTCTCCATCGTCGGCCAGGCCTTCACCGATGACGCACTGCTCATCCTCGCCGATCAGTTTCACCGCTTCCAGGCGGAAGTGAAAAGCCCCGAGTTGGAGATACCCCATGTCGCCCCCGGCTGCCTGCATCTTGCGCTGGCTGGGGAACACGAAATCAAAGGCTCCAGACTCCTCCGCACCGAGCGGACCGCGCCGGGCTACCGGCTCTACGAGCGCAATGGCAAGCCCGTGATCTCGCGCACCGGAAATCTAACGGGGGAGGGAATCGAGGTGGAGGTCTGGGCCGTTCCTGAAAACCGGGTCCTTCCGGAGCTCTCAAACGCCGATACGCTGGGTACGCTTGTCCTCAATACCGGAGAATCCGTGCGTGCAATCCTCGCTGAGCCTACGCCACACGACATTACGGCATTTGGAACCTGGAGCGCTTACCAGACCTCGATGCTCCTCATGCGTTAGGCACGCCGTCTCCACCATCTACGTCCCGCCAGTGCGGCCATTCCCATAACCAGCAATCCGGAGGTCGCCGGCTCAGGAGTCGTAGGTGCTCCTGTTACACCATAAGACCAGTCGTAGTTCGAATAGCCAGTGAACGGCTTCATGTAGGTACCAACGTTAATCATTGTTGGGAAAATCGTGCCCTGGGCAAATGATGTGCCGTCGATGATCGCACCCACGCCACCGGATCCAAACGTTCCCAGCACAAAGGTTTCGTTGCTCCCTCCATATGGAGCCAGCACCATCCAGTAGTTGCCCTGCGGCAGGAACAACGAAGATATCGCAATGCTCCCCTGGAAGTATGTCCAGGTGGGAGTCGCTCCCGCCGGCACCCCGATCGCCGACGTCACAAGCGAACCCGAGCCGCTCGCAACCAGCGTTCCCGAGACTCCCGCGCCGATGCCCTGCAATATCTCCCAATATCCGGTCGTCGGCAACGGCAGGCTTGTGCCGGTCATGAGATAGTTCCCGAATACGCCGGAAACATTCCATCCGCCGGCGCCAACCGTGAAATTATCGAACACATAGTTGGTGCGCGCGGAGCACGGGTTGCAGTCTAGAAAGTTCCCGTTCTGCGAAAGGTCGGGAGCCCCGTTATAGAACAAGGTGCTTCCTTCTCCGGTGATAGCCGAAAGGCACAGAAGAATCAAGCCAAAGGGTATGCGCATTGTGTCGTCTCCTTTTGCGCGGCATCCATGCCGCACAAAAATGGAAGCGCACAACCGATATCAAAAGGGACATACTCGATGCTTTATTCTGACCGCTCGATAGCTACACGAGCACGACACCGCGCAAATGGTGTCTGACACCGATTTCCGGCGCAGTTTGCCGGAATTCGGCTGTCTGACTCCATTTGCCACCACCGAAATCTGTAGCTTCAGGACTCCTGGCGAAATCGAGTGACCGCGGATTAAGCAAGTCGACCAGCTTCGCGCAGATACACTGCGCTACAGTCTTCTTAACGAGCCCTTGGACAATCGGTAGGCGGGGAACCCCGTTACCGCTCCGTTGGTGTAGCAAATGGCGGCCGCATCATCTCGGCTGTTTGGACTGTCCGGATTGTAATGGTCCGGGCCGCAACCGCCTATTCTGCAAGCGTATCGGAAAGGAAGTTGTTTCCAAAAGGACGAAAAGGCGAACTATGAAGAAGGAAATGAAACAAGTCATCCCGGCATTTGCATCCGAGTCGGAAGAGGCGGAATGGTGGTACCGCAACCGCGGTCTCCATGGAGCATCGCTTCTCGCCGGAGCGAAGAGCGGTGAACTGAGCGTCATGAACAAATCCAGACTATTGGGCCGGATTGCCGCCTCCAGGAAAGGACCAGCGACGGATTGTATCTCTGCGGATACCCGCTGCTGATCTGGCTCCTTGATTGTTGCGACCGCGATCAGCTCCCCGATCTTCCCATCGCTTGCCTTCACTCCGGAAGAATAAAGGTATACCCGGTCGTCAATCTGGGAATCGCCTTCTTGCCCGTAACTTGCCAGCCAGAGAGTCCGGTCCTCTGCCATTGCTATCTTAGCGCGCAGGGCAAATCGAACTGGTATTTCTTGTCTTTGGGGTTTCCCTTAATTACCATGATCCAGGATTTTTTTGTTTTTCGCATTGTTGTCCTCACCATCAGAGACAGATCTGCATTCCCGGGATACCCACCGTCCGAAGGTGACCCGAATCCCTAACTCTCATGCCGCATACAAAATAACTTCCAACTCAGCCGGCTGATTCACGCCACCAAGCAATTGGTCCACTCGCAACATCGTCGCCTGATCCAACTCCGTGTCGCCGCACTGCGGACATTCAAACACCGGTAACGCCTTCAGAATGGCGATCGTCGTGCCAGCAAGCTTGTACGGGAGATTTGTTACGCGAGGCCTCAAAAGGCCACCACAGATTCTGCATCTGATGATTGCGTTCTCCTTACTCGGCAACCTGAACATGAAACACGATTCCTTCCGATTCGCCTCGCAGTAAGAAACTGGGAAGGTATAGCCTCTACAATTTCAAGAGTCTCTCCTGCATCAAGTAACGGTCCAACAGTCAGCCCTCGCTGCTGAAGCCGCATTGCCGAGTGATATGTCCATCGGACAAGTCCAGCAGGCAGACACTTCTTGATGAATGTCAGAGGCATTTGCTACTAATTGACAAGCCCGATTATAAC
>Ga0118677_10001052_pt1 | contig 59541 bp, 30 predicted proteins | sample AliMusrvi5mmetaG_FD_86154 | JGI IMG/M metagenome (GOLD analysis project Ga0118677, IMG submission 86154)
TGAACCCGGAACCACCGTACAGAGCGGTGCTTACATGCATGGTTACATTTCCACTACTTTCTGCGTCAATCCGAATGTGCCGATCACTGCGGCAGCAACCGGACAGGATGAACCACAGATGAACCTCTCACATGCCAATTTCACCCTGTACCCGAACCCGACCAGCGGCAATTTCACCCTCGTACAAAAGGGCGAAAAAGTTTACGGAACAGTGAAGGTGGAGGTTTACTCCATGAACGGTGAAAAGGTGATGACCGAGCAGATGATTGGCGAAAAGAGCCACGAATTCCGCTTCGCAAGCATACCTGCCGGCCTCTACTTCGTAAAAGTGGTTGCCGAAGATTATGTTGAGACCATTAAACTGATCAAGACGAGGTAAACCACTCGCTGACCCTCCCTACCCCCTCCCTACCCCCTCCCCCTTGGGGGAGGGGCAGGGGTGGGGTCATAAAAGCCGGAATCCCAAATAGCGGGATTCCGGCTTTTTACGTCAGAGATGACGTGTTTGAAGTTGTGGGTTTGGATTGAAGGCTGGGCGTCAGTTTTGCTATTCGGGAATGTTATACAACCGGCAAATCTCTTTGTAAGACATGCTTTTCAGTTCCTGTTCGCTCCTGTACCCGGGTGCTCCTGATTTTAAAGCAGGGATGGTACCGGGTATTGCGATAAACCGGAACTTATTGCCGGAGGTGGCGGGCGCCGCTAACATGTCGGAGGTGAATTCAATGCTTCCGTATTGGTGGATCAGGAAGCTCCAGTTTGCACCCACGGCATAAGCCGGCAGGGGGCGTACGGAGGAGCCTCCGTAATTATCACCGGCAAGCCAGGCATAGGCGAGCACAACGCCGTTTTCAACAATTCCCTGGGTAAGATCGGGGGCGGTGGCAGCGAAATACCAGTCACCCGTACTGCCAGCCCAGGCCGTAGGGGAGAACCATTCGGAATAATAGACCGTGGCATTTTGCCCGGCGGGTCCCTGAGGCCCCTGGGGACCTTCCTTGTTGCATCCTGCAAACACCAGGGCCGAAATGGCTGCGAATAAGAATAATGTTCTGAATCCTGTTTTCATTTTATCAGTATTTAATGGTTACGTATCGGTGGCATGATGAATTCATCCCCGTTTTTGTTGCAAAAGTAAGACAGTTGACTCCCGAAAATGTTACATAATTTTTATTTTTTCGCTTTGGGGTTATATTCCCGATAACTTGTATTCCGGCGATGAATATTTCTGATTCACTGATTCAGTTTTGATCTGGTCCCGGGTTTTACATATCTTTATATTCCCGATTTAAATATAAGGATGAACAGAGTAAAACTGTTTGTAGCAATTACAATGATTTTCACAGGAGTGTCATCACTAAAAGCGCAGGCACCTGAAAGCGAAACTGTCACCGATATTGATGGAAATGTTTACCGCACCGTTCTCATCGGCAATTATTTGTGGATGGCAGAAAACCTATATACCACTTTCTACAATGACGGCACAAAAATACCCGACGTAACCGACAGCACTGCATGGACAGGTTTGACTACTGGCGCTTACTGCTGGTATGACAATGATGATCGCAACGGGAAACCCTACGGAGCGCTTTATAACTGGTACGCTGTGAACACTGGCAGGCTATGTCCCGATGGCTGGAGGGTACCCACAGATAGTGAGTGGAAGAACCTGGAGGGTAATGCCGATACCCGGTTTGGCCAGGACAACCCGGTATGGGATAAGCAGGGGGGGAGGGGCGAAGATGCCGGAATGCGGCTGAAGGCTGCGGCGGGCTGGAGCTCTGGCGGAAGCGGCACCGATAAAACCGGTTTCTCTGCCTGTCCTGGCGGAGAACGCTGCAGCAAGAGTCGTTTCTTTGTTGCCGGCAGGAGCGGGTTCTGGTGGAGCAGCAGCGAATACAGTGAGTCCAGCGCCTGGTACAGGAACATGATCTATGGCCTGGATGATATAAACCGCAATACACACCCAAAATGGATGGGTTTCTCAGTCCGATGTCTCAAGCCAATTTAAACTTATGCAATCAACAATTTCTCTCACTTTGGGATGACGATCTCAGTTTTTCCTGAAAGCATTTTAACATGGCAGGCGTCATTTCCAATAAGATATTTTTCATTAACTACTTCGGTAGTTCCCAATATGCCGTGAAATTCGAATTCAGTCCCCTCTTTTGAAGTCATCCCCATTTTCCCATCCGTGCAGATAAAATAGATTCCCTGGATTCTGTAAATACTATCCTCCCTGGAATAGTCTATGATCTCACCGGTGGTTGTTTTTTTGACAAAATAGGTACTAAGGATGACAGGCTTTGATGCCGTATCTTTAACAGTAATGGTCAGCATGCGATATTCCTGCGTACACATGACCCCTTTGTCGCTCCTGCATGAAAAGAGCAGGATGTGGCATGTGATTAAAAATAAAGGCATTGAAATTTTCATAATGCTATGCCGGGGCTCACCATCGTGGGTTGCAGGATGCTGAGCCGGTTGCCCTCCGTGTCGATGAATGACACATACATTCCCACCCCCGGGATGTTCACGGGTTCACCCAGGAGCTGGCCTCCATTGCCGGCAACCTGTTTTGCCGAAAGGTAGATATCGTCGACTGCAATCACCAGTGACGGATGCTGGGGCGGCATACCGGTAGTTACCGGGAAGATGCCTCCGTTGATGGCTCCCGGGGTGACCGGCCTGCCTGTCTCATCAACCCGGGTCGTAGTGACGACCACATAGTTGCCCATCTCTTCACCCATCTTTTGCATCTGCCAACCAAAAGATTTTTCATAAAAAGCGGTCATTCTGTTGGAGTCGCCCGCCGGCAACTCAAAATGTACTACTGGATTCATGGATTTCATGGCTTATATTTTTAATTCGTGAATGAATTGTTAAATTAAATGTAAATGATGAGCCAAAGTTACATCATTTAAACTTCACGCACTTTTTCCCGGTGTGAGAAGTTTGCGAGGTAACCATGATCTTATAGCTTCTATCATGCCGCATCCATTCTTTTGGTTTTGCGTTGTCAGCGTCATTTTCAAAAGTTGGGTCAGGAATTGTTGCCGGGACCCATTTCCCATCCTCCAGGAATGACAGGCTGAAATCATCCGCAAATAATTCACCCGAACCGATCAGCATGCATCCAAAATAGAGCATGGCGGCATCCTGATCAACAGTCCCGGTGATTTCGCAGTATTGCCACTCCTTAGATGTTACCGGCCGGTCGCCCATGTTGTCAAAAAAGCCCATCGATTTGTCGGATTTGTCGACGCGTGCCCAGAGCTGTCCCTGGCCTTTCTTCGTTTTGCTTCCAACCTTTAACCAGGCGGAAAATTTAAATTGTTTCCCGATACAGGGTTTGGCATCTGTCCGGGACATTAGATTTCCAAAGTCAGCTCTTGCCTGAAACTGTGTTACATGGTTCGGCTCCGCCCGGTGTGTTTTCCGGATAAAGATCAGACCGTCATACATATCGGCCAGCGGCTTGGTTATGTAAAACTGGTCCGTGTTTTTTTCTGAAAACAGCGCCCCGATGCAGATCGAGGGGATTGTGTCGTGGATCATCCTGTGCATTCCCGGGTCTTGTTCAGCGCTTGACATGTCGAACAGGAACATGTTGTGGCTGGATTTGGAAAAGAGGTATCCCGTTGAATTTCGTTTCAGGGTATAGGAGAATTCAGCAAGTCCGTCCTTGTCGCCAATGGATTGGAACGATCCCGTGTAAAAATCAAATCCCAGGGCATAATACTGATCCCGGTAAAATTTCTTAAGGAAATAGCCCATGCTAAGGCCATCGCTGCTGACTTGGTTTTTTGCGATGTGCCCGTTGTGGGCCCAAAGCATAAATTTTGCGGAATCACCCTCCAGGTTCATCAGCCATTTCACATTTTCGCTCATGCAACTGTCGCGGGCCATGCACATGGCCGTAGTATCGTGTTCCGAATTCATGGCGAGAAACTGGGAAACCAGGACCAGGTTGTGCTTCTCCACTTCGAATTCCCTTTGAGAGGAGGCGGTCATGTAATTCGCCTGGTTTTCATCCACATGGACCAATATTTTTCGCACTTCGCGCATACATTCCATGGCGGGAATGGTCCCGGGAATCTCCTTCAGTTCATTGATTCGGGTGACGACATCCTTCACATGGTGTGCGTATACCGAATCAACCCGTTTCAAATAGGTGTAGAAGGATGACATGGCCACAGGCTGTGCCTGCATGTCGAATCCATAGAACCTGACCTTGTCTTTATCCGGTTTGCCGGTGTTAAAACTCTTCATCCATTCGATCATGGCCATCACCTCCCTGGTGTTCCATGTCCAGAAGTATAGGCCATCGAGCGCTTTCTGCGGATCGCCCTTTCCATACATTACGTAGTCATTAACCGCGTAGGCTTCGGTCAGGTTGGCCTCGATGGCGAAATAGCGGAAGCCCATCTCTTTGACCAGAAATTCAAGCACGCGGTGCTTCATCCGGAAGAACTCCCGGGTGCCGTGCGTGGCTTCGCCGAGGGCTACAATGCGTTTCTCCTTCAGGATGGTTTTGAGGGGTGCCAGGTCATCGAAGCCGCTTCCGGCTTGAACTGATTTGATGGCGATGGCGTGATGATCGATCCATTTTATGTTGTAGGATTGCTGACACATTACAACCTTGGGAAGATAAAATAGTGACATCAATACAAGGAAGGGATGCAGTTTCATAAGTTCGGAGGTTGAGGTTTTAAAGTATAGCAAAGCATTTATCGTTCCATTTACACCGCCCTTTGAGGGCTGGTTGTTCAGCGTCTGTGTGCGACTCCCCTGGGCAGATTTTATTAATTATTTTGGTAAAGTTTGTCGATGTTTAATATTAGTTTGTTTCCCTTTAAAGAAACCGTTTTGTATCTTTCAAGAAGTTGTGGCCAGGGAATTAATGATTTTGTTAAATACTTCCCCCTGGGTGTTGTCAACACTTCAAATTTATCCATATCATTTTCGAAATCTTTAACATTATCAGTAAGATATGTTAGTAGTAACCTGTTTTGACTAAACCACCTTTCTTCAGATGTTTGCAAGGCAGGTAAAACTTCCTGGTAGTAGTTTAGAATGTTTTGTGTTAAGCTGTCATTTTCAATCGACATAATTTTGCCTGCCGACAGAAAGCCATTAAACCTGCTCTTGTGGGCTCTTAAGAATGTGTAACTGTCTATATACGCAAGAGCTTTTTTCAATGTGTCTTTATCAGGAATATTTTTTCTGTCCAAACTATTAAGATAGGTATAGAGTAATTTGTATTCATCGTAAGTTTTTAAAATATCTTCGGTTTCAATAATGTCAGCTTGTATGTCACCTTTCAGTCCTATTAAAAACGTTTTTGCGGTTTTTTGTTCCTTTTTATGTTCGCTCCAATTATGAAACCAAATGGAAATGCTGATAGCAAAAACAATAATAAATATCTCTAAAACAAAGTCTTTCAACTTATGCCAAAAAGAGGAGTTCTTATTCCCCAAAATATTAAATACTTTCTTTGTATGTTTTATTACTTCTTGTTCTGCCATAGTTGATAATTTTTTTCTTTTCGTTGCAGTATTCAAAATTGCCACCGCCACGAGAGGGTTTCATCTGCAAATTAAGGAAAAAAATAAGTAGAGCGGGAAAAAGATATTTCATCTATTTTGACGGGGATATCGGGGGATTATTTAATTTTAGGCTCTAAATCAATATATTAACCAATTAACATTTATTGATATGACAAAAGCGGAAATCGTAACCGAAATCGTAAACCAGACCGGCATTGACAAAGTTTCAGTTCAAGGTGTTGTCGAATCATTTATGGAGACGTTGAAACAATCGATGGTCAAAGGCGAAAACATCTACCTGCGTGGATTTGGCACGTTCCTCCTAAAGAAAAGGGCGGAGAAGACAGGTAGAAATATTACCAAAAACACCACTATCAAAATTCCAGCCCATATGATTCCGGCGTTCAAACCGTCAAAAGAGTTCGTTATTGAAATAAAATCCAGGGTTAAAGTGAAGTAAGCTCCAACCATGTCTAGACGGCTTATCCACGATATTGTTAAAAGACATCTTAACCCGTCGGAGAAGTATATTTATGGATTTGCCAATCTGACCGGGCTTCTTCCTTCCGGGTTTGAAGGCTATTCCTTCGGGATATCAATTGCCGGAAAATTGGATGACAACATCATTGATCGAATAACAGATGCGCCGACACCGGAGTATTTATACCACTATGAGGAAATCAATCATCTGACCCTTGCCATTGCTGAATCGATTGCCAGTGACCTATGCCGGGAAGGGATAGATGCCGTTGCAATAAAACCAACAATCCTTATGAAAAAGTTAATCCCGCCAAATGGAACCATGATCATTCTTTTCCTGTTTACCACACTCCTGATCTTTTCAGGATGCTCCAACAAGGAAGTTGTCACCGAATGCCTCAAAGGTCACACGTATGGGTTCTGGGGTGGCCTGTGGCATGGGATCATTGCGCCCATCGACCTGATCGCAATGCTCTGGCGCGATGATGTCTCGGTCTTTGCCCCGAATAACAATGGTGTATGGTATGCCCTTGGATTTATTGCCGGCAGCGGGGGTTGGGGATTCCTTGGTGGTCATGGAGCATCGAGGAGATACAGGAAAAGGTAGTTTTCAAATCCTGATCGATAAATCTGTTTGATGACTACTTCGGCAGAAATAAAATCCGTCGTTCCTGGTCCTGGTGCCGATCTTATTGCCCCCTGCGGGATGAATTGCGGCGTTTGCATGGCTTATCTCCGTGAGAAGAACAGGTGCGTTGGCTGCAATAGTGATTCACCCGGCAAACGTAAGACCCGCTTAAATTGCAAAATAAAAAACTGTCCGGAAAGACCTGGAAGTTCGCGGTTTTGTTTTGCCTGTGAGAAATATCCATGTGCCGGACTTCAACACCTTGATAAGAGGTACCGGACAAAGTATTCAATGAGCATGATCGAAAATCTCAACGGAATCAGGGACATGGGGATCGAAGAATTTATGGAGACAGAAAACACCCGACGGGTATGCCCTCAGTGTGGTAACCCGATATGCGTTCATAATGGGAGGTGCTACCATTGTGGATGAGTAACTATTCCAATCCGTAATCCGTCAAACTGAGTAGTCAGCCAATAGGAATTCCCAGTTTCGCCTTTGTGTTCTGCCTTAGGAATGTCTGACCGGGTTATTTAGTATTCAGCATGCTTTTTATCTTTTGAGAAATTTCATCAGAATAATAAACCGAACCACATAAATGACACTTTTTCGGCATTTCAAAAAATGTCTTTGGTTCATTGGCATTGTCAAATAGTTTTTTACCCAGGTCAAAGGGTACGGTTTTATCCCCGGGGCTGTGCATGCTTAAAAGCGGTTTGTGGTATGTCTTGATAAATTTAAGCGAATTGTGTTTTTCAGCAATCAAAATGCGACCTATAAATCCAAACTTTTTGGCTGCCATATCTTTATAAGTGGAAAACCCACCTTCAATGACTAACCCGTCTGTCTCGTTTTGCCTTTTTGATGCTACAACCGGTGCTAAATTTCCACCAAGAGATTGTCCGTAAATGACCAGTTTGGTTCCTTTTACATCCTCCCTTGTTTTCAAATAGTCAAGAGCAGAAAGAGCATCTGTCAGGAGGTTATTTCTTGATGCTTTTCCCTGGGAGAATCCGAAACCACTATAATCAAAGATGAATATCTGAAAACCGTTTTTTAAAAAGGAAGACATTTTTAACTGGTTATATAGCGTACCGGCATTCCCGTGAAGCTGCAACAGCGTAATGACCGGTGCCTGATTTTTCGGTTTTAAGAACCAGCCATTCAGGGTGTCTCCTTGTGCGTTTGTAAAAAGGACACTTTCAATTGTGTAACTCAAGACAACCGTATCCTTCCGGTTTTTCAATAAAGTTGCGGGCTGATGGTTACACCCGGAAAAATAAAAGCAGAGTGTGTCTGCATTGGAATCAATCCATGCTGCGTTTGTAGTTGTTTTCAGGAATTTCGTCGGATGCAGAACTGTTTTATTGAAACTGCAACCTGACAGGAAAAGCGAAAAGATCACGAAAGTCGCCAATACATGATATTGTTTTTTTCTCATCGTCATAAAAATTGGCGATAGTTCAATGAAAAATTACCGGAAATGATTTTTCATCAAATCCGCACCATTAATCTCCAATTTGCAAAGAAACAAAATATTAAAGTACATTATTTTCAAAAACAGGCCTTCGGCCACGGTTGTTCAGAGGGAGTTTTATTCAAATTTGGGCAGTCTCAACCGATTCCCGTCTTTCTTCGTTCTCTCCCGTCATTCTTCGTTCTCAAGGAGCCGTTCAATCCGCATGTCGGGCATGAGCCACATCAACGCCACGAGCGCATAAAGCACCTGGGCCATCAGGGGCAGGATAAACGCGCAAAAGATGGCAAGGGCATAGATCCCAAGCGAGATCTTCCCTTTGAAGTCGCTGCCGATCGCCCTGGCAAGGACGGAATCCTTCCCGTGCCGGTAGAGGATGAAACGAACCAGGACATAATAGGCAATAGCAGCCATCAGGAGCACCATCCCATACAATGCAACGGGTGGACCTGCAAAACCGTGCTCGCCCATCCATGCTGTTGTAAATGGGATCAGGGAAAGCCAGAAAAGGAGGTTCAGGTTTGCCCATAGTATCCCCCCGTTCACCTTTTTTACAGTATGCAGAAGATGGTGATGGTTGTTCCAGTATATCCCGACGAATGCGAAGCTCATTACATAACTCAGGATCTTTGGAATCAGCGGCCGAAGGGAAGCGAAAGAGATGCCGGCCGGCGGACGAAGTTCCAGGACCATGATTGTTATGATGATGGCGAGTACGCCGTCACTAAATGCTTCTAACCTGTTCTTTGTCATTTGATCTGAGGATTGATAAAGTTAAAAATTTGGGTTAATGGTTAAAAAGTCCGTACAGCCCGCATTTTGAGCAGGTAGATCTTATCGGTGGTGAATTGGGCCCCTGTGCTGAAATTCTCGAACCAAGCGACATTTGCAGCGTATTCCTTAGAACCCCAATCGGTACCGGCGGCAAAACCGCTGATTGCCTTTTTATGCAGGCACATCTGGCTAAGTTAATCTTTTAATGGTAAATACCAGTCGCTGGATCTGTTCAGATCAAGGTTATCGTAAATGCTGGCTGCAATGCCGGCGGTCGGGCACACCCTGACACATCAAACATCGCCGAATGGCCGGGGGAACGTTTGTCGGTAATAATAGCAACCGGGGCGAAAATTGTGCCGCTCCATTCGTTCTTTATTTCTTTGTTTTTCGATTCGTGCAAGGTAAATTTGGAATTTCCCTAAATTTACCTCTCTTTTCTGATCAGGAATCATCAGGATGTTTATAACCCAGACATAAAACATTATTCCAATTTGTCATGAAAAAGCAAAAGCACTCATTGATCCTGCTGGTAGTGGTTACCTGCATGTTCGCACAAACCGTGTATGCCAGCGTAGGCGTTACGGTTACAGGTAACACCAACACAACCCCAAACCTTGCCGCCAGTTACACATCACTGGCCCTGGCCCTGGCTGACCTGAACGCAGTGACGGCAATGACCGGGCCGGTGATACTGACCCTGGCTGCAGGAACCTCTGAAACGGCCCCTGTTAAGGGATTTACCATTGGCAGCGCAACCCTGAACGCAGTGCTGAGTGCAACCAACACCGTTACGATCGTGAAAGCCGGCGGAACTGTTACGCTGAACGCCGGAACAGGAACCGCCACACCCACCAGCGCATCGCCTGACGGCATTCTCAAAATTGTGGGTGCCGACTTTATCACCATCGATGGATTGACTTTCACGGATGGAAATACTACAAACCCCTCTACCATGGAATTCGGGGTCGGGTTATTTAAACTTAACCAGTCTGACGGGGCACGCTATAACACGATCCAGCATTGTATCTTCAACATGAAACGCATCAACAATGCTTCGGCAACAGCGCCAATGGTAGAGGGTTCTGTGGGGATCCTTGTGATCAATGCAAACCCCACGGCTGCCGTTACTGCCCTTACTCCTGCAACCGCCGCGGGTACAAACTCCTATAATAAATTTTACGGCAATACGCTCAATGACGGCAACTACGGGATCGTCCTTTCAGGGTTTGCCGCAACAACCCCCTTTACTGCTGGCGACACGGGGAACGATATCGGCGGAAGTTCTCCACCCACGGGGAATACCATACTGAATTTCGGCGGCGCTTCAGCAGCTGCCAATCCTTCGGCCGGCATCCGGACCAACAATCAATGGGACATCAACATCTCCTATAACACCGTGAACAACAATAACGGTTCCGGCGTGAACCATCCGAATACCCTGCATGGTATTTATGGCGAAGACGGCACGAACGCCAACATTACAATCAGCAATAATACAGTGACGGTAAAAGGCGCCGGCACCACCCAGGACCTTGATGCGATCGAAAACCAGGTCGGTAATAACGGAACAACCAACACCGTGATCCTCTCCAATAACATCGTGGAAAACTGCACTTACACTACTGCCACCACCGGGTATTTTTATGGTTTGTGGACCCCCATGACCGCAGGAACCACCCAGTGTACCGGAAACATCATCAGAAACAACTCCGCCAGCGGTACAGGATCATTTATTTGCCTCGATCCCGGTGGTGCAACCACCCTTAGCGTATACAATAACAGCATTTTTGGAAATACTAAAACCTGTTCGGCCACTTCAAGTGTCTCTATGTATTGTTTATATTCTTCCCTCAGCTCTCTTAATGCCCATGACAATCTGATTTACTCAAACAACATCAGCACGACAGGTGGTGCTTATTCCTGTACAATTTATGGTTGCTATGGCGGCTATGGCAATACTACCATTCTCAACAACCAGATTTATGACCTGAATATCACCGGCTCCTGTACAAGTACGGGCAGCGCCGTATACGGCGTCTATATATATAACTATTCTGGGTCCACAAGTGTTTCAGGAATTTCACTCAACTATGTTCATGACCTGAACATCACCAGTACCGGGGGAGGCAGCATCTATGGCGTGTTTGCTCAATTTGGCAGTGTTGCGAATGCCTCCAGGAACAAAATATGCAACCTTACCGCCGGTGCAGCGGGAGGGTATGTATACGGGATCTACATCTCGATCGTGGATACCATCAAGGTGTCAAACAACATGGTGGCGAATCTCTTTGCCCCTGCTTCCGGCTCGGATTACTCGGTTTGCGGGATGTATTTTTTCAATGGGAAAAGAGTAAATATTTATTACAACACCGTATTTCTCAATGCAACGAGTACCGGAACCCTGTTCGGAAGCACGGCCCTGTATGCCTCCTATCCGACGCTGCTTGATTTAAGGAACAATCTCCTGGTCAATACTTCAACACCCGCCGGAACGGGAATCACATCGGCGTTTAAGTACGGGGGGACGATCAGTACGGCAAATTACGTGAGTACTTCAAACAATAACTACTATTTTGCCGGTACCCCTTCATCTTCAAGGGTGATTTTCCAGGATGCCACGGGTACCTATTCAACCCTGGCGAATTTCCAGTCGCTGGTCTCGCCACGCGACAATTTCTCACTTACCGGCGGAACAGCCCCGGTTTTTCAGAGTACCTCCTGTTCCAGCGCCAGCTTTCTGCATATGAATCCTGCGGCCTCGGTCATTGAAAGCGGGGCATATCCCATTGACGGGTACAGCAATGATTTTGACAACAACCCCCGGCAGGGAACCGCCGGGTACCCTGTCCAGATGAACGGCGGCGGTTTTATGCCGGATATCGGGGCGGATGAATACGACGGGATTCCGAATAATAGCTGTGCGATTCCTGCACCCGGAAATACGCTTGCCGACATAAACAACATATGCCTGGGGCAACCTGTCACGTTGTCGTTGCAAAATTCCATCACCGGCACCGGCATTACCTTCCAGTGGCAAAGTTCATCCGATGGGCTGGCCTACGTCGATATCACGGGGGCCATGCGGACTACCTTCACGACCCAGCCGGCACGTTCAACATTCTACCGGTGTATCGTAACCTGTCATAACGGGCCGGTTTCTGTGTCGTCAACCCCGATCCATATTGCATTCGCAAATTCAATCCTTTCGACTACACCCGACACCTGTTGCGGTTACGGGTCCGTTTCCCTCATGTCTACGGGCAGCACAGGAACTGTGAGGTGGTACGCTTCGCCGTCGGGAGGTACGCCTCTTGGCACAGGATCAACATTTGCAACCCCGGTAATTCATTCAACAACCTCCTATTATGCAGCCACAGAGGTTACAGGCACGACCGGAGCTGTTGGTGCCGTCACCAATGGCATCGGAACCGGTTCCTCGACCCAATCGAGCGACTGCCCCCTCTTTGACGTATACTCCATGGTCAATCTGCAGGGTGTGTATGTTTATCCCGGTGCAGCAGGAAATGTAGTGTTAAAAATTTCCGACAAATTTGGTACTGTTTTACAAACGGTTACCTACCCGGTCACCTCCACGAATATCAATGTAAAAACTTACATTCCCGTTAATCTTATTATCCCGGCCGGGACAGGTTACCGCATATATATGGCAAGCGGAACGGTCAACCTGTACCGGAATACATCCGGAGCAGCATACCCCTATACCATCCCCGGCGTGATTTCCATTACAGGGAACAGTGCCGGCGGCACGTATGCCGGTTACTATTACTATTATTACGACTGGCAGGTGAATACATTCTGCTCAAGCGCCCGCAGCGAAGTAGTGGCAACCGTTTTACCCGCCCCGGATCTAACCGTGAGTTCCAATCAAACCGTATGCAACGCACAGGTGGCCACCCTTACCGTTTTATCGACCCTTTCAAACTTTGACACCTATACGTGGAGCCCTGCTGCCAACCTGTTCACGGATGCGGCCTGTACAATGCCGTACAACGGAATTTCAAGCATCACAACCTTGTACTTCAAAACCGCAATCGCAAATACAACCGCAATTACCTGTACAGCCCTAAAAACAGCCACCGGCTGTATCAATTCGGTAACTTCGTCGGTAACCACGTTGCCTTCACGGCCCGATATCATTGCCGTACCTGAGAACATCTGTAACAGCGGGTTGTCCGTGATCTCTCTGAGCCCGGCCACCGGATGGGGGGATGCTGCATTCCAGTGGCAAACCTCGCCCGATAATCTTAGTTTTTCCGACATTCCCGGGGCAACAAACGCTAATTATTCAACCCCGGTACTTACCAGCCCCACCTATTATAAACTCAGGATCAGCAACAGTGCGGGCTCCCCGTGCATGGCATTGCCACGCACCGTCACTGTATTTAACCCGCAGATCACCTCCACAACGGATGGAGGCCGTTGCAATACCGGCCCCGTTGAAATAGGGGCAACCGGAACAGACGGAGAACTTAAATGGTACACCGGTTCATCCGGGTGGGGCTCGATTGGCACAGGCTCTCCATTTTTCACGCCAACGATCGCCGCCACTACTACTTTTTATGTTGATGCTGAAACACATCTGAACGGTACAGTCAATATCGGCGCTGGCAGTTTAACATCGTACAGTCCCAATCCTTTCTATCACGCTTACGGCGGTGCAAAAACCCAATACCTGATCCAGGCTTCCGAGTTGTTATCCACCGGATTGACGGCCGGGAATCTGACATCCGTATCATTTGAATTCGTTTCCAACGCAGGGCAAACCTATAACTCCTTCAGCCTGAGCATGGGGCATACATCCTTAAATGCGCTCGTTTCCACGCTTCAGTCAAATCTGACTACCGTTTATACGGCAGCCAGCGTCACCCCGCCATCGGGGATCTACACGGTTCCATTTACGATCCCTTTCACCTGGGACGGAGCCTCGAACCTCATCATTGAAACGTGCTGGAGCAATAACAATACGGGGGGAAACTATGTGTATATTAAATGTGATAACACCAGTTATGTCTCTACCCTATACTACCGTGCAAACAGCCTTACCGCCCCGGTTTTATGTGCGGGTACGGCCGCTTCCGGTTCCTATACGATGCGTCCGAAAATGACTTTCGACGGCCAGGTTCTGTGTGCAAGTCCGCGAAGTGCAGTCATCGCTACGGTTGTTCCTCCGCCTGCCATCTCGATCACGGGGGGCCAGACGATCTGCGCCAACGACATCTATCCAATGAATGTAACGACACCCCTGTCCAACTTCGATACCTATACCTGGAGTCCGGCAACAAATCTCTATACCGATCCTTCATGTACCATTGGCTATGTACCACTTTCCAGCGCAACGGCCGTCTATGTGAAATCGCCGGCAGGATCGGTCACCACCTACACCTGCACCGCCACGAATTTTGCAAGTAACTGTATCAACACAGCCCAGGCAACCGTTACAACGTTACCCCCGCTGGCGTCAATCAATTCATCCCTGGCATCCCTCTGCCACAGCGGATCGGTTGTGTTAAGCCTTTCACCGGCCACCGGTTGGGGATCCGCAACCTTCCTGTGGCAAAATTCGACAGACAGCCTGACATATACAAATATCTCTGGTGCCACTACCACGACTTATACAACTCCTTCTGTTTCAGCGACCACCTACTATCGAATGAGCATTAAAAACGGAACGGCAGCGGAATGTCTTTCCCCGCGTTTCAAGCTGGTTGTTGAAAATCCGCAGGTTGCCTCCACCACACCGGGCAGCCGGTGTGGTCCCGGGACGGTTTCGCTGCAGGCCACCCTCAGCGGGGGCGGGATTTTGAAGTGGTATTCATCGGCTGCCGGGTCAACCCCCGTTGGAACAGGATCCCCTTTTGTGACGCCCGTTATCAGCGCAACAACCACCTATTATGTGGCTGCCGCAGGAACAGGATTCTGGAATGAAATTACCGGGCAGACCTATGCGTCAGGTTCCTCCTCGACCACCTTTTCAAATTACGGCATCGTATTCAGTACCACCCGGGATGTTGTCCTTAACACGGCCACCATTTACACGGCAGGAAGCGGAACCGTTACCATCGCCCTGTTGAATTCATCAGGAACAGAGATCGCCGTTACTTCGCCCATTGCTGTATCAGGGGGAGCATATACGATGCAGGTTCTCAATCTTGGATTTTATATTCCGGTCGGGACAAACTACAGACTCCTCATGAAAGCATACACCGGGGTCACTTCCATGTACTATGAACCTCCAAATTATTCCTATTTCCCCTATACGTCTGCTTCCGGTGCGATGGTCGTCACCTCCGGCTGGAAGAACTCAGCGGTGAGCACAAGCAATTACTGGTTCTATAATCTGAACATCACCACGGGGTGCATTTCGGCACGCACCCCTGTTGTGGCAACTATTTCACCCCCGCCGGCGGTTACGGCAGCTGCCCTTCCTTCCAGCGTTTGTGCAGGTTTTCCCAGTACCCTCAGCGCTACTAGTTCCAATCAGAACTACATATATACCTGGATCCCTGGAAACCTCACCGGTGCGGCTCAAACGGTTAATCCGGCAACCACCACCACCTATACCGTTACCGCCAGTGTTCCGGGGGCCACATGCTCAACCACCGCTACGGCCACTGTTACGGTGTTGCCGACCCCTGCGCCTGTTACGATAACACCTGCTGCACCTGTCATGGTATCAGGAACTGTTCAGCAACTCGATGCCACCGGTGGAACGGTTTCGGGGGTTTCAATTTTATCAGAAAATTTTAATGCCGCAACCAACAACTGGACGCTGACCAATAATTCAACCGGGGGTACCCCCGCCAACGCTGCCTGGACCCTCCGGGCCAACGGGTATGTATATTCTTCTTACGGCACATGGCATAGCAATGACAACTCCCAATTCTACCTCACCAACAGCGAAGCCCAGGGTTCCGGTGGTACCACTGCGACCATTTTACGCTCGCCCCCGTTCAGCACCGCGGGCTACAGTGCTGTAAACATTGGTTTCTATTATTGTTTTTATGAAATCAGTTCCGGGATAAGCACAGGGAAGGCAGAGGTCTCCACCGATGGAACCAACTGGACAACACTCACAACCATCAACAGTAATTCTGGAACCGTGGGGGCATTTGCCAGCGCATTAATCCCCCTTACGGCACCATTCCTGAGCCAGCCGGTGGTGTATCTCCGGTTTAAATATGACGCGGTTTACCGTTATTTCTGGGGTATCGATAATGTGTCGGTTACAGGAACACAGCCGGCCAGCATTACCTGGTCGCCCGTTACCGACCTTTATTCCGACATGCCGGCTTCTGCTCCCTATACCGGGCAAGTTCTGCCCACCGTTTATGCCAAACCTCTATCCAACATTACCTACACAGCCACATCCACCATGCTTTCAAACGGATGCTCATCATCAAAAACGGTAATGGTTACCGTAACTCCCGCTCCACTGGCTTTAGCCGGAACCGTCACTGATGTAACCGGCTGTTATGGCAATGCGAACGGATCTGTCACCACGACGGTGTCGGGAGGAGTGGCACCATACAACTACCAATGGAGTAATGCGGAAACCACTTCAGCATTATCGGGATTGGCGGCGGGCGGTTATTCGGTATCCGTTACCGATGCAGCTTCAACTACTGCAACCGGAAGCTGGATCATCCAACAACCTCCTGACCTCAGCATCTCTGCGCAGGTAATGAATGCCGGGTGTCCTGACAGCCATGACGGAAGCCTTTGGCTCAATGTAACCGGCGGAACGGGGGGGTATGGCTTCCTGTGGAGCAATGCAGCATCCACTGAAGGTATATCAGCACTGGCACCTGGAAACTATTCAGTAACGGTAACTGATGGCAACGGTTGTTCAAAATCAGGCACCTATGCTGTTGGCATAAACGACCCGGTTTGTACCAACATCAGTGTGACGGGGACAGCTACGGGCAAGGTTTGTTACAATGCCCATGACACGATTATTGTAGCCGGAACAGATACGCCTTTTATTGTAGCGGTACCCGGCGACAGCGTCACTTTTATCGCCGGGCAGAGCATCCTTTTTAAACCGGGAACACAAATTTCCGGTGGTGCATTTATGCATGGATATATTGATACGGTATTCTGCCAGCAGGCGGATGCACCGGTCGTTATCATGATGAAAGTACCGGATGATTTACAGCCACCCGGTTCACCGGTACATTTCATTCTTTACCCCAACCCGACCAGTGGGAACTTTACCATTGTCCAACAATACGGGAAACAATTCTCCGCCATTCGGGTTGAGATTTTCAGCATGGATGGCGGAAAGAGAATGACCGAATGGATGATCGACGGGAAAAAACATGAATTTGGCTTTGAACAGAATCCTTCGGGACTCTACCTTGTCAAAATTGTAGCGGGTGACTATATTGAATTCCACAAACTGGTAAAGACCAGATAACACGTTACATCATGAATCATCCGGTGTTTCACTTTCTTCCTGTGTATCATCCTGATCTAATTTTACCGGTGTATCAATCTGAAATGCGGATCTGAAATCTGAAATGCGAAATATGGGGTGATAACAGAGACCCGGGATCGCATTTCACATTTCAACTTTCGCATTTCGAAATTGCCTTTTAGCCTGTAGGAGACCCTCACATCCTTTTATCCTTTAACCACATTGTCTCATCGCAACATAGAACGATTAGGTCATCTTAACAGCGAGATTGACCGGCAGAAAAGACGGTATCAGGAGATTAATGTTTACCTTTGATCATTATGAAACACATGATCGCGATGCTCCTTCTTTTTTTGGTCCGGGAGTGTTTTTCCCAGACGGTTCCTTCACTTCAGTTTACTTTTGTGCCTGACTGGGGCAGCACCGGTTTATTGCAGGGGAAAGTAAAAAACACAGCATTAAACGATCACGGGGTTGCAGTTTATATTTTTGTTGAAGAAGCAGGCGGATGGTGGAATAAACCCTATTCATCAAACCCGGTCACCACCCTTCAGCCAGATTCGACTTTCAACACAAACATCGCAATAGGTGAAAATGATCAATTTGCGACGAGGATCATCGCCTTCTTAATACCCCTGTCTTTTTCCCCGCCCATCCTTTCGGGAGGAGAACTTCCGGCAGAACTTCTCTCATTTCCGGTTGCTGTATCATGCAGACCGCATGGAAGACGAATCATTTCATGGTCAGGATTTGATTGGGTCGTCAAAAAGTCGATCGGAGATAACCCGATCCCTGCCGGACCCGGTCCGAACATTTTCAATGACAACGATTCGATGGTATGGATTGATGCCATGCAGAAATTGCATCTCAGAATTGCAAAAAAAGGAAGTAATTGGCATTGTTCAGAGTTAATCTGTAAAGCATCACAAGGATACAAACGATATGAATTTGATGTTGGCAGCAGGTTCGATCTCCTTGATCCGAACATCATCGCCGGAATTTTCACATGGGATGAATGTTCACCCTATGCACAACCACCCAATAATTACTTCAGGGAAATTGATTTTGAATTTTCAAGATGGGGAAATGCAGGCAATGAAAATTCCCAGTATGTCGTCCAGCCCTGGGATATTGCAGGTAATATTGACCGGTTCAATATCAACCTGGCAGGTCTTTCCCATTCTGTTCATGCATTCGATTGGAGAGCAGACTCAATTGTGTTTACAAGCACCTGGGGAGTCTCTTCCTATTCATGGAAATATACAGATCGGGCTTATATACCTGCGCCGGGCAATGAAAACGTAAGGATCAATTTCTGGTTGTTAAATGGAATACCCCCGTCGGATAACATGCAGGCTGAATTAATATTAAATTCCTTTTTAACCAATACGGGAGAGCACGGCCATGAAAGTGAAAGCGTGACCATTTTCCCAAATCCAATTGAATCGGGGTGTACCATGGTTATCCGGTCTTCCGTGATAACAGAAACTGAAATTGCTGTTACAGATATGTATGGCAATCAGATCTGTAAAGTATTTTCCGGTAAACTTGTCATTGGCTTGCACAGGTTTGTGTGGGACGGGAAGAATAACCAGGGTCAACAGATCAAACCTGGCTTGTATTTGCTCCATATCAGGAATAATCATGAAACAGCATGTTTCAAAATCATTAAAATTTAAATCAAAATGCCCCGGTCTTAAAACCGGGGCATTTGATTCACTTTGGGCTGCCGGACATTGGTCCAAAATTATGTTTATCCGAAAGCCAATTCAACGAAGTACATTACTTTTTCAACAGCATCTTTGTGATTACCTGGTCGCCACTAATAATTCTGAAGTAATATACTCCGGAAGGAATACCATATAACGAAAGCGGATATTGTCCGTTTCCCGGGAACGAGCTGACGCGAAGGATATCGCCCCGAATGCCGATCATCTCCATTTTTGATGAAGCACCATCAACAACGCCCTGAAGGTCAAGGACAACTTCGGCTGAGGCCGGATTTGGGAAAATCTTAAGGGACAATGCATTTGCTGCGATCTGTTTACTTCCCTGGTCTTCAACTGATTTAACCACAGGTGATGAAGACAGAAGACAATACTGCTCAGTGCTGGTGATGTATGCATGCAGGGCTCCACCCAAAGCAACTGTAGTACCAGGCAGCATCAGAATATTGTGACCTGCAACCATCGTCACATTTCCTCCTGCTTCCACAGTGAAATAAGTATTGTTCCCGGCAACGGTGATGGTTTGGGTAGCATCATAACAGGCACCCTGCTCCGAGAAAATGGTAACATTTTGCAAAGTCTGGTTGACCGGAATGACCGGCACAAGACAAGAAGTACATGAATTCCAATTCAGGCAGATGGTGGTATCGGCACCGGCCAACGTTAAAACCCTGTTGGTGTAAGTGGCATTCCCGTTTGTACAAGGCCATGATGGATTCAGGACTTCTTTTATCGGGGTATTTCCATTCACAAAAAGGAATTCGTGGCTGGTATAAGAAGTAAACGGAAGAGTCACCGAATAAAAACCGTTGCCAATAGATGCCATCGGATTACCCGGCCAGTTTCCCCAACCACTCCAGCTTCCGAATGCAAATGCGGGGATCGAATCAGGCTGCTGTAGTTGAAAGGTCACATAGATGGTGATCGGGGTATAAGGAACGAAGGTCACATCATCAAAGTAGTATGTTTTCTCTCCTGAAACCATGCCCGTGGTTCCATAATTAAAGAAAACAGACAATTTCTTGTAGCTGTATGTAAAATTGAGTGCGGCGGTTCCGGATACCTGGTTTGCAAAGTTGAATTCAAGGGTTTCCCAGGCATTGGAAGTCGTCGTCAACTTTTCTGTTTCAACGGTTTTCCCCGGGTCATTGGGATCTTCAACTTTCATGCGCACGGGAATACCGGCATCTGGTGAATAAACCCGCATTGAAATCTTTGTTGCACCCGGGGCGAAGGGGATTGCGTTCGCCAGACCAGATGTCCCTCCAATGGTTGTTCCGGCCCAGAATTCTGCCGTTGCTGATCTTATTGCCTGGCAAACATGGTTTCCGGGAACCAACGGGTCGATCACAATGCTGCTGGTGTTGCCACCAAAATCGAGCAAACCGTAGTTTACATTGCTGTTTTCGAAAGTCACCGGTAAAGTGCATGGAGCCGGACCGGTACCGCCGAACACAACATCATCAAAAAGGTATGTTTTCATTCCTGCAACTACGCCTGTTGTTCCAAAATTGAAAAACACAGAGAGTTTTTTATAGGTATTGCTGAAATTAATAGCAGGTGTTCCTGCAGCCTGGTTTGCAAAATTAAAGGTCAGGGTTTCCCATGTATTCACAGTTGTTGTTAAGGCATCTGTTTCCACACTAATTCCCCCGTTGTTCTGGTCTTCGACCTTCATGCGCACAACGACACCTGCATCGGGAGAATACACCCTCATGGTGATGGTGGTCGAACCCGGTGCAAATGGCACCGGCGTGGCAAAACCGGTTGCTCCTCCAATGGTGGTGCCTGCCCATGATTCGGCTGTATTGGTTTTAATAATTTTACAAACCAAATTAGTGGGAACCACGGGATCAGCGATGATGCTGCTGGCATTTCCGCCAAAATCGACCAGGTTGTAATTGATGGCGGGGTTGTCGAACGTTACCGGCAAATCAACAAGAACAGGCACTGCGGGAATAAAAACAATATCGTCGAAATAATATGTTTTAGTACCTGCAACGGCGCCTGAAGTCCCAAAATTGAAGAATACACTCATTTTTTTATAGGTATAGCTGAAATTAATTGCAGCCGTTCCTGCAGCCTGGTTGGCAAAATTGAATGAAAGGGTTTCCCATGCATTAAATGTTGTTGTCAACGCCTCTGTTTCCACAGTTTTTCCCGGATCGTTCGGATCTTCTACCTTCATCCTGACAGGGATTCCTGCATTGGGAGAATAAACCCTCATCGTAATGGTGGTTGCTCCGGAGGCAAAAGGGATCGCTGTTGCAAAACCGGTCGTTCCTCCGATGGTTGTTCCGGCCCAGGTTTCAGCTATATTGGATTTAATTGCCTGACATACCTTGTTTGAAGGAACCACAGGGTCAGCAACGATGCTGCTGGTGTTGCCGCCAAAATCCAGGAGGTCATAGTTGACATATATATTATCGAAGGTAACCGGCAGATTTAGCGGAATTGGCCCTGAGGGAATATATACGACATCATCAAAATAGTATGTTTTTGTCCCTGCAACTGCACCTGTTGTTCCAAAGTTGAAGAAAACCGATAACTTCTTATAGGTGTAACTGAAATTGATGGGAGCTGTTCCGGGCGCCTCGTTTGCGAAATTGAACGAGAGTGTTTCCCAGGTGTCTGTCAAGGTTGTTAATGCCTCTGTTTCAACACTTTTAGTTGGGTCGTTCGGATCCTCAACTTTCATGCGGATGTGGATTCCGGCATCTGGTGAATAAACCCGCATGGTAATCGTGGTTGCACCTGCAGAAAAAGGAATGGCTGTGGCGAAGCCTACGGTTCCGCCAATGGTGGTTCCGGCCCAAAGTTCCGCTGTAGCGGTTTTGATGACTTTACACACCATGTTTGAGGGAACCACAGGATCAGTAACAATACTGCTGATATTGCCACCAAAATCAACCAATGCATAATTTACATTGGCATTGTCAAATGTCACGGGCAAATCCACCGGGGTTTGTCCGTAAACAATCATAGAAAAAAACACGCTGATTAGTGCAAACAGGAATTGTTTTTTCATAAGGATTTGTTTTTTGGTTAAATTGAATTTTTTAATGTGCCGGGAGGTAAAGTGGAACAACCGGTTGTCCATTGAAAGGCATTTTCCTGCGAAAAAAGCTGGCGGAATGCGACCGCTAATGTAACCCTGTATCAGCCTTTTAGAAAACTTTTTTGTACATCAATTATTCAGCATGCCACCATTTTTTATTACATCATTAATACATCAATATAATGATTAATGGTATTTATAATATTATATATCAACAATATATAACATGATAATTTTATAGCTTAACCCATCAGCCTATACACATTCCGAATGCCGGATATTTACACTTCGAGGGAAAATTTGAGAAACATGCAGTTCAAAATAACACTGGTGCCGGAATTCGCTTTGTGGGGATACTATCTTCAGCCTACACGGCTCTGTTGTCAGATTATTGTTTTATCATTTTACTTGTCCTTATGGAATGATCATCGTTGACCTTGATGATATAAATACCTTTTTTCAATTGGCTTACATCGATTTTTACATCGTTAATCCCGGATGTTTTACTCAATAACAGCCTCCCGTTCAAATCGTAAATTGAAATGGCCGCTTTTTCGCGGATATTGCTTATGTTTAGTTCATATGATACAGGATTTGGGAAGAAAATAAGCGGAAGTGCCGACAGTTTGTCAATTCCGGCCGTACTGCAATTTTTCCCGACCTGGTACAAACAGTATTTTGTTACCGCCATGCCTCCGGAATAAGCAAACTTGCAGGCATAGCTGATTGTTGAGCCAATTGTTTGCCCGGTGAGAGTTGCCGAGAAAATCTTTCCTGAGACATTGGCCATTTGCGATTCCGCAAAAGGATTTTCTTTCCATAAATAGGCAATTAAGCCTGGTTTATCGGTATCGAGCAATTCAAATGTAACTTTCACATTGGTTCCCACAGTTTCGAAAGTATATTTATACCCAAGTGAAAATGACCCTTGCGCAGCCATTTTTGATGAATCCGTACAGGAAATCAATGGAAGAATGGTAACATTCACTTGTTGGGAACTGCTGGCAGCTCCGCCATTATCAGTAGCTTTGGCGGTGAGCACATAATTTCCGGCAGCCGGATTCCATGTTGTTGAGTAAGGAGAGGTATTATCGGAACTGATCAGGGTATTATTCTGATAGAAGTCCACCTTTTGAATACTTCCGTCAAAGTCGCTTGCACTGGCAGTAATGGTTACCGGCTTTCCAGCGGTATAGTTTGAGTTATCCGCGGGAAAAACCAATGAAACAGTTGGTAAAATATTGGCTGAACTACTTACCGCTACCAGCAATTCATCTTCGTCGGTCCGCAGATCGGGATTGGTTACGGTCAGTTTCAGGCTATAGACTCCTTCTCCGGGTAAATTGATAACAGGATCTGGGGAAGTCTGATTGGAAAACTGAACGGGAAAGGGTCCGTAATTTTGGGTCCAGTTATAAGTCAGGGGTCGCCCTGCTGATTCAGTGCTTGCCGATCCATGGAGCGTGGCCGATGTTTGAGGCAAAATCAGAATCAGCTTTCCTCCTGTCATAGCAGTGGGATAGCTGAATGGGAGATCCCCTGTTCGTGCAAATGTCATTTTTGCCAGGTTAAATTCGCCATTCGGGAAAGCCACACGCAATAGATGATGACCCGGAGTTAAAGGAATATTGGCAACGGTTTTGGTTGCCCATACATTCCAGGCTGTTGTTGAAGTTGAGGGTACTGTAATATCACCGGAAACCGGCAACCCGTCTGATTGCAGCTGAAACGGCCCTCCTCCCAAAGGATTGCCCGATGCATACCTGAAAGCAAACGTGTACATGCCTGCCTGGGAAACATTCACGGTATATTCCAGCCATTCGCCCGAAGCAATTGAACCAACATAAACACCTTCTGCAGCATTGCTGAAAGCATCCACATATTCATTCGTTCTGAAATCGCCGGAGTTGACAGTTGTTACATCCATATAAGCTATATTCTGGCCTTTTCCTCCTTCGAAAACATCGTATTTGCCTGCCTCGATGGTTCCCGGAATAACCCAGGCTGTTCCCTCAAAAGGCACCTGATTCCCCACCTGGACATCGGAACTGTTTGTAACACTAAATTTTTCAGCATCAAATACTTTAGCATAAAAACCATGCATTCCCAACTGCAAATCAGTTGCATTCCACTCAAAAGGTGCTGTTGACGCGATTCCCTTCGAAACAGCGCCGTCCATGAATTCAACTTTGGTTGGAGTTCCGCCTGAAGCAGTGACATTTAATTTCACACTACCGTTAACATATGCCTGCTGAAACGAAGAGGTCATTACACCCGTTATTTTGCAGTCCTTGCTTGTAGCCATTTTACGGGCAGGAACCACAAGTTGATATCCGGTAGAAAAATTAACCGTGATGGGTGCGCTTGAATAGTTTTGTGCCACATAAGTAATTTCCCCATTCAGGATAAAAGCTGCGGCGATAGGATAATTTGCTGTGATAGCCGCATCAACCCGTCCCAGTACATTCATGGCGTGGAGCCAATGGTACGTTTGGGCATCGGAAATTCCAAATTTAATCTCGCGATCCGGATAGGAATTATACATCTCAATTGCCTGTGCGGGATTAGTAAAAGCCAGGTACTCCCAATATATGTCATGCCAAAGATTAGGATTAGCCTGATTGCTCATGATGCCTGTATTGGCGGCAACCTCGTTCCAAAGTTTGGCGGCATAAACGGTATCCAGTCCCAAATAAAGTGAACCTCCGTGAACAGGATAAATCTCGATGCCGTATGAAGCCGCAATATCATTGGTCCAGAAAGTTCCGTTATCGAAACTGTTCCCCCAAACACGGGATACGAGGCTGTATTGCTGAGAAGGAGGGAAATTACGGTTTTTGGTGTCCATGTAGTATTCTTCGATCCCTGTTTGCTCGGTGGTATAAAGATAGATTCCCAGGTTGCGGGTTGCCAGGTCACCGGTAAGTTCTCCCCAATGGATGAGTGAAGAGGCAAAAACCATGCTTTCAGAACTCGATTCCTGGTTGTTCCCCTGTGGATTATTGGCAAAACCATCAGCAAAACTATGCCCTTCATATGGACTGAAATTCCGGAGGTAAGGAAACATTGCATCGCTGCGGTCGGGACAGGCGGCATCGCGAACAAGCAGATTCACCATTCCGCCCCATTGTGCTGCCCAGCCAGGTTCGCATTGTTCCACAAAAGCAGCAGCATGGATAAAATACCCCCAATGAAAATGATGGTCGTTTAAACCGGCGTCCTGTCCGTATCCTGCAGGATAACCAATCATGGCAGACCATGTTGTATTATAGTAAAAAAGAAATGCCACTTCCCCGCTTTCAACCCTGAACCAATCCTCGAGACGGGTTTTAATGGTGGTCAGAATTTTATTCCGGGAAGCCATATTTCCCATTTCACCGGCGATCCGGGCGGTTTGTATCAACTGGTTCATCACCTGGCCTTCATTGTAGGAGTCTGTCCAGGTTGCCAGGGTTGAATTTTCGAGACTTGCAATTTTTTCGGTCAATGCCGCAGGAGAAAATCCGGAACTGTAATTATCAAGATATGGCAGGGTGGGTAAGATTCCATGAAATGTGTTGACGACGCTGAAACTATTGCCTGCCAGCGTCTTCATTTCGCCACGGACAACGGCATAACTGTATTTGTCAGGAACCGGTGAATCTGCCGGGAGGTGTGCCCATTGGTGAGGAAGCAAACCAAGTAACATTTTGGTTTCGGTCCCCTCTTTTACTTCTGTCTGCACGTTAAAATCGGTTCGCATTACCGAGGTGCTTTCGTTATAGCTATAATTTGCCGTAGTATTGACGGGAAATACATATGCGTATTTTTTATATTCATTGGCAACGGCAGTAACATTGGAAGCTGTTAGTGGAATAAATGCCAGAGACCAGTAGTTTTTCCCGTTCAGATTGGAGGTGTAATCAGCCCCGCTTTTTATCCAGGTACTACCCACAGGTGCATAAACGGCAAAATCAGCACCGTTTCTCACATCGGTTATCACCAACATTTCGCCGGCAACTGCAACTGTACCTGAAGTTATTGTTACCTGTGCCACATCACCGGCATTTTTTGTAAAATAGAGGAATGGCATTCCAACCCCTGAAGTCGCTTTGAAACCATGCGTGCCATCGTTCCAATCCATTGTAACTGTCCAATCAGAAAAGTCGGAAACCGTAGTTTTGGCAGCGGACATTCCTGTAACACCGACAGTAACCGGAACGATATCATCGATAACCCCCCAGGGAATATAAGTTACCACTAATCCGCTGTTTGTGGTTTTCATTGTAAACGGGTAGTTAAACAGGTTTGAAGCCTGCCCGTTCTTTATCAAAGCCGACCACCAATCGCTTGTTGGAACAGGCTTCCCGGATGCATTTCCACTCACCTGGGGTGTGCCGGAGGGATAGGCATTTCTCCCGGCCGCATCAGTTCCGGGGAATGTTTTGGTATAACTTCCGCTTCCAACCGGTATCACCTGGCTCAACCCTTGAAAGGCTGCAAGCAAAAGGATAATCAACGACAACTGCAAAAACTTTTTCATCTGCATAGAATTAAATTTCCTGTTGAGCTCTTCTCGCATCCAGCTCTTGTTTCATCAAGGTGGTGGTTTTAGTGTCGATCCTGTAAAAGAGCATAAACAATGCGCATGACATATATAAGATTCCCGGAATTACTGATACCAGTAATTTTATTCCGGTAATGGCAGTATTGTTCTGGATAAGATTTGGTACAAAACCGGAAGCGGCTAAAATCCAGCCTGCAATGGCCGCGCCTATTCCCCAACCGGCTTTCTGTGCAAAGACTGCAGCTGAGAAATACAATCCCGTTGAACGGCGACCGGTTGTCCATTCGCCATAATCGGCCGAATCGGCAATCATGGTCCAAAGCAGCGGAACGGCAGGTGCATATGCCATCTTAGCAATTATATTAAACACATAAATTGTTGTCAGATCATTTTTCCCGGTAATGTAGATCAGGATAAAAAACAAACCGGAGATCAGTGAACTGCTTATAAATACGTTTTTATTTCCAAATCTTTTGGCCAGTGGTTTTGATAACGGCAGGGCAATAATCAGTGCAACCGTTCCAATTACGTTGAAAAGCTGAACATTATTTTCGCGGCCAAGGTAGTACTTGAAATAATAGGCAATGGCCGCATTTTGCATGGCAAACATGATGAAAGAAATAATGCCTACCATGGCCAGGATGATCCATGCTTTGTTGCTGAACAGGTTTCTGACATCTTCCTTAAGCGAATTCACCTGCTGTTTTGGCGGCTGAACGCGTTCTCTGGTAGTTTTAAATGTGATAAAGAAGAAGATCAGGCTTAATCCTGCAAACAAAAACACCGTATTTTGAAATCCTTTTGCCTTGTCGCCATGGCCGAAAAATTCGGCTAAAGTCAGGGCCAGTCCCGTCACAACAAATTGCCCGGTAAAACCTGCAATAAACCGGTAAGTGTTCAATCCTGCCCTTTCGTAAGTATCATCAGTCATTACAGCCCCGAGCGCCGAATAAGGCAGGTTAATGGCTGCATAAGCTGTCATTAAAAGTACATAGGTCGCTCCTGCATAAGCAATCTTTCCTGCTTCGCCAAAGTTTGGGGTTGAAAAAGTGAGAATAGCCAGGATAGAATAAGGAATGGCCCCGAATAAAATATAGGGACGAAATTTACCCCAGCGTGTATTTGTTCTGTCAGAAACTATCCCGATTACGGGGTCGATGGCCATGTCCCAGAAACGGGCAACCAACATAATGGTTCCTGCAGCAGCAGCTGAAATCCCATACACGTCGGTATAAAAAAACAGGAGCCAGAATCCAACCATATCCCAAACAAAGTGAGAAGCGGTATCGCCTAAACTATAACCGATCTTTTCCTTTAATGATAATTTTACTGCGGTCATTTCTTCGTAATAAATTAATTAGTCGCGGGACCAAATTGAGTTATCATTTGCCAATGGCAGGTCAATTCGAATTTCAAGGTTCTTGTTTTTCATTAGTGGAAATGGGATATATCCATCCCGGGAATGAATAATCAGCTTATTGAAATGAAAAGATAACTGGCGCTTTTTAAGGCAAAACAACGATCGTTTGTATTGCCTGTGCGCTTATCTGCACTTCAACCGAACGATCAGCGATTGAAAGATTAATGTTTTTTGATTCAGGATTCATGTTTAACATCACGACCGCAATGGATCCGTCAGGGTTCAGCGCTGCAGTTATCATTAAAGAAGGGTCGGGGTTTTCAAACCCGATCCGTACGGCGCCGGGCCGGATATATTTACTAAAATGTGCCAGGGTATAATACAAAGGAGTAAAGTAGACTTCATCCTTCTCCGGATCGACGATTACAGGCGCGACACACCAGTTTTTAACCCAATTGGGACCACCTTGCCTGTCTAAAACCATGTTCCAGTCTACCCAGCCATCTACCCAGTTATTCATACAACCGATAATATCCCGTGCATAGCGATAAACGGGAACATACTTAGGATGCAGCTTTTTCTGATCAGCAGGTGCCCAATCCCATCCCCAATCGGTTGCTTCTTCCGACCAGTACCATTTATCATCCTTCCAATGAGGAACCTCCGCATCAATACATGCTTCGGTTTGGATAAGATGCCTGCCGGGAGCCATGTCATGTGTAAAGTTCAATGATTTGGGAAACCAATCAAATGTACTTGCATACCAGTGGACTGCAAAGCCATCGAAATATTTTGATGACGAACTGTCTTTGTAGATCACTTTTGCCCATTCTTCCAATTCTTCTCCGCGATTCTGGTCATAAGCCAGAACTTTTACATCATGTCCATCGGCTTCCAGTCTGGGACCGAGATGATTTTTAACGAAATCCACCATTTCCCCGGGCGAAAAGATCATACTTTCCCAGTTGTTGCCACACCCGAGCGGTTCATTCTCAACAGTCAATCCCCAGATATCAATCCCCTCTTTTTTATATTCGGTAAGATACTTAGAGAAAAACAGGGACCAGGTGTCGTAGTATCCGGGCAGTAATTTACCACCCCGCCAATCGTTATTGTCTTTCATCCACGGAGGCGCGGTCCAGGGAGAAGCGATAATTTTAAATCCCTCTTTGGAATGAGTCATTGCATCCCTGATCATCGGAATGATATCGTCCCGGTCCTCGTCTATTGAAAAATGCTCTAATGCTATGTCTCCTTTTACAGGTGCATAGGAATAATTTCCCAATGAAAAGTCGCACGAATTGATATGCGTGCGCGTTAAGGAGTATCTGGCACCATTATCTCCGAAATAGGAATCCAATATTAAATCACGGTTTTTCCTGCTTAATCTATTTAACAAATAAGCGGATGCCTCCGTAAACGCCCCGCCAAACCCGGTGATGGTCTGAAATTTAGCATCAGGTAACAATTTAACAGATACGATTTCACTTCCGGAAGGAAATTCAGTGATTCTTTTGAGCTTATTGCCCTTTGCAGAAGTTTCAAATACCTCGACCAACAACTTTTTTTGCTTCACATTGAAACTCATCATAAAAGGCATCAGAGAAATGGCCAGAAAAATCCTGAATCTCTTCATTTTCGTTTTAATCTAGTATTACATATTAATCTGCCTGCTTGTACACTTTAACATAATCGACGAGCATTTTTTGAGGGAAAGTAGTCTGGCTTGTGGGATAACCTACATAATTCCCCCCCACGGCTACATTCAGAATAATATAGAAAGGATGATCAAAAACCCAGTTTCCGGTTACATTACCAGGAGTAATCTCCTCATATAGTGTGTTATCAACGAAGAAATCAATGTAATCTTTCCCCCATTCAACAGCAAACAAATGGAAGTCAACATCAAACCTGGTATTCTCAAACGCAAAACTTTTTGTAATTCCTGCACCTCCTGAATATCCGGGACCATGCACTGTGCCATTTATAATGTTTGGTTTCTGACCACGAAGTTCCATGATATCAATTTCTCCGCATTGAGGCCATGCAACACTATTAACATTGGAGCCAAGCAACCAGAATGCAGGCCACATGCCCGGTCCCCAGGGTGTCTTAATGCGCGCTTCAAAACGCCCGTAAGATTGTTCAAATAATCCTATTGTTTTAATACGGGCAGAGGTAATGTTCTCCCAATGATCCGTTACCCAATTGGCCTTTGCCGTGATCGCCAAATTACCGTTGCCGTCGGTGGATGCATTGGAAGTGTCTTTTGTGTAGGTTTCCAATTCCTCATTTCCCCAACCGCCGTTTCCGATATCAAATTTCCATTTCGTCGAATCGGGCGACATTCCTGCTGAACCGTTGAATTCATCACTCCAGACCAGTTGCCAGTTTCTTTGTTCAATTTTTTGACCGCTCTCTTTTTTACATCCGAACAGGGTAATAAACAAAAGTGAACATATGGCCGCTGAAACAAATATTTTGCTGTTTTTTTCCATGACTTTTTTTTTATGAATGACCGTGATCGTTTTAGAATCTATTTGTGGAAAAAGATATTGTCAATATAAACATCTCCATTACCCACAAATTTAAACTGGATAACATCTGCTAAATTCACAGGTGAAAAAGAAGACAAGGGAATGTCCACGCCTGCCCATCCTGATGTGGGAACAGGCAAAACATATGATTTTTCAACCGGGCCGGTGCTGATCAGGAAAACGTTCAGTGAAAATGAACTGGCCGACCAGTAATCCAGATGCAAAAAACTCATGGCGGAAACATTCTGACTGCTGCCAAGCTGAATTCCCTGGTAATTCAAGCCCTTATATTTAAGGGTATTGTTCCCGGCGATGGGAACCTGCGAAAAAACCGTGGTTTGCCCCCAATTAGGATTTAAATTCGTTCCGGCTACATTGGTGTATGAATCGCTGAATACCGAGAGAACATTTGCCGCGTTGAAAGTGGGAACAGGGGCCGCCGTTGTTGGTTCAGGCGACGTGCTTCCATCATTAAAGAAATATACATTGTCTATGTAAACATCCGGCAAATCGCCTGAAAGAACCAGTTGAGCCAGGTGAGATTTGCTTGATAATCCCGAAAAGCTCGACAAAGGGATGTTCAGGCTGATCCAGTTCTGGGTAGACAAGGGAGGACTTCCAATGGAAATTTCAGAATTGGAATCATCACCACCACCATACACTCCATCTGGCCCGAAATCAATTAATTTAACTTTAAATGTTTTATTAGCGGTAGTATCAGGTGTCCACAGATCAATATGGAAAGTAGCCATGGCACTGGCATCGACCGGTTGCGATGAAAACTCTATCCCCACAAAGTTAAGTTTCTTGTAACGGATTACATCATCCCCATTTATCTGAATATTCTGATTTTCTGCTGTTGAGAATTGCCAGTGAGTATTCCAGCTATCCACTTTGACATTGGTATAGGCGTTGCTGAATAATGAGATTACCTTGTTACCGGCAATCGTAGGAACCGGTGCCGGTTGGGTAGGGGCAATTTTCAGGCCTGTTACGCTGATTGTCAACGAGCCTTTTGCACCGGTACCAGCCACTTTAGCGGTAATTACAGCCGAACCGGTATCCGCCACCCTGACCAATCCTAAGTCGTTTACCGTAGCTACAGAAGGATTGGAAGATGTAAATGTGAAATACGAAGCAGACAGATTGGATTTTTGATCGACACCTGTAGGGAGGTTGAAGGTAGCATAAAAATCTGATATTTGAAATTCTTCACCGGTTTCAACATTGTCAACGATTGAATCATGGCCGTTGAAAATACCAAAATTTGCATGCGCTATTGTTCCCAGTTTTTCAAATTTAAGTTCATCAATCCAGAATGTATAACCTCTTCCATTCTGAGGTGCTGCCGCGTAATAAAACATACCGTTTTCCTGTGTGAGCAAAGACGGATCGGGTATGGGGATGTAATATTCCACCCAATTCGAGTTAACCTGTAAATTGGCGAGAGATACCTGGTATTTTGATGTTCCCATGTCGTTACCGAAGCCTACAAGTACAATTGTTGCCGGCTGAGATGCTTTTGCCCAAAAAGTAAGCACGTTATATCCTGACAGGTCACGGGCCGGGTTTGCTCCAAAAACGCCACCTGCATATGAACCATTCGGGTCTCCTGCATCTGGAACTTCAAACTTCATGGAACACGTTCCTGAATATTTCACACTGTAATCCACATTAAAAGCCGTTACTTTTGAGGTTCCATAGGCTGCATAATACAAGCCGGTACTGAATCCATCGATGAAAACATCGGCAGTCGTCGGGTAGGTTGCCAATTTTAATCCATCAAGTTTTTTTTCACAGCTCACTGCCATTAACAGAATTGTTACCAGGGCAGCGATTGAACAAATTGATTTTAACTTTTTCATCTTTATCAATTTTTTTGATTATTTGCCAAAATTAAAGTGAAGGTAAAATCTGATTTCCCATTCATCGCCATTTCCATATCCGACTGCAGTAGGGTCAGCCACCCAGGTACCTGAACTGGTCAATATCGTTGTAGGGCAATATCGCGGAGAATATTGGTCAAGAGCCCGCCATGTACCCCTTATTCCCACTCGGGTTTCAGGCAGAATAAACCATTTGCGCTGTGCTACAGCGTATGATAAATCCGCCATTAGCTGGAGCGGGTAGGTTAAGTTGAAATCGCGATGATAATCGTAGGGTCCCCAGTCATTCACTTTAACAGCTGAAATTAGCTTAAGGTTTTTGTAAACAAGTCTTATATCTGCACCTAAACGACTGATTAATCTTCCGTCACTTCCATTTGCCTGGCCCGTACCGCCATAAAGATTTACAATGAATCCAAAGTCGTGAGTGACTTTTGACACAATCCGTGAACTGACCTCCCATAAATCATGTGCGGGAGGTGCACCGGGGAATGCAAAAATTGTACGTCCGTTTGCCATTATACCTATTGCAGCATCCTGGGTGGTAGGCAGATGACGATATACAAAATCACCACTGATTGCAAACGGCGCATCTTCCATCTCATCATTATCCCACGCCCACATCCAGGTGCCGGGGGTAGGATCGTATGCAATTAAAAGCTCGCCAGCCGTCGTTTCCCTGTTTTGCCTGACAGCAAAGGGGTCATCAAGTATGTTTCTTGGCCTTCCGGGAGCCGGAACATCTTTTGATATTGGTCCGACAATGGGTTTTTGCCATAAGAAATTCGGAGCTATCTGAAATTTACCTATAGTATAGGCGAGGCCCATTAAAAAGTTATATTGGTTTCCGCTTCCGCAATCTTTGAGATGCCATCCGGTAAAAGTTTTCGTATAATCTGCTCCACCCATGGCAACCAGTCCCATCACCGCTCCCTGCGTATAAAAGTTAACCGGTCCGGACGAAAAGGATATTTTGGCTTTTCCCCCCCAGTTGTCCATCGATGTTATTTTGTCCTGGTATACGATGTAATCTCCGGGAATGCCGTCAACTAACTGAAAAGTCGAGCCGTTTCTCGGCTGACCTGACCATAAACCACCCAGATCGAGAACAACTTTTCCAATAGTTGTTTTTACGTCAAGGGAAGCTCTGCGGTTTTGCGGAGTGGGGATGGCAAAGGAACTTTGCGCTGCGGTATTTTGGGCTAAATCTTCATGATACATTCCGGTCAATGTAACGATTCCCAGTTTTCGGCTGTATTTGACCAACACTGCCGGATTAGCGCCCCACCAAAGCTCAGGACCAAAAGCAACTTTTAAACCCTCCAATGCTTTTTTACCCTCGAATTCAAAACCCAGGGGTGCGTCGCCATTATAAATATCAATGTTTGTTCCATAATTTGCTTCCGGATATAATCCGAAAAAGTCACCTTCATATCCCCAGTGATAATGTCCTGTACGATAAAAACTTGTAAGATTAAACCACTTGTTGGTCCAGGTAAAATCAAAATTATATACTTGTACCCGGTTAATTGAGGGTATCGCATAGGGGCCCTGATTAGTTTCTACCGTCTGAGTGCGGCCATGATTTTCATAAAAGATTTCATCAATTGGATTTTCAGCTACATGTCCGAGAATATTGATTGAAACATTTGCTTTTATATTTTCGGTAGGTTTCGCTTCAACGCCAATAAAAAAGGACTCCATATGGTCGAATCCCAGAAAACTCGGATAAGTCGGAGTCAATGCCTTAGAATCTTTTTGCGGCGGGGTTGTGATCTTGTCGCCGCCAGTGCTAAAGGTGGTTATTTCTGCCCTTATGCCACTAATGCGAATCTTTTGTGTTGTTTCACCATTCAAAGAAGCTTTATCCCCCCTGGCCTTTAAAACATCATTTATTACCTGGATATTTGAAAAATACTTATTTATCGAATCGGCTGTCACATTTTTTGCATAGGGATTCAGTTTATGAGCTTGTTGCAATGCATAATAAGCAGCACGAGGATATAACTGATAATGTCCCCTTTCATCTGTCTGGCCTTTTGCACAAACACCGAACCACTCCTCATTCATATTATTCTCTCCTGCCTTATAATCGTTAAGGTAACCGCCATTAGCCCAGGAAGCATGAGTATCATGAATGTCCAGGTTTTCAGTTTGTTTATATTTCCACCAGCCATCGCTGAACATAAAAGTAAATCCGCCGATACAATTTCCCGCTTTCCCTAAACCCGCTGCATTTTCATAAATTTCTTTCCAGTTGTTTGTCATATAATATGCCTGCGATTGCTGATCTTCTTCATTGCTAAGGGCATTAAAAGCATCGGCACCAAACTCGGTAAACATGATTGGTTTTTTCAATACTTCTTTTGTTTTTTGAAATGCGTCAGTAAAAGAGACACCGCGATACATATTACAACCAAGAATATCGATATTTTTACATTCTGCGGCAATAATATCAAGGAAAAGTAAATCTCCATTACATATTGCTACCGGATGAGAATTATCGATGGTTTTCATAGCCAAAGTTGCTTCGTCAAAGAGCTTATACATTGCCTTGGCATCAATTGTGGATTTTCTTTGTTCTACAGGAATATTTTCCGTTTCGGCTCCCCGCCAGAACAATCCGTAATTGTTTTCATTGCCTAGTAAATATACAATCAAACCGGGCGTGTTTTTATAATCTTCTGTCATTTTAGTCACTTCTTTCAGAAGCAAGTCGCGTACACCAGGGTCAGAATAATCAGTATTCGGAGCCCATTTGCCCTTTAATGTCAAGCCGTATCTCCCGAAAGAATGATTTATCATTGTGTAAATGCCATATTTCTCATAGATGTACTTAATCCACTTTGGCTGAATGCCGGTATATACGCGAATGGCATTTACCCCCATGTTTTTTAACAGGGGCATTTCCATATCCAGTGCAGTTTTAATAAAATCATCCGATTGCTTCCACAAACTATAGGTATAATTGGTACCAATTGGAAAGTAATCCCAATTCATGCCATTAATCATAACATTGTTACCATTGACTAATAGTTTAACTCCTTCATTGTTATTAACAACCGATACTTTGTCTGCCTGCGCCAAAATAACAGTTGTTATAAATAAGAAAAGAGCAAATGTCAAATAAACTTTTTTCATGTCATTATTGTTTAAGGGTTAATAGATACCGTATATCATCTTAAAGAGTTCCATTTACTTGTTACATGCAGGATTTTCAGGAGATTGTTCCCTCGACTATAATTCACCTCTTCGATCAACTAACATTTTCCGGATTTCATTTGCTTTTTTTTCGGTGATATCATAATTCCACATGATCAAAATTGCTAAAAGGCCTGTTATTGATGGAATAAGAATATCCGCAATTCTAAGTTTAGTAATGGTTTCAACCGTTTGGACCTTTATATTCTGATCAAATCCAACCAGGTTTAATACTACGCCGCTGGTAAGTAGAGCAATTGCAGTTCCCAATTTAACCATCCACCAATAGACAGCACCAAATGTCCCTTCTTTTCTTGGCATTCCGTTATTTAATTCATCCAAATCGCATACATCAGCCGTCATTGACATCATTAATGTAAACAGCCCGCCTATTCCGAAGGAAATTAAAGGAAGTGGTAAAAACATCAGCCACGGATTACCAGGATGAAATGCCCACCATTTTAGTGAATATCCAACTATGGATATTACCGTAGAAATTATAAAAGCATTTTTTTTACCTGTTTTTGTTGAAATGAAGGTAATGACAGGAATTACCATAAATGCTGTTGCAACAGCACTCAATGTGCCAAACCACGCGGGCCATTGCCCCGCCGCATTGGTGTCGCCTGAGAATAAATAAAAAATAATGATAAAAAATGCAAACTGGGCTATAATCTGGAATCCGTTAAATATCAAAAATGTTGCTCCACACAATCTTAAGAAAGATCTGTTTGTTATTATCTGTTTCATGCTTTTAAAAAGAGCTTTCATATTATTAACAAACTCTTTAGCAGAAAGTTTGGCTCTGTTTGTTAAATGTGTCTGATCAATTTCTTTGCAAAACAGTGCCGGCATAATTCCCAATATCAGGCAAATGGCTCCAACCCAAAGGGAAAGGTTGCGAGCCCCCTCCGGGGCACTTGGATAGACATTTTGATTATAAATGATAAACCAGAACCAGGGAGCAATCATCCATGCAAATTGTCCCATAAATTGAGAAATTGCCATCAACCGTGTTCTTTCGTTATAGTCGGGAGTCATTTCATATCCCAATCCAATGAGTGGTGCGGCGAAAATAGTATAGCCAACGTAGAAAAAGAACGACATTATCAGAAAGTAGAAAAAATTATAGGTTTGACCATTTTCGGGATATAACTGCCACATTACCATAAATACTATTCCTGTAATAATAGCACCAATAAAGATATAGGGCTTCCGTCGTCCCCATCTGGAGACAGTGTTATCCGAAATAAATCCCATTACCGGGTCCATTACCGCATCAATCAGCCGTGGGATAGCAGCCAGTAATCCGGCCAAAACAGGATTCATTTTTAATGACAATACTAAAACAATCATAAAAACCCCCAGTGCGGCGGGAAATAATTGATTTGTTAAATGGCCTGAGCCGAAAGCAATTTTTTGCCTGAACGGTACAACATCTTTCGGCAATGTTTTGTAATGTTCCATAGACTGGTTTTGTAAAGGTTAGTATTCTAATGAATCAGGCAGTCATCTCATTTGGTTTTTATGAATAGTATTCAATAATGGGAATCAGATTATCCCGGGATAACAGTGGCTCATTACTGTTTTAGGTTTACGATCGACTGTAAAGAGGCCCCAGTGTTTTTCGGGTTCAAGGGCTTCGGGCGAACCTTTCCATGGTTCATCGAATGCTTCGAAGAAAAATGTCATAACACCTTCTTTTTCGCTCCATTCAACAAGGTCGTTATAATAGATTGCCTGAAATTCCTGGCTGACATTTTCGGGATTAATACCCCTTCCATTTGAATTGGTCGCCCAGCCTGCCTCGGTAATTATAACGGGCTTCCCGGGATACCTGTCGGCAATGCCCTGATAGTTCTGTTTAGTGCATTCCATGGCCTCGTGAATGTGTTTGTACTCCCAAACCGGGTACGAGTGAATGGAAATAAAATCAACTTCTTCTGCCAGGTACTTTAGTTTGTCGTGCCAGGGGAGATAATTCTCGCAAAAGGTAACCGGCTGTCTGGCTTCTTTTTTTATCATCCTCACATAACTGATTACTTTGTCTACCGGCACAAAATGATCGGTCCAGTCTACAGTTGCTTCATTTCCGGCTGACAGGGAAAAAATAATATCCGGATAACGGTTGGCAAGCCGAATCAGTTTTTCAACCTGGACAAGGTTGTCCCTCGTGTTTTTTTCAAGTTCCTCCTCGCTGAAAATTGTGCCCCAGGGACAACCAAAATTGTTTAACTCCGCACCAATATAAGCCCCAAGCATCACTTTGAATTTCAGATTCTCTTTATCGATTACCTTTAAAACCATTTCGGCATGTAACCCGCTATCATACAAACGCAGGTAGGACCATTGATGTTGAAGGATCAGAAGGTCTTCCTTTATTTCCTCATAGGCAGGGAATATTCCGGATCCAGGACTTTGCCCTACCCTGTATCCCGAATAGCAGATTGCTTTTCCGGGTGCCATACCCAATGTTTGAAACAGATTCATCCGGTATCCGATATTTTTAGTATTTCAATTTTCCGTCTTTATCCCAAAGTCCCCAGAATGCTCCAACATCGCCTTCACCACCCATTTTCCATGTTTCGTCGAAAGAGGAAAAATAGAACATCTCAATATCAGATTCTTTACTCCATATCTGGGCGTTGATAAAGTAGCGGATTGCATTGTTGAAGGATGGTTCGGAATCTTCAAAAGATGTTCCCCGGTTTGGCCAGCCGGTTTCGGTTATGATCACTTTTTTGCTGTTTCCCGCATTCAATGCGCGATGATACATGTCTTTCATGTAGAGCAGCGAATAGTCGATGTGACAGCCTTCCCAGAAGGGATAGCAGTTTGCGAAAATGATATCGCAAGCCTCTGTTATCGCAGGCCGGTTGCAGAATTCATAATATGCATCAACATAACCAACAGGAATTCCGGGTAATTCATCCTTAACGTGCCGGATATATTTTAACAATTCCTCCTCCGTCAAATCTTCACGATACAGAACTTCATTACCCACAGCAACCAAATCGGCATAACCATCTTTGGCAACCTTGATAACATTGGCTATCTCTGCTTCATTTATTACCTCATTTTCTCCCAGCCAGGCTCCGACCATTGTTTTTAAACCATATTCTTTTGCAATGCGTGGAATCATTTCATTTCCATCGGTACACGAAAAAGTCCTGATCCATTTGGCATAGGGCCTGATGATTTCGATTTTGTTGCGGATTTGCTCCTCGGTAATGAGAGAACCTGGCTCCTGGCCTTCAAGATAGGGGCTGAAGCATATACCATGCATGCCTTTTTTAAGCACCGTGGTAAAGATGGATCGCAGATCTGCTGTTGATTTATTCGTAAAGTCCTGGCCGGCCAACGAGAGTATGTACTCACTTCTAAATGACATATTGATTTTCTCTCTAATTTAAAATGCAGTGAAAAATATTTAGTTGACTAAATTCCTGAATGAAACTTCAATCTGAATCAGTTCACCTGTACGCTGAAATATTTTGGAACTCATCTCTTTTCCCAGGGTATGACCTGTTATCAATATCTGGTTTCCACCAACGGATGTGATTGCCAATTTATCTTCGAGCGAAGTGCTGTAAACAATCGGAACCTGACAGAAAGTAAATCCCAGTTGTCCCTGTTTAAGGATTATTTGCTGCCGCTCTCCCCGGAGGTTAAAATATTCGAAAATACTTTCCTGATTCAATAACTCATTGGGATCGAGCAGGGAGAACTGGAATACAATTTCTCCATCCTGTATATGAATACCTAATTCTCTCATGCGTGAAAGGAAGTCTTCTTTCACCTGTCCGGTCATCCCGGGCTGTTGCGCACCTGCATTTGCGGGTGTGTGTGAATAGGGGTCCGTTGGAAAAGCCCCGTATAAGTCAGGAGATTTATTCAACCCAATTCCAGCTTTGATTTCGAAATAGTGATCTTTAATTTTTCCAACTACAACCGGGTCGGCCTGTTCATAAACGCCTTTAAAATAGCATTCCTGGGCTGCAAGCAATAGTTTTGAAACCATATGCCAGTAAATGCTTCCCAATCCCTCATACCCATAAAATGTACCCGACCTGCCGGTAAACGACTGATGATCGAAAAGCGTTTCGAAAATTGCTAAAATCTTATCTTTTTCTTCGTCGAGAAGAAGGGCATATTTGGCCGGATCAAGATGGTTTAGGGCCTTTTCCAAAACGGCTGCATTGCGAAATGTTCCATTAAAGTGGAAATTACCCAGATCATCTTTACTTAATATGGATGAATCGGAGTCGGCAATTAGTTTGCTCAAAAGTTTTGATTCCTTAACCTTACTGCCGGGTATGTTGTTTTTCTGGCTGAAGAGAGGCAATTGCCTGTCGGGATAAAGCAAGTAACTATATTGGTCGCGACGAAATAAACTACTACATTTCAGCGAGTTAAGAACACCGAGGCTTTCCTCAACCGACAAGTACCCTGAACTCAGAACAGCTACCTGCCCTTCGAGCATTTCGTACAAATGACGGATTGAAACACTTTGTTCGGAGAATGAAATCAGGTTATAGGCATGATACAGCCCATCCTCCCGTTTATTGACTCTTATGGACTGATCCATATATCCCAGTGCGAGTCGGGTGAATTCAGATAAACTTTTTACCTGGACCGCTATCTTGCGGCCTGAGAAAGATTTTTCGTATATGGTGTTTCTGTAATCGCTTCCGGCTTCGCCAAGACTATCTGCAAAATGACGCCTGGCGGAATTCGAAAATCCCGTTTCGACCAAGGCTGCGTTATCAGCAAAAAGAGTAAATATTCTGTCGAACAGGGTTTTTACTTCTTCTGAAATACTGATTTCCAGATCAGTGGATTCGTTAAACCGTTCGGACCATAATTTCAGGAACCGCCTTAAGTAACAGAGTGTAACCATTGAAGCTCCGTTACCAACCAGGGCATTGTTTGCATCGTTCCATTCAGGGCGTTGGGTGTTGAGCCAGATGCCTGCTTCGGGTATAAAATTGCTTAGCTTGGCAAGCAAGGTCACCAGAATTTTTTCGGTAAGATTAACCCTGTATATTTCATTATCCCTGCCTTTCAACAAAACACCGTCAGCACCTGTTTTACGGACCAGGTCCTTAATTTTATCATTTAAATCAAAATCAAAGACAATGGTATCTTTCGGATTTTTTACAATCCCGGCGTATGGTTTTATGTGGTAAGGGATATTTGCATAAACAAACATTTCCTTTTTCAACAAGGCATCCAGGGTGCCCGGATGAAATTCACCGGATAATTCCAGGAATTTCTGCAGGTAAATAATCTGGTGGTCGCCCCAGTAGCCAATATAGGCCCATGGATCGTGAGGATCGGGGCATTCCCAGTCGATGTCTTCCCGGGTAACCCGGTATGGATTGTAACCATCGGCTGTTGTAGCATTTAAAAATTTGCAGATCATTCCTTTCAAAAATTCAGGATAGGAAAGGCTGAGGGCTTCCCAGTTCTGAAAAATATCGCGCCAGTTTCCCTGGTAATTTAATTTTACGGAACCATCCGGATTTTTGGTTTCAATCGAAAACTGGTTCCATGGGCGGCTCGGATCGCCATGCCTGCGGCTGAAAGTGAGAGGCAGATATTCGCAGCAAATCCTGATCAGGTCAAAATCTGAAATGCCCTCGGCAAGCCTGACCAACTCAATATAGCTGATTTTTTCGGGAAGCTGGTCGAGCCAGTTCTTATGTTTTGCTGATATATCTTTATTTATTTGCCCTGCAAACAAGATAAAGTCTGTTTTGTCAAGTGTGTAATTGTTGTTGAAAATTCCGCCCCTCATTACATTGAACAGGGTGTTGGAGAAATGGCGGGCATAACTTAATTCATCATTGCTCATCTGCAATCCGTCAGCGCTGCAAACAATTTTCTTCAGGTTCAATGTTCCCTTTTCAATATCAGCGTTAACCAGCTGTTTTATGTTATTCCTGGTTTTTAATGCATTGCCGATGTTGGCAACATCGCCACTTTCCTGGTTAATTTCAGCCACAATCATCCAATCCCTGCTGGCATCTTTTTCAAGTTTAAGGCTTGTACTCACATAATAAGCCCCTCGTGTTGCCCTTATATCGGTCTCTGTTTCAACAGCCTGTCCTTTTTTGAAGTTCTCAACCTGGCGGTTGGAAATAAGAACCTTTGCATCCTGATTTAATCCGACTGACCAAACGGTTGTTGCTTTAAGCGATTCGCTTGGCTCGGCGCGGTCAACCGGAATAGAACTTAGCATATACAGGCCAAGTTTGGCATCTTCAATCAATTCACATTTCTTATAGGCATCGAGCAAAGAACTGAATGCGTTCTGGAAATCGAAATCAACACCATTGGGCAAAATGTTCTTAATCCCGTCGAGAATGTCAACCGTAACCAAGCCACTGTTGTGATTGCTGATAACCGACTTCTTTACGAACCCAAATTTTTCGCTGTTGTACCAGCCGTATCGAAATCCCACACCCAGGTCAACATTAATCTCTTCGAAAATGATTTTATTGCCGTAAATGCTTTTATAGAGATTTCTTTCGATTGTATAAATTTTCTCCGACCCGGTTGAAAAAGGTTCCCATAAATAGGTTTTCTCATCCCTGCCTACCAGCAGGTATGTTTTACTTCCGGTAATGCCCCTGCTATCATGAATTTTATCAACAGTATAATAAGGAAACAAAGCGTTATTACGGTCTTTCCTTCCTGCTGAAAGCGAGCCGTTGCTCGAAATGAACATCCAGTGATCGGAATCACTCACAATGGTCATAAAGAAATCAGGCATCTGGTTGCAGTTGCTGATTTTGTAAAATGTTTCGTTTTCAATTTCCTCAAACCGCCCCTCAACCTTTGCACTGTGGCACTTAATCTGAGCGTTTCCTAAATAGATTGATTTTTCATTCATACCATTGTGTGTAGTAAAATCATAAATTTCATGCATTTACGATTAACTTTTGAGCCCGGCAGTACTACAGCCCCAAATCATAGAAGTAAACAGCATCTTCAAGCAACCAAATTCGAGAAGGAACAATTATGAATTAGAATTTTCACCTCATCTTATCGGGCAAAAAGTTCAGAAAATAAAACCCACAGATTGGAACCCGCGGATACGGGAAAAGAATCAACAAAATCTATTCATCCCCTCCCTAATCTGACAGAAGGGATGAATAGACTGAGGGACCTGCTATTAATAGCCGGGATGATACTTACTTCTTCATAAACATGGAAGTAAATGTTTTGCCATTTGTGTCTGTTATCTTTATATTGTACACACCTGTTGCAAGGTCGCTTACATTGACACTCTGTGCTACATTCCCATATTCTTTTACCCGGGCACCTAAAACATTGTAAACAGCAACTTTGCTTAAGGTTGTATTTGATCTGATGTACAGGTTGTTTTCGGCAGGGTTGGGATATACTGACACATTGTTATTAAGTGCATTCAGGTTGTTTACATCGGTATAAACCCCAAAATACATATCGTCCCAGTAGTATGTTTTCTCGCCGGCAATTGCCCCTGTTGTTCCGAAATTGAAAAAGATGGATGCCTTGTTGTATGATTTGGCAAGGTTCAACGGGGCGGTTCCCGGGGCCTGGTTGCTAAAGTCAAAAACCAATATTTGCCAGGCTGAGGCTAATGTGGTGTTTGCTTCGGTTTCAACACTGATGGTTGGATCGTTTGAAGCTTCAACTTTAAGCCGGACAGGAGTTCCGGAAGTTGGTGACCAAACTCTCACACTCATTTTAGTTGATCCTGCTGCAAATGGAACCGGATTGGCAAAACCAGCCGTACCACCAACGGTGGTTCCCGCCCAGGTTTCGGCAGTTGCGGTTTTGATGGTTTTAGCCACATGATTAGTCGGGTTGGCAGGATCAATGGTAATTTCTGACACAGTGCCCCCAAAATCGGTCAACCCGTAATTCAGGGTTGCATTTTCGAATGTAACCGGCAGATTAACGGCTGGGGGGGGGGGGCCCACGTAAAATTCCATATCATCCCAATAGTATGTTTTCTCGCCGGCAATGGCCCCTGTTGTTCCGAAATTGAAAAAGATGGATGCTTTATTGTAGGAATTGGCAAAGTTAATCGGAGCAGTTCCTGCAGCCTGGTTGCTGAAGTTGAAAATCAAAGTGTCCCATGCTGAAGCAACAGTCGTGACGGCTTCAGTTTCGACACTGATGGTCGGATCGTTTGCAGCTTCAACTTTAAGCCGGATAGGAGTTCCGGAAGTTGGTGACCAAACCCGTACTCTCATGAGAGTTGACCCGGGGGCAAAAGGAACCGGGGTGGCAAAACCAACCGTACCCCCGACGGTGGTTCCCGCCCAGGTTTCGGCTGTTGCAGTTTTAATTGTTTTAGCTACATGATTAGCTGAGTTTGTTGGATCAACAATGATTTCAGAAGCAGTGCCACCGAAATCCGTCAAAGCATAATAGTTCGGTGTAGTGTTTTCAAAAGTTACGGGCAAATTCAATGCTTGTCCAAAGCAAAACGCCGAAATAAACATGCTCAGAGATGCAAATAGTAATTGTTTTTTCATAATTTTTGGTTTGTTTAAGAAGATTAATGGTATGATTTGACAAAGCAAACATAGCTTACTATTCCATCGATTAAAAATATACAGTTGCATCAAATATGCAACAACTCCTTGCAGACTATTACATCAATATTACATCAAGGATGTCGTATGTTGCTGATTATTATAAGTAAATGTCTTTAGTCAGGAGTCAGTACCTTCTGTTGAATGCATGGATTTCATCTTTTGTTCCATGGGAAAAGGGGAAGCGGGATAAAATTCAGGATATGTCCGAAATTGAATATTCGATCGCAGGTAATAAAATCCAGGTGGAATGATGGCAGGGGAGGCCATATCCAGGCAAACATCCGGTAGAATGCTTTTTTAAAGGTTTATCATGAATTCTGCCAGGTTAGCCTCACGGTCCAGCCTGAGTTTTTTTCGTATCCGGTAACGGCTGATTTCAACACCACGGGCACTTATATTCATGAGATTTGCGATTTCCTTACTGGAGATATTCATCCTGAGGTAGGCGCAAAGGCTGAGCTCCCGGGGAGTAAGGTCGGGATAATGTGTTTTCAGTTTTTTGAAAAGTTCTTCGTGCACCTGTTCCACATGCATATTGAATACCTGCCATTGTTTTTCATTGTCAATTTCTTTTCCAATCCGTTTAATGGTGGCATTAAGATCATTTTTTAATTGTTCATCAGGGAGTGCATTCTTTATCTTGTTAAGTTCGTTTTTCAATTTGTGCAGGATTTCATTCTTTTGAATAATCAGCATGGAAGAGTTGGCAAGTTCTTTTTCCTTATGAATCATTTCAAGGTTCAGCTTTTCATTTCTGAGACTGACAACTTCCTTCTCTGTTACGAGAGCTTCCTCTTTCAATTTCTGCTCCCGTTGCCGGTAAAGCTCTTTCTGTTTCTCTTTCTCCTTAATGAGTGATTTCTCCATGCTTTCCCGGAGGAACCTGTACCCAATGTAAAGCAGGAAAAGGAAAATTAATAAATAAGCGATCCATGCATAAACAGTCCTGTACCAGGGAGAGAGAATTACAAACTTATAGTTGAGAATGGGTGTTGTTTTTCCCTGAGCAGTCAGGCCTTTTATTTGAAACGTATATTCTCCGACCGGCAGGTTGGTATATTCTTTAGAATTCCTTGGCGAAAAGGCTGACCAATCTTCATTATACCCATCCAGCCGGAACTGAAAGGAGACTGCCTGTCCGGCAAATTGGTTTGCTGCAAAAGTCAGGGTTATGGTGTTATGGTTATACCTGAACCTGGGCACCACCTCCTGGTGAAGACAGGAGCTGTTATACCGGTATGTCCCCTCTGATGTATCACCTGATTGTAATTTACTGATATACAATACAGGTAAAAAACTGAACTGCTTCTGTTGCCCGGAAACATAATGTGCAAAGCCACCTTCAAGTCCAATAAGGGTACTGCCGGGGGCAAGTGCATTAATATGTCCAAAGGCAGGAATGATCATCCCCGAAAGCCCGGCAAACGGAGCGGTAATATTTGTATAGGTGCCATCTTCCTGGAAACGCAAAACCCCTGGTTGCTGGTCATTATAATACCATATATTATTGCTGCTGTCCTGGGCCAAATACTCAATATGCTTTATTCCTGGAAAAAACTGGTTAAACTGCATATCAGGTTCAAACATGTCGGCAGTTTCATTATATCTGAATATACCATTACGCGTTCCAACGGCTATTCCCGATTTCAGCTTGAAAAGTGTGTTGCCATGATCTGAAGGCAATCCTTTTTTGCTGTCATAAAACCTGATCTCGCTTACCCGCCGGAAGTCAGCATCCGGCTTTACCCGAAACAGCCCCTTATATCCATGGCTGATCCAGACAAACCCTTTGGAACCCTGTTCAAGGTAATGCGATGACTGGTCATAGCCGGCCAGGTTATTCCTGAAGGTCCATAGCGGGCCTTTCCTTTCCAATACAGTTAAACCGGCGTACGTGCCAACCAGGAGAAGGTTTTTTTCCCCGTCAAGCCTGATAATATTCCATCCACCTGGAACAGACAACACTTTAACGGCTGTTTTATTCAGAACCTGGAAAACGCCCGCATTGTGTCCGCACAGGAGCGTATTGTCGATAATTGTCAGGCACCAAACCTGCCCCTCGGTACCTTCAATCAAATGGAAATCCTCCTTTTTCTTAAGCGGGTTGATAAAATCTTTCCATTGAATATAAAAAAGGCCCTGGTTGGTTCCCAGGTAGAGGTTTCCACCAAATAAGGCGGAGGCATATCCGGAACCTATATTAAAATAGTTTTGAAAAAAAGTGATGGGTGAATTAAGATGCACGACCGAGATACCGTTGTCCAGCCCCAGCCATATATTGCCTTCCTGGTCATTCCTGATGCTCAGCACCGTATTGTTTGAAAGTCCGCGTTCTTTGTTTAATTCAAATACAACCTGTCCGGTGGAATCCGAAATGATCAGCCCGTTCTGAATGGTTCCAAACGCAAAATATTTTTTATCGATGAGTGCGCCTGAAAAAATCTGGTACTTTTTTAGCATTTCATTGACCGGATTGTTCCACGCAGTAAATTTGCTTCCATCATACCTGAACATTCCGTTTTTTGCCGTACCAACGATTACCTGGTCATCGCTTAATGGCAGTATCGTCCATATGGGGATCCCTGCAAACATAGAACCACCGGGAATGTTCCGCACTTTACCATCCCGATATTGCATTAACCCCTGGATCTCATCGCACACCCATAAAATTCCATTTACATAGTAGGAAAAGTGAAACTTTGATCGTGGATAAACGATGTCAATTTTTCCCTGGTTGTAAATAAATATAGCTTTAAACGACTGGAAAACAATACCAAAACCGGTTTTATGAATCCGCCAGATTTCGTCAAAGTCAGAGATTCGATTCTTGAGCAATGGCAACAGGGAATGGTATGCAAGTGTCCCATTCGTGTTTTCCTCATAATACCCAAAATTATTAAATGCCCCGACATACATACGCTTGTCATCGGCACAAAGTGACCGCACCACCAATTCAAGATCTTTGTAAACTGTCCAGTGGGCGCCGTCATATTCAACCAAACCGTTATTATTTCCAAAGTACATCATGCCATTGGAGGATTGTTCAACAGCCCAATTCTGGGTACCCCCTTTGTATTCTGAACGGCTGAAATTATAAATTCCCGGCAGGCCAAACCGTTGCGCATGCAAGGAACCTGCCAATGAAATCCAGATCAAAATTCCGAACAGTCTAAATACCTGATGCCTGATCATATCTTAAAGTTAAAGCAGTTGTGCGGCATTCCAGATATACATAGTTGCTCGCCAACTTTTTTGAATTCCAAATATCGCTGCTTTGAATTCAGAATTTCATGGTTGAAACAATTGTTTTGTGTTATATGATACATCCTTAGAGTGTAAAAATACACAAAAACCCTTTTTGTTTTCACCCTGACGAATATAAATTACAGGCTGCTTCCCAACCATTGCAACGAGTATGTTTTTTCTTCGGCATTCCCCTTGCGCAGGCAACTGCCTGCAACTTTAGCCTCAGCGTTTTTGGTAATGGTTGCATTGGCGTTGCCCCTGATGGTGCGGGAGCTCTTAACCGGGAACCCTTATGCAGTATATGTCATGACCATTGGTGCGTTTTTCATTACGGCATTTGCAGTTTTTTCCGGGATCATGACCGGTGGCAGCAAGCTTTTCGAGGTGGTATTCACAATTATGGTTTACTGCAGCATAAATTCAACGCCTTTGGTTGATTTTACAGGATCGGTGCCAGGTTCCAGGGAACTTGGAATAACCGGTTTCGAGGCAGCGGCTTCATTGATCATGGTTTTCCTTGCATTCCTTGGAAGAAAGAGAGAGATAAGCCATTTTTCCTGAAACCGGGAAAACCGATCTGATCAGAATTTTAGGTATGAAGCAATAAACTCTCCTGTCATAAAACATGGTTACGGTTACAGGATAACGGTTATCAAACCGCGCAACGGCCTTCATTCGGCCCGTTCATCAAGAAATGAAAGGGGGACACCGATAATTATTTTACAATCCTCCCTGATGATATATTTTTGAACTATCAATGGAAATTGAAAGCTATGAAACATATTCTCTTCAGCATTTTTGCAGCCTTCGCGCTGCTGATACCTGGCATTGGTTCCGGTCAGGAAATCCTTCAGTGGCGTGGCTTCAATCGCGACGGTGTTTACAATGAAACCGGGTTGCTGAAAACATGGCCAGCCACGGGCCCGGAGCTGTTATGGGCATTCGACAGCCTGGGGAACGGTTACGGCAGCCCGGTGATCACAAAAACAAACATCTTCATCAATGGGGAAACAGATACGGTCAGTTATCTTTTTGCGCTTGACCTTTCCGGGAAATTCCTGTGGAAAGTGAAATACGGCAAGGAATGGGTCCTGAATTACCCTGGTTCACGAAGCACCCCAACGGTGGTGGATGACCTTGTGTATGTCACTTCCGGATGGGGCCAGGTTGCCTGTCTTGAGACCCGGTCGGGAAAAGAACGGTGGTCGGTTAATATGATGACCGACTTTCACGGAACAGCCCCAAGGTTTGGCTTTGCCGAATCGGTGCTGATCAGCGGGAATACCCTCTACTGTTCGCCCGGCAGCCCTGATACCAATGTTGTCGCACTCGATCGTTTTACGGGGAGGATCAGGTGGATCAGCAAAGGGGCAGGAGAGATTACCTCTTACTGTTCACCCATGCTCATCAGTTTGCCTCAACGCAATATCCTCGTTACCTTTTCGAAAACAAACATGCTGGGCATCGATGCAAAGGATGGCAAACTGCTTTGGTCCTATAAACAGGAAGGAGAGGGGGTCGACTGCCAGGTCAACACTCCCATCTATGAAAACGGGTTCATCTATTCTGTTGCCGGAAACGGTAATGGCGCCTTCAGGCTGCAACTTTCTGATGAGGGAACGAAGATCACGGAAATCTGGAAAAACGGGAGGTGTGACAACCTGATGGGGGGATTTATTAAAGTGAACGATTACATCTATACTTCGGGATATGAAATACGCCAGTATTACACTGTAGAAAGCACCGGCGGAAAGATCGTGGATTCGGTAAAATTCGACCGGGGGACGATCTGCTTTGCTGACGGCATGCTGTATCTCTACAATGAAAAGGGGCAGGTCGGGTTGTTCAAGCCCAACGGGCCTGAAATGGACCAGGTAAGTTCCTTCAAACTAACCAGGGGAACCAAGGCACATTTTTCGCATCCTGTGATCTGCAACGGGATCATGTACATCAGGCATGGGAAATCGCTTCTTGCGTATAAAATAAAATAGTCAAATAGCGAAATGGTGAAGACCCAGTTTCGAAAACAGTCAAAGTATGAGAAAGAAAACATCCCTGGCAGTTGCGGTTCTGATGATCTGCAGCATGGCCGGTGCGCAGGAGGTTAACCTTGCTGACATCCTTTCAAATCATTACAAAGCCACAGGGCTCGGGAAGCTCAGAAAGGTAAACACGATCACAATGACCGGGACCATTATTCAGCAGGACGCGATGCCAGTGAAAATTATCAAAATGCGGCCTGATAAGTATTTAATGGAGTTCGATGTTCAGGACATCACCGGTTTCCAGGGTTATGACGGGCATACGGCCTGGAGTACTGCTCCGTGGTCGGGGAACCCCAAACCACAGGTAATGCCCGATGACCGGGCCGGAGAGCTGAGGAGCAGGGGGGATTTTGATGGATTGCTGTATAACTGGAAGGAAAAGGGGCATTCTGTAGAATTTGTTGGCATCGATACCGTTGAAAAAACGCCGGCCTTTAAACTTAAGATTACAAAAAAAGAGGGGGGTATTGAATTTTATTACCTGGATGCAACAAAATTCACCATTCTGAAAAGAAAGTACTCCCGCATGATGAGAGGACAGGAAGTTGCCGTGGAGAATTATTTTCACGAATACCGAATGGTTCAGGGGGTTTTGTTCGCTTTTACCCAGGTGACCTATTTTGGCGGTCAACTATACAATACACTGCAGTTTGACACAATACAACTGAATAACCCGGTTGATACCAATTCATTCCGGATGCCTGTTAGATAATTGCTGAAATTGACCTGAAAAAACAATCTTTTAACAGATGACGGACAGTTCCGCCGGCTTATCCGTCATTGCCGCCCCTGCTGTCCGCGGAAAGTGCAGTTTGGAAAAAGAGGCACTCCGGAGAAGCCGGAGCACCTGACCCTCAATTGTGAAAAATGAAACAGTGAAATTATTGACTTCCCATTTTATATGTTGTATTATTGCAGCGTTATTATCCTGTGTTGTTATGGTTTAATTGTAACATAACAGCCTGGCAGATAAAATGGTTGAAATATCCGGAAAATCGGTTTGCGGTTCTCACGGCATGTTGTAAATGAGTGACCTTCAGAAACCGGGGTTGACTTATACAATTCCCGTTCCCTGTCGCTTTCTGCATTGTGTGAGGGGCAATAGTCCGGTGTAATTAATAACCGGTCATGCTGCATCGTTGCGGCAAATGGTATTAATAACCTTGTAGTTTGAATTTTAGCTTAACCCAGATAAGTCTGATTTCCATTCAACTGCAAACACCAAACTTTATGAAAAAGCTATCCGTTATGGTTGCCTTTCCCAAACCGGGAACTGGCAGGATCACTCATGCACAAACCGGAGCACGATTTTTGCAAATGATCGTATTTTCGACACTTACGCTTATGTTTCTTGCAGGAATTCCTGTAAGCACTTTTGCCCAGGGCTGGTATAACGCAAGCTGGCATTACCGGAAAAGCCATGTGATCACCGGTGCCACCGGTGCCGGGACCAATTACCAGGTAAGGATCCTGGTGCACTCGGGGACCGGAACCGATTCCGGCACGGATGTTTATCTCGGGTCCAATGTCAGGAGTGATTTCCAGGATGTCAGGTTTACGGCAGCCGACGGCACGACTGAGCTCGACTACTGGCTGGAAACTACAAACGCGGTCGGCATGACCTTCAAAGCGTTCTGGGTGGAAGTCGCTGCCGACCTGGGCAGCAACCAGGCAATCTACATCTATTACGGCAATTCCGTCGCATCCACTACCAGCAACGGCGACAATACGTTCATCCTTTTTGATGATTTCACGGGCACCAGCCTGAATACAGCAAAATGGACCAAAACAGCAGGAGGAGGTACGCCAACCTTCAACAATGGATACATGACCATAACCGCCACTGGCACCAACCCTTCAAAGATCATTGCATCCGGGATAGGGGAACAAAGTTCCAGGGTCATTGCAGCACGATTTCAGGTGTCCAGCTTTCCACCTTTGTCCATTGAGCGGACAGGACTGGGTACCAGGACATCATCCAGCGACGGCTACGGATTCAACTATGTTTTTTCCCAACCGTTCTCGACTCCTCCTCTCATCTATACCCGATTCCTGAATGATAAGGATTCATGGGGCGGCTTTGGTAATTATGGATGGAATACAGGCATCTTCTATATTATGGAAGCTATGGATGCCGGGAATAATAAAATATGGGGAAGGCTGAACTTTGGGAACTGGGATACCCAGGTATTCTCACCGGTACGTACCAGTGGTAAATATTCCCTGAACATTGGTTCAATGACGACAACGACCATCTGGGACTGGGCGCTCATCCGGAAATTTGTCTCCCCTGAACCGGCTCAAAGCGCCTGGGGAGCAGAACAGGTGTACTATGCCTGGAATAAAACCGGAAGCGCCGACTGGACGATCGCAGCCAACTGGACACCGGCAAGGACAAGCCCTGCAGCGGGTGACGTTCTTGCATTTAATGGCGGCGGAACCGTGACCGTGACCAATGTTCCTCAACAGACCATTGGAGGACTGACTCTTTACAATAATTCAACAGTCAACCTGCAGGCTAATTCAAACACTATTAAACAACTGACGGTTTCGGATTTTTTGTCCACAACATCCGGTGATGTGCTCAATCTTGGTGAGACAATTAAATTGGGAGGCACATTTCCGGCGAATACCAGCAATGGAACGATTCAGACCGGCGTATGGACAACATCGAGCCCAGTTCCGCTGCCCCCCGGGAAAACCTGGATCGGTACGGTGGAGTATAAAAGCTCCGGGGGCGCCCAGGCGATTGTGAAAGGAACCTACAACAATCTTACTGTTTCCGGTGATAACTCAAAAACGCTTTCCGACACTGTCAGTTTAACGGGGAACCTCAACATACAAAGCAGCACCGTGTTCAATAACGGATTTCCGATCACAGGCAGTGCGGGTAAAACCTTTACGCTGGCAAACGGGGCGACCCTGGTGCTGACCGGCAGCAGTGCATTCCCGGCAGGATTCGGCACAACGACCCTGGGCAATACCGGCACGGTGAAATACGGTGGTACCGACCAGGCTGTTGAAGTCAAAACGTACGGAAACCTGGTTTGTTCCGGCAGCGGTACAAAAACAGCTGCAGGAGCACTTACAGTGGTCGACAGTACTACGTTAAGCGGCATTATATTCAAGTCAGGAGCAAGTACCGGTTACAGTTCTTCATTGGGCGTTCTTTCCCTGGGATCAAATTCAACCATTGCGTTGGGTACAGGGTCCCACACCCTCACTTTTGCCGCCAGCAGCGGAGCCTCCTGGTCGGGCAACCTTACGGTCACAGGCTGGCAGGGTGGCTGGAACGGCACCCCGGGCACTGCGGGCAAAATAGTTTTCGGAACAGGTGTCAACGGCTTGACATCCCTGCAAATGGAGCACATTTGGTTCTACGACGGGGCCGGTTACTGGCCGGTCACCATGCTGCCCACAGGCGAGGTTGTTCCCAAGGTGGTGATTGCGAAAGTCAACACGGTCAGTATTTCACCCGTTACCCCGGCCACAGCCACGGGCCATGGTGAAGTAACGATTGACAGGGGATACCTGGTTACGGCAAAAGGATTCGTGTGGTACACTTCACCCAATCCCACCATTTCCACGCATACCGGCATGACAAACAACGGCTCCGGTCTGGGCAGTTTTTCAGGTGAACTGACCGGGTTGACAATCGGGCAGACCTGGTATGCAAGGGCTTATGCCACCAACAGCCTGGGTACGGCATACGGCCAGGAAATAAGTTTTGTAACAGGCGCGATGTCACCTGCCTTATCCACCAGCGGAATAACAATTGTTAACATCACAACTGCCACAGGTGGAGGAACGGTAACCACGGACGGGGGAGCCCCGGTAACAGGCAGGGGCGTGTGCTGGAACACTGCTCATTACCCCACCATTGCCAACAGCCACACCTCCGATGGCACCGGCACCGGTAATTTTACCAGCAGCCTGACAGGGCTTGCAGCAGGGCAAACCTATTATGCGAGGGCTTATGCCACCAACAGCGCGGGAACGGCTTATGGAAATGAGGTGAGCTTTTTAAGCTTTGTGTGTGGTACTTCATCATTTACGGTCAACCATACTGAAGACAGTGTGGCGGCGGTAACCAAAACGGTAACCTATGGCACGGCTAAAAATATTCCGGGGGAGACAAACAAATGCTGGATCACCCGGAATCTCGGCGCAAGCCAGCAGGCTACAGCGGTGAGCGACGCTACCGAAGCCTCCGCAGGCTGGTACTGGCAGTTTAACCAAATGCGGGGATACAAGCATGATGGCGGTAACAGATATCCGGCTACGAACTGGATAGGCAACATCTTCGAGGCATCAAACTGGATCGCTGCCCAGGATCCGTGTTCGATTTTACTTGGCACCGGCTGGCGTATCCCGACCAGTACCGAATGGACAAATGTGAATACAGGGGGATCCTGGACAAACTGGAACGGCCCCTGGAACGCTGCGTTAAAAATGCATGCTGCCGGGTACCTGAACAAAGAGAATGGTTACTTTGTATACAGCCGCGGCTCAGAAGGCCACTACTGGAGCAGTACGCAGCTGGATATTTCTCACAGCTATTACCTGTACTTCACAAGTGTGTACTGCGGTCTTTCCTCCGACTACAAGACGCCTGGCTACCCGGTACGATGCCTCCGTGCCGGGTTGCCGGTGGTTTCAACCTCGGCTGTCAGTTCAATTACAACGACCACGGCACTATCCGGCGGCAATGTCACCGACGACGGGGGTACTTCAGTAACGCAACGGGGCGTGTGCTGGAGCATATCGCCGTCGCCAACCGTTTCGGACAGCCATACTACAGACGGCTCCGGAACCGGAACCTTTCCCGGCACCATTACCGGGCTTACTTCAGGGCAAGGCTATTTTGCAAGGGCCTACGCGACCAACAGCGAGGGAACAACCTATGGCAACGAGGTGAAATTTACCACCTCGCTGAATACATGCGGCGGCGCTTCAACGATCACTGTAACGCACATTGCAGGCAATGTGGCGCCGGTGACCAAAACAGTTATCTACGGCACCGTGACGAATATCCCCGGGGAAACATCCAAATGCTGGATCACCAAAAACCTGGGAGCCACCAACCAGGCAGGTGCGGTGAACAATACGCTGGAAACTGCGTCAGGCTGGTACTGGCAGTTCAACCGCGCGCAGGGGTACAAGCATGACGGAACAACACGCACGCCAAATTCAACATGGATCACCAGCATCAGTGAAAACTCAGACTGGATCACTGCCAACGACCCTTGCGCCCTTGAGTTCGGGAACGGCTGGCGGATTCCAACCAGTACCGAATGGACAAATGTTGATGCCACCTCCGGGGGAAACTGGACTGACTGGAATGGCCCGTGGAATTCCGGGTTAAAAATGCATGCAGCAGGTTATCTCAATTCTTCCAGTGGATCCTTACAGCAGCGTGGCACCCAGGGTGGATACTGGAGCAGTTCAGACTACAATAATTCAAGTGGTCTGAACCTGGCATTCGTTGCCGCCAGCTGCTCAATGGGATCATATGGCAAAACCTTCGGCCGATCGATACGGTGTATCCGGGAAGCCTTTCCCGTTGGGACATCCTCAAATTTCAAGGCCGACACGGTTTGCGGAGGAACACCCCTCACAGTACATTTTACCGATCTCTCCGTCACTTCACAGTCACCCCTTACCTGGAAATGGTATTTTGGCGATGGCGACAGCTCTTCAGTACAGAACCCCGTGCATACCTATCACCATACCGGAACAGATATGATCGCATACACGGTGATCCTGGCGATCAAAGATGCCGGTAACGTGACAAGTGTGAAAACGAAGCAGAGCTACATCAAAGTTACCCCCCCGAATTATATCGACGGAGGGAATGTGAGCGGGGTATGGACCAAAGCAGCCAGCCCCTATTTTATCGGGGGCGAAATCGTTGTTCCTTCCGGCCAGACACTGACCCTTCAACCAGGGACAATCCTGAAATTCAGGACGAATTCAACAGACCTGAGCGCAATGACCGAACCACCCACGCGGGCAAACACCGACTTCGGATTCATGACGGTATATGGCACGCTCATCGCGCAGGGAACGGCAACCGATTCCATCGTGTTTACCCGGATGGGCAGCGCAGGCTCATGGGGGCTGATCCATATGACAAAAAACGCCACTATCACAAACCCCATCAGGTACTGCAAAGTGGAATATGCATCCTTTATGGATGGTTCCGACAATCAACTGACTCAAAATGGCTGGAATTACCAGTCCACCCCCTTCACCGGGAACAATGTGCTGACCACCTCTCCCGACCAGGCCCAGTTTATCAAAGACTTTGAGGTGGATGATTATTCTGTTGCCACCCTGCTCCTGGGGTTTAGCGACGGATGCCGGGTTTGGCTGAATGGAACCATGATCCTTGATTACCACCTGGAGACCCATGGGGTGAGCCACTGGAACCACTCTGACAATATCAGCGGCATGCTTCAGAAGGGCAGGAACCGCCTTGCAGTGGAAGTCTATAACGGGGTCTATGCCGGCAGCGGCACAGGCGGCTTCGACTGCCAGCTTATCGTGGACGGTACCGAGATCATCAAAAGAGGGGACCTGAACCCCGGCCAGCCGCAGGCCATGTGGTATTACTATGGACAGGGAGGACAGCTGCTTACACCCCCGCAGGACCAGAACGGCCTCGAATGGTTTGAAAAGAGTTATGCCATCAACTATACTGCCATGGCAGGACTAAGCCTGGATGCAAACGGGGTGACTGTCAGCAACAGCCGGTTCCGCAATAACCTGGTCGCCATCCTGTGCGATTCATCCAATGCCGTTGTCAAAAACAACAACATCTCATACAACGGTTCGGGAATCATCTGCAATCACCTGGCCCCTGCGATCCAATACAATACCATCTCCTCCAACGCAACAGGGATCGGTTATTATGAGAAGTCGAAACCGCAGATCGATCACAACGTCATTGCTTCAAACTCGAATGACGGCATTGTTGCACTGTCCAAAGCCAAAATAAAGGCATTCAGCAATACGATCGTGCACAATGGTTATGGAATTTATGCTCAAAATGCAGATACGGTGACGCTCGACAACAGCATCCTCTGGTATAACACCTCGGGCAATGTCCACGCAGCCACGCCGGCACCCGTAATTACCTGGTCGTGTGTAGAGGGAGGGTATGGCATTCCCGGTGACTCAAACATTACCAGGAACCCGAAGTTTAAAGGAACACCCGGGCTCCTGTACGATCTTACCTGGTCGAATTTCCCGAAGAATAACGATACATCAAAAATGTCACCCTGCATCAACACCGGCAACCCCAACCTGAATGGCATTGGTCCCGGTTGGGTGACCGATACCGCAGACCGCGACCCCGACATGTCGAGGCCGGATAGGGGTGCGTGTTATTACCACCAGGTACCCCGCGTTACCGATTATAACATTGATTATCCTCATCCCCCGGACCAAGGTTACAAAATCTACCATTTTGGTTCCGTATATGTCGCCGAACAATCAGACTGGCATCAATTTGTGGTCAGGAATGATGCTGACCGGCTGAATAACTGTCATGTCTATTTTACAGGGGAGAACAGAAATGATTTTCACCTGTATGATCCTGCTGACAGCCTAAAACTCCTCCAGCCTTATGGGTCGGATACGGTGAAAGTTTATTTTCAACCATTGCAGACCGGGCCGCGTAAATGTTATTTGACCGTGGGCGTTCCATCTGAATACACAGATTCCCTGAAAATCGATGGTTCAGGGTCTGGAACCGGAAATGTGGAGGGAACTGTTAAAACCATTTCAGGTATGGGTGTGGCCAATGTTACGGTTACTGCTAAAAGAACAAGCTCCACGCCACCCGTAATTTTTTCAACCACCACCGATATTACCGGATCGTATTCGTTAAACAATGTAGGATCCGGGACGTTTACGATAACTCCAAGCACGAGCCCGGTTCATCATAAATTTAACCCGGACTCTCTTGTTGGGTTGTCGGTTCAAGGCACGAGCACTGTCAACAACATTGATTTTCATGATGTTTCTTTCTTCCCTGTAAGCGGTGATATTAAATACAAGAACACTGTTAACTGTCCTTCCATAGGTGTCCAAATGTTAATGGATGGCGCGCCGCTGTACCCGGTTGTGATAACAAACAATGAAGGGCATTTCAATATTGGTGCTGTTGAAATTGGCAGCCATACCATTAAACCCGACACGGCCGGCGGGCGGAGCTTTGATCCGCCCTTCATCACGGCTAATATAGATTCAACTGTCGGCGGTGTGAATTTCCAGGATAAATTCAAGCATAAGCTGAGCGGGCATGTTACAGGAGGATGCGGCACTCCCCTTGCTAATTCGGTGGCTTTGGTGGTTAGTTGCGGGAACACTTGTAAAAATGATACAACAATTTATACAAATTCCGCAGGCTTTTACAGCATCGATCTTCCTCCAAATCCATACACCATTAAACCCGCGGATTTCTTTTATCACAACAACATTCCGGTTCATTTTGAGTCGAAACAGGCGGATCTCACATACAGGGACACCATCGAGGATTTTATTTACCACAGTGCTCCTGTGATCGGGATCACAGGATTTGACTCTGTTACCAGTTCGCACGGGTGGATCATCCTGCACCAGTTCCTGACATATGGCCTTGGCATAGAGGTTTACGAACCTTACTTCGGTCCATCCAACAATATCATCAAGTGCCCGGTCACTACCGGCAGCCTTATTATCCTCGACGACCTGAGTGATGCGGGTAAGGATAGCATACCCGTTTCCGACACCACGACCCATTATTCCTTTCGTGCCGGGTTGCCCAATATTACTGGAGGCGGCCCGTACCCCTACCAGAAAAGACTGGAAATTCAATATAAAAAGGGTGGGTTAAACGCTGTATCCACCATATGGGCATACATTGTCGGGCAGCGCCCAAGGGCGACCGCCTTTACGACTACTACCCCTGAAATCCCGCTGCTCATACTCCGCGATCCTCCCGGTGATCAAAGTTACAGCTACTTTGATCAGACAAAACAGGTTTCTCAGGCCATTGGATTTGGAATGAAACATGAGAGCGGCGGCGGTGGGTATTTAAAAGTATCTCTTGGCGCTGATTTTTCTTATTCAACCGGTTTCATATTTAATTCAGGAACCAATATAGATGTAACGTTAGACTTTACGGCGGGAGTCGACGTACTCATGTCACAGAACTCGGTCACTGAAAACCAGCTGACCTATACAACGAATGAAAGGATCTCAACCTCTACCGATGAGAATGTGGTAGGGGAAAAAGGCGACCTCTATATGGGCGGAGCCATGAACCTGCTTTATGGGGTCACAGACATCTTGTCTATCGCAAATGAGGTGGTTACGATCAAACAGGACATCATTATCGTTCCTAAAGGATTTGCCACTACCTATATCTATTCCGGAAATTACATCGAAAACACGGTCATTCCTTCACTTAATCTTATTGGTGATACCGCTTCAGCACACCGGTGGGAGTCATTCCTCGCATTGAATCAAAGACTGAAAGACAATGCTGTATTTGTAAAAAACATTTCATTTGACGCCGTCAATTCATTTGAGACTTCCCAGACAATAGAAAAAACAAGCACCTATACCGAGGAATTTGACTTGCTTATTGATAAGAAAATTGCAGTGGACGCCGGTCTTACTATTAATGGTATTGGGGCAGTGGGTGGATTTTATATCTCCTCCTCGTATACCACCGGGCAGTCTGTTGTCAATTCAACAGTCAATTCAACAACAATTGGTTATTACCTGGGAGATAATGATACACAGGCCGGGGGACAGTCGGATTCATTTACGGTGGATGTAAAAAGCGACCCTGTTTATGGTACCCCCGTATTTGTAACTAAAAGCGGGCAATCCTCCTGCCCCTGGGAGAAACATACAGTTCCCCGCCAGGGATGCAAGCTCAATCGCTGTCGTGCGGGAATGATGCGGAGAGATCGTCCGAACCGAGCTTGAAAAAAT
>Ga0118677_10001053_pt1 | contig 59437 bp, 47 predicted proteins | sample AliMusrvi5mmetaG_FD_86154 | JGI IMG/M metagenome (GOLD analysis project Ga0118677, IMG submission 86154)
GCTTTGCCGAAGTGGCGTAGCAGCGCCGGGGCCAGCACGTCCTGAATCAGCGTGGACTTGCCGGAGCCGGACACGCCGGTAATGCAGACCAGGCGTTGCAGCGGAATTTCGATGTCGATGTTGCACAGGTTGTGTTCGCTCACGCCCTCCAGAATCAGCCGCGGTGTGTTCTCGGCAACCATGCGCTTGAAGCCCATGCCGACCTGCTTGCGGCCACCCAGATAGGCGCCGGTCAGGGTGTCGGCACTGCGCAGTACTTCCGTGGTGCCGTCGAACACAATCTGACCGCCCTTTTCGCCGGGGCCGGGGCCCATGTCGATCATGCGGTCGGCCGCCAGCATCACGGCCGGGTCGTGCTCCACCACCACCAGCGTGTTGCCGGCGTCGCGCAGGCGCTGCATGGCGACGATGATGCGGTGCATGTCACGCGGGTGCAGTCCGATGCTGGGTTCGTCGAGCACAAACAGGGTGTTGACGAGGCTGGTACCGAGTGCGGTGGTGAGGTTGATGCGCTGCACTTCGCCGCCGCTCAGCGTTCGGCTTTGTCGGTCGAGTGTGAGGTAGCCGATGCCGACGTCGCACAGGTATTTAAGCCTTGTGCCGACTTCTTCAAACAGCAGCTTCAACGTTCTGAAGTCGGCTTCGCTGCTGGTCGCCTGGGTGTTCTCCGGATTGGCGGTATCCAACTCCACCTGCAGCGAATCAAAGAACCGCTTCAAGCGGTCCAGCGAGAGCAGCATCATGTCGTGCAGGCACAGGCCCGGCAGCGCTTCCAGTTGCGGGCGGGTCCAGGTCACGCCTTGGGGCATAAAGCGTTTTTCCGGCGGCAGCACGGCATCGGCCTGTTCCTTGTTTCCAATGCGCCAGAGCAGACTTTCCGTCTTCAGCCGCGCACCGCCACAAGCGCCACAGGGCGTGTAGCTGCGGTACTTGGACAGCAGCACCCGGATGTGCATCTTGTAGGCCTTGGTCTCCAGGTACTCGAAGAAGCGATCGATGCCGAACCAGTGCTGGTTCCACTTGCCGTTCCAGTTCGGCGAGCCCTTGATCACCCAATTCTGCTGCTCGGGCGTGAGCTTGTACCAGGCCGTGTCGCGCGGGATGCCTGCGGCCTCGGCGTGGCGCATCAGGTCGTCCTGGCATTCTGCCCAAGCGGGGGTCTGAATCGTCTTGATGGCGCCGGCGCGCAGGGTCAGCTTGTCGTTGGGGATGACCAGGCCGTAGTCCACGCCCACCACGCGGCCAAAGCCGCGGCACTTCTCACAGGCGCCCACGGCGGAGTTGAACGAAAACATCGAAGCGATCGGGTCGGTGTAGCGCAGATCGCTCATGGGGCAGTGCAGGCCGGTGGAGAAGCGCCAGGTGGGCTCGGGCTGCGCGCCCTCCTCTACCGGGTTGGCCTCGTCCAGCACATAGACGTTGAGGCGGCCGCTGCCGCGCTTCAGCGCCGTCTCAATCGCTTCCAGCGCGCGCGCCTTTTCGACACCGTCGATGCGAAAGCGGTCCGCGACAACATCTAAAAATTTAACCGCTACATCGCCGGTATCGGCTGCCGCCCGGCCCTTGCCAGCCTTGGGCGCCACTTCCACACTCAGACGCTCGCGCGTCCCGGTGCGCTCGGCATGCACGCGGGTAAAGCCGCTGGCACTCAGCCATTGGGTCAGTTCTTCCGCCGAGGTGTCGGCGGGCAGTTCCACGGGAAAGGTGAGCACCAACCTCGGGTTATTCGCCCACTGTGCACGCCGCAGCATCTCCGCATAAATCGTTTCGGGCGTGTCGTGTTGCACCGGCAGTGCGGTCTGGCGATCGAACAGGTTTCCGGCGCGCGAAAACAGCAGCTTGAGGTGGTCATTGAGCTCGGTCATGGTGCCCACGGTGGAGCGGCTGGAGCGCACCGGGTTGGTCTGGTCGATGGCGATGGCCGGGGGCACGCCCTCCACCTTGTCCACAGCGGGCTTGTCCATACGATCCAAAAACTGGCGCGCGTAGGCCGAAAAGGTCTCCACGTAGCGGCGCTGGCCCTCGGCGTACAGGGTGTCAAACACCAGGCTGGACTTGCCCGAGCCGCTGGGCCCAGTGACCACGGTCAACTCGCCGGTGCGGATGTCCAGATCAAGGTTCTTGAGGTTGTGCTGTCGCGCTCCGCGGATGCGGATGGTGCCCTGGGACATGGTGCTGCTCTTTCGAATGAGGACAGACATTCTAGGAGCTAAGCAGTACCCCTTGTCTGTGGCTTGCCATGCATAGGCGCGCCAAAAAAAGGCCCTCCAAAGAGGGCCCTTTAAAACAGCCCGGCTCGAATGTTGCCGGGTCGTTAACTCACCGTTTCAGTCGTTGGCGTAAATGTCAACGTCCTTGGTTTCCTTGATGAACAGCATGCCGATCACAAACGTGGCGCCCGCAATAATGATGGGGTACCACAGGCCGTTGTACATATTGCCGGTCTGGGCCACGATGGCAAAGGCCGTGGTCGGCAGCAGGCCGCCAAACCAGCCATTGCCAATGTGATAAGGCAGGCTCATGGAGGTGTAGCGAATGCGGGTGGGGAACATTTCCACCAGCATGGCGGCAATCGGGCCGTAGACCATGGTCACCAGAATCACCAGATAGGTCAGGATCAGGGCCACCATGCCCTTGTTGAACTTGGCCATATCGGCCTTGGCCGGATAGCCCGCATTCTTCAGCGCCTGGCCCACGACCTTTTTGAACTCGGTTACGCGCTCGGTGCTGGCCTCGTCAAACCTCGAGTCGAGCACGACGGCAGCGGGCGCCTCGATCACCACCTCGCCAATCGCGACCTTGGCCACTGAACCGGGGGCAGCTGCCAGATTGCTGTAGCTCACCGAGCTCTGCACCAGAAAGCGCTTGGCGATGTCGCAGGAGCTTTTGAAGTCAATCTCGCGGGCCACCGGACTTCCCTGGAACGAGCATTCGCTGGCATCAGCAATGACAACAACCTTGGCGGTCTGCTGGGCGCGTGCCAGATCCGGATTGGCTGCAGCCGTCAGTGCCGTGAAGACCGGGAAATAGGTCAGCACCGCCAGCAGACAACCGGCCATGATGATGGGCTTGCGGCCAATCTTGTCGGACAGCGTGCCAAAGATCACGAAGAAGGGCGTGCCTATCACCAGCGAGATCGCGACCATCACATTGGCCGTGAGGGCGTCCACCTTGAGCGTCTGGGTCAGGAAGAACAGGGCATAAAACTGGCCCGAGTACCAGACCACGGCCTGGCCGGCGGTCAGGCCGACCAGGGCCAGGATTACGATCTTGAGGTTCTTCCACTGGCCAAAGGACTCCGACAGCGGCGCCTTGGAGGTCTTGCCCTCGGCCTTCATCTTGGCAAAGGCCGGTGACTCATTCATGCTCATGCGGATATACACCGACACGCCAAGCAGCAACACCGACAGGATAAAGGGAATGCGCCAGCCCCATTCGGAAAATGCCGCCTCGCCTATCAGGGTACGGGTGGCAGTGATCACAATCAGGCTGAGAAACAGGCCGGCCGTGGCGGTGGTCTGAATCCACGACGTATAGGCACCGCGCTTGCCATGAGGCGCGTGTTCGGCCACATAGGTGGCAGCGCCACCGTATTCGCCGCCCAACGCCAGGCCCTGCAGCATGCGCAGGCCGATCAGAACGATAGGGGCAAACCAGCCTATGGTGGCGTAATTGGGCAGGATACCGACGATAAAGGTCGACAGGCCCATGATCAGAATGGTCACCAAAAAGGTGTACTTGCGTCCTATCATGTCACCCAGACGGCCAAACACCAGCGCGCCGAAGGGGCGCACCAGAAAGCCCGCGGCGAATGCCAACAGGGCAAAGATGAAGGCGGCGCTGGGGTCCAGGCCACTGAAAAACTGTTTTGCAATGATGGCTGCCAAAGAACCATACAGATAAAAGTCGTACCACTCAAAAACGGTACCCAGCGAGGAAGCAAAGATGACCTTCTTCTCTTCCGCCGACATCGGACGTGCGACGCTTGTTGCCATGCTTATGTCTCCTGATGATCTATTTCCAACTGCGTCCGGCATGCAAAAGCCGTTGTGCACTATCGAATGGGGTACTGACGTCAATCTGACGGCAGCGCACTGACAGCTTACATCGGATTCAGCCCGTTTTTCAGGGCATGCGTAGTAACCCTAGGTCGACCCATTCACCCTTGATACGTAAGCACTTGGTCAGCCCCCGTCAACAGAATCGCGCCGTGTGTTCGTTGGGCACATGGCTTTCTATTCCCTTTCACCTACCCAAAGGAGACCCACATGAGTGATCCGGTGGTCGACAAAATCCAAAAGAATCCGAAGTACCTAGAACTTCGCAGCAAACGCACCAGCTTTGGCTGGACGCTGACGCTCCTGATGATGGTCGTGTATTACGGCTACATCGCGCTGATTGCCTTCAACAAACCCTTTCTGGCACAACCGATCGGTGCTGGCGTGACTACGCTGGGCATCCCGATCGGCATGGGTGTGATCGTGTTCACGGTCATCATCACCGCCATCTACGTCCGCCGCGCGAACAGCGAGTTCGACGCCTTGACCGCAGAAATCCTGAAGGACGCATCCAAATGAGCAAGACCAACAAAACACTGGCCACGCTGCTGATGCTGCTGGTTGCAGGCTCGGCCTTTGCGGCCGGCGGCGACCTCGGGCAAGTAGAAAAGCAGCCCACCAACTGGGTGGCCATCTCCATGTTCGCCGTCTTCGTGGTGGGCACCTTGTTCATCACCAAGTGGGCCGCAGCCAAGACCAAGTCGGCTGCCGACTTTTACACGGGTGGCGGCGGCATCACCGGTTTCCAAAATGGCCTGGCCATTGCCGGCGACTACATGTCGGCAGCTTCCTTCCTGGGCATTTCCGCGGCTGTGATGGCCACCGGCTATGACGGCCTGATTTACTCCATCGGCTTTCTGGTGGGCTGGCCCGTCGTGACCTTCCTGATGGCCGAGCGTCTGCGCAACCTGGGCAAGTTCACCTTTGCCGACGTCGCCGGTTACCGCTTCCAACAGGGCCCGATCCGCGCCTTCGCAGCCTCGGGCACGCTGGTGGTGGTGGCCTTCTACCTGATCGCCCAGATGGTGGGTGCCGGCTCCCTGATCAAGCTGCTGTTTGGCCTGGACTACTGGATGGCTGTGGTGATCGTCGGTGCGCTGATGATGGTGTATGTGCTGTTCGGCGGTATGACTGCAACTACCTGGGTGCAGATCATCAAGGCCTGCATGTTGCTGGCTGGTGTGACCTTCATGGCCTTTATGGTCATGGCGCAATTCGGCTTCAGCCCCGAAGCGTTGTTTGCCAAGGGCGTCGAAGTGCGTACCCTGATCGCCGGCAACACGCAAGCCGCCGCGGTGACTGCCGCTGCTGCCCTGACGGCTGCTGCGAACACGCCTGAGCTGGTGGCTGCCGCTGCCGCTGCCACGGAAAAGGCCAACGGCCTGAACCCCGCCAAGATTGGCCTGGCCATCATGGGACCTGGCGGTTTCGTGAAAGACCCGATCTCCGCCATCTCCTTCGGTATGGCCCTGATGTTCGGTACTGCTGGTCTGCCCCACATCCTGATGCGCTTCTTCACCGTGCCGGATGCCAAGCAAGCCCGTAAATCGGTTCTGTGGGCAACCACCTGGATCGGCTACTTCTACGTGCTGATTTTTATCATCGGCTTCGGTGCCATCACCCTGGTGCTGACCAACCCCGAATTTGCCAACGTCGCAACCGGCGTCATCAAGGGCGGCGGCGGCTCGGCCAATATGGCAGCCGTGCTGGTGGCCAAGGCGGTCGGCGGCAATGTGTTCTTCGGCTTCATCTCGGCCGTGGCCTTTGCCACCATTCTGGCTGTGGTGGCTGGCTTGACCCTCTCCGGCGCGTCGGCGGTGTCCCACGACATCTATGCCACGCTGATCAAGAAGGGCAAGGCCGACAGCGCATCTGAGTTGCGCGTCTCGCGTTACACCACCGTGGCACTGGGCGTCGTGGCTGTGGCTCTGGGCATCGCCTTCGAGAAGCAGAACATCGCCTTCATGGTGTCGCTGGCCTTCGCGATTGCAGCGTCCGCCAACTTCCCCGTGCTGTTCATGGCGGTGCTGTGGAAAGACTGCACCACCAAGGGCGCGGTCATCGGCGGCTTCATGGGTCTGATCTCCTCGGTTGGCCTGACCATCGTCTCGCCTTCGGTGTGGGAAGCCACTCTGGGCAACCCCAAGGGCTCGGCCTGGTTCCCCTATAGCTCGCCAGCCCTGTTCTCCATGACCATCGGCTTTGTCGGCATCTGGCTGTTCTCCATCATGGACCGCAGCGCAAACGCCGCCAAGGAACGTGCAGCCTTCCCGGCCCAGCAAGTTCGGTCTGAAACCGGCCTGGGTGCTTCTGGAGCATCCGGACACTAAGCGTTGCGACCTACTGCACAACTTCGGTTGTGCAGGCAACAAAAAACCGGACCCAAGGGTCCGGTTTTTTTATGGGTGTGAGGCGCTTACTGCACCACGCATTCCGTGTCACCGCCGCCAGGCGCCGGGCTGGGAGCAGTGCTGGGCGCAGCCGGTGCAGGTGCAGGTGCAGCAGCGTTGCCGCTTGGCGCCGGTGCGTTCGCGGGGCCCGTCGCTGCCGCCACCAGTGCCGCCACCTTCTTGACATCCAGTTTGGGGATTGCCGCAGGCGGACTAAAGCCAATACCGGGGTCTCTGGGCAAAAGCACAGGAGGCAATGTGGACGGAACAAACACCACCTTGCCCATCGGTACCAGCACCGAGCCGGCGTCGTTGGAGGCCTGAATGGCTCCGGACTTCACCGTGAAGTAGTCACCGTCCGGCAGCGAACCGCAACTGCTCTGACAGACGCGACCGTCAAACTGTGTGCCGCGGATGCCAATGGTGGCAGTGGGCGTCTTGAGCTGGTAGGCGTCGTGGTCACCGCGCTTGCTGACCAGCCCGGTGAGCGCGCGCAGGCCGCCCTTGAGCATGGACAACACGAATTTGTCTTCTTGCGGTTTGGCGCTGTCAAAACTGTAGACCTCAATCTTCAGCTGCGAATCCGGTCGCAGAATCATCTCGCTGCCATCGCTCATTTCCATACGGACAAAACCTGCCGGTCCCGTGATGATGGTATCGCCGCCTTGAACCTGGGTACCGGTGCTTGCCGCCAGAGACGCCCCGTCGGCCTTGCGTACAGAAACCACGCCGGACAAATGGGTGATCGTGCCGGTATGGGCCCAGACCGCAGCGCTCAGCAACATACCCGCAAGCAACTGCAGCGGAAACCGGAAACTTCGTTGATGCATTGAAAACCTGTTCATGTTCAACCCCTTCTGCACATCAGTTGCTGGCCCTTGGGCTTGGCGGCCTGCACGATTTCACTAGCCGGCTTTTGCACCGTCGAGGTTCCAACCACCAAGGTTTGGACGGCGGCCGGGGCGGTAGCGGCTGGCTTGGGGTTCGCTGGGCTAGCGCTGTCCGCCGGTGCGCTTGCTGTGGGCTCCGTGCTGGCCGCAGTGCCAGCCGTCGTCGCGCTGTTCGTCGGGCCTGTACTCGTGGTTGCGACAGAATCGACGGCATTCACCGTGGGCGCAAGAACCGGCTGAATCGTGGAGGCAATCAACGCAGTGACCGAGGCAGACGCTGCCGAGTTATTCACCACCGACAGCCCGCCCCCCACGCCCGAGGTATCCAACGAGCTTGCCACATAAGCCAGTTGCACACTGCCAGGAGCGGCCAGGCGAAGGGATCCAGCCGTGATGTTGTTGCCGCTGGTGACTGCACTGATGGCGCCGCCGCTGGAGGCAATCGACACGCTGCCCGAACCGGCATCCACCCGGCTCAGGCTGATATCGCTGCTGGCCTGCAACACCACCGCACCGCCGCCGGACGAGATGCTGGCCGCGGGGCTCATGCTCAGCGATGTCGGCGGATCAATCAGCACCGCACCGCCGACCGTAGACACAACGTCGCTGATGGCCAGAGACTGGCCGGACTGCATATAGGCCAGATCCGACGCGTCCCCCGTCGTCAGGCTGGAAATCGTCACCCCGGCCACCGGCGTGTTGCTGATCTGCACCGGGCCCGCCAGCGTGTGGACCGACAATGCCGAAGCCACCAGCTTCAAGGGTGAGCCGACCTTGCCAATGCCGGTTGCTGCGCTGAGAGAAACCTGCGGTGCGCTGATGTCTGGCCCACTGGGAGCACCAGCGCTTGTGGCAACAGTGCCCTGAATTGAGCCTGCCGCGCTCAAAGTCACGCTTTTGCTGGCATTCAAACTGCTCAGACTCATGCTGCTCAGACTGGCCAGCGTCACGTTCACCAGACTGCCACCCAATGTGCCACCGGTTTGGAAAAAGTCGGGGCTGCTGAGATCGCCGTTGACATTCAGGCTGCCACTATTCAAGCGCAGGCTCGGCAGGCTTAGGCTGGAGTTCAGCGTCAGCTGTCCGCCTGCTAGCGTGAGTCCGCCCAGATTGGACAAACTGCTCGCTTGCGTCAGGCTGCTCAGTTGGGTCAGCCCTGTAGCCGCGTCATAGGTCACGCTGGCGCCCTGGGGCAAGATGACTGCGGCAACATTGCTGGCATTAGGCAAGGCGCCACCCGCCCAATTGGCCGCCACGGACCAGAGTCCAGAGCTGCCACCGACCCAGGCCACAGACGCGAGTTGCGTGATGTTGGCCGTGGTGCTGCCCTGGTTGCTGATGTTGTAGTTTCCCACATCGGCTCCGCTGTAGCTGCTGGCCAACGTCACCGTTTTACCTAGGGCAGCGTTCTTGTCAGTGAAGACGCCGGTCGCCGCAACGCTGACCGCGTCACCACTGATCAAGCCGCCGTACAGCGCGTTGGTCGCGCTCACCGTGGCAAACGCGGTTCCGTCGTAGGTCTTGTTGGCGGCTGTGATGCCGCTCACCGTCAGTGTCGCCGGTGTGATGTTGGCCGTGGTGCTTTCTTGTACCAAGGTGTAGTTCAGCGCATCGGCTCCGCCCAGGCTCAAGCCACTGGTGGTGACGACCTTGGCCGTGCCCACATTCTTGTTGGCAAACGCTCCGGTGGCGGTGCCAGCCAGGGTGACCGTGTCGCCGCTCAAGGCCGCCACAGTGGCCGTGCCGGTGAGACCTGCGACCATCGTCGCGTCATAAACCCGGCTGGTGGCGCTCAGGCCAACCACCGTCAGTGTCGCCGGTGTGATATTGGCCGTGGTGCTTTCCTGCAACAGGGTGTAGTTGCCTGCGCCGCTGCCGCTCAGGCTCAAGCCAGAGGTGGTGACGACCTTGGCCGTGCCCACATTCTTGTTGGCGAAGGCAGCCGAGGCCGTGCCCGTCAAGCTGACCACATCACCACGCAAGGGGGTCACCGTCGCCGTTCCGGTCAGTGCTGCGCTCAGCCCAGCGTCATATACCTTGCTGACTGCGCTGAGTCCGGTCACCGTCAGCGACGCCGGTGAAACGACCAGCGTTCCACTGGCATAGCTGATGTCATAACCCTGCTGGCTTGAGTACAAGCCCGTTGGAGCGATGAAATAGCTGCCCACATTGACCGTGTTGGTCGGCGACCCCACATAGGACACAGAGCCCAGCAAGAGCGATTGCAAAACCGGCAGCGAATATGTCACACCCTTGCTGCCCGCATAAGCCTGTGCGTCATAGGTCTTGCTGGCGTCATTTGCGGTCACGGTCAGCGGTGTCAAAAAGCTGCGCAGCAAGGGATTGGATTGGCCCGCATAAATGCGCCATACGCCGCTGCTCCCACTGCCGCTCGCCATATTCCAGCCGCCAAAGCTGCTGGCCTGTTGCATTTGCGCAGCAGTCAGTCCGATGCCGACCGCGTTGACAGACGACTGACCAGAGGTATCGGTATTCCAGTAGCTGCTGCTGACGCTGCTACCGGCATTGAGACCCACCAGCCCGCCCGTGTGGGAGCCACTCGATACCAGACCCGTGCTGTAGCTATTGCTGATGGCGTCGATATTATTTCCCACCAGTCCGCCGATGTCATTGGTGCCGGTGACGGCCCCAGTGCTGTAGCTGTTGCTGATGGCGAAGGTGTTGTAACCCACCAGTCCACCGACGTCACTGGTTCCATAGGCGATCGCCATACTGTAGCTATTGCGAACGGTGCCATCATTTTTTCCAACCAGTCCGCCCACAGAGCTCACCGCAGCCACAGTGCCCGTGGCATAGCTGTTGCTGATCGTGCCACTGTTGCCTCCGGCAATGCCGCCGCTAGCTGTGTAATTGCCGACCCCCGTCACGCTAACATTCACCAGACCGATATCGCGCAGCGTGCCCGAGTTGTCGGAAACCAATCCGGCATCCCGTCCGCCGACGTCGTAATTGGTGACCGTCGTTAAGTTGCTGACACGATGACCCAGACCCGCCAGGGTGCCGGAAAACGCGGCGCGATCCGCAGAGGGGTAATAGCCCAGAGGTGTCCAACCGGACCCACTATTCCAATTCACGGTACCGCTGGCATCGATATCACCACCCAGCGCATAGTTGCCCGCCAAACCGCCATTGATGCCCTGTAAATCGGTCTGAGTCATGCTGCCCGCCGCACCCAAGGCCGTGATGACGGTGTAAGCGATGGTCGCACCATCGCCGCCCAGCTTGGTGCTGAAGTTGCCGCCAGCCGGCAGGCTGATGCTGCTGCCGTTGTTGAGGTAGTAGTCCGCCGTATTGCCCTTAGCCACAGCGCCCTGCCCATACTCCAATGCCAACTTACCGGCTGTGCCCCCATTGAGATTGGCATTGATGTTGATGTTGCCCTGGGCCGTCAGCGTCAGTTGGTTGGCGCTCCAGTTCACCGCGTCGTTGACATTGATGTCGCCATTGCCGGCAGTCACCTGGGTGCCGGCGCTGCTTTGGATCTGTACATCGCCACCACCCAAATTGCTGCTCAGTGCAGTAGCAGATATGTCGGCATTGGCACCGCCAATATTGAAGTCCATCGGGTCTATCAGCCAGCGACCGCTTTTTCCGTTTGCCGCCAGGGTCCTTACCTTGGTGCCGTCCAGCACCTTGACATGCGCCGCACTGGTTTCTATGGAACCGCCATCACCCGACTGCGGGGCCGACGCGTCCAGCGTACCGGCCAAGCTCACTTGGCCCTGAGCCATATCGCCCATCAGCTGGATGCTGCCCCCGCCCGTGGCACCGGACACATCAAGCAAGCCCGAATTCAGAACGCTGCCGCCCTGCAGCACAATCTCGCCGCCCTGCATGGACAAACCAGTCGCCTTGATGACCCCGCTGTTGTTCACTACGCTATGGAGCGCGCTTTGTACCTGGCCGGCAGTCAGGGTGACGGCCGCAGTGCCAGTAATGCTGCCGGAGTTTTCTATGCTGGACTGCAAAGCAGCGTCCACTACCCGCGCACGAATCAGGCCGTCGCCGCTCAGGTCTAGTGCGACGGTGTTGCCAGCGGCCAGGGTGACGGTGGTGGCAATCAGTTGCCCGGCGTTTTGCACCTGCTTGCCCACCAGGGCGATGCTGCCTTGCGCGTTGATGAGGCCTGCGTTGCTGATGCTGCCGCTGCCGGCCTTGCTGAACAGGTAATTGCCCGCCATGAAATCGTCGTTGCCAATGCCGAGCGTGGTGGCCAGCAGGCCGCCCACATTGACCTGACTGCCGGGCGCAAACAACATGCCATTGGGGTTGCTAAAGAACACCTGGCCGTTGGCGTTGAGTTGGCCATAGATCTGGCTGGCATCGTTGCCCAGGACGCGGTTGAGTGCCACTGCGCTGCTGTTGGGCTGCACAAAGTTGACCGTAGCGCCAGAGCCGATCTGAAAGCTCTGCCAGTCCAGCGCGGCCCGTTGGCTGTTTTGCAACACCTGCAGCGTGTTGCCGCTGCTGCTGATGCTGGCACTACCCGCCGTGACTTGCCCGCCCTTGGGCAGGGCAGCGGCATCCAGTGCATGGGCCGGAAGGGCCAGCAAGCAGGCGAGCGCCAGGCTCAGTCGCGGCAGGGTCGCTTCAAGCGGCGGCTTTGCTGCGCGCTTGAGCATGGGCGCGGTGGCGCGAAGCACGGTACCGGCCTTGCCGCAGGCAGGGCTGGTTTCTGCTGCCGCAACCCAAGCGCCGCTGAGGCTGCTCCAGACGAGTCGGTAAATATGGTTCATGCGGCTAGCTCCCTGTCGCTTTGTGGTGTTTACCAGGCGTAGGCTGCGGTGAGCCAGAAGCGTGGTTTGTCGTTGTCGGCCGGATTGCTGGCGACCTTGCCGGGCCAGCCCATCAGGGCGCTGGCGCTTACGTGTTTGCCCAGCGCCCAGTCCGCACCCAGACCGTAGTCGCTGAGGATGCGCTCGTTGCTGGCGTCGCTTGCCAGCGCGGCTTCATGCAGCTTCAGGTTGGCGTAATTGCTGAACAGGCTAAGGGCCAGACCCGGCAGCGCCTCATAGCGCAGTTGCAGCTTGAGCTGGTAACCGGCGTCGCCAATGCCATCGCCGTTGCCATAGCCGGGCATGGTCTGCGGGCCGCCCAACGAAAACTTTTCGGATGAGTCCAGGTTTTTGCTGGCCTCTTGCCAGCTCAGGCCCAGCTGCAGGCTCAGCCTGGCCATGAGCGACTGCTGGCGCGTGGCATTGAACACCAGCTTGCCAAAGTCGCCCTCGGTGGCATAAGTGTCCTGCTGGGCAGCTGCGGCGCCCAGGGCGAGTCTGGCGCTTCGCAACACCAGGTCCATGCGGTTGCTGCCGCCGGCTTCGTCGGTCCAGTCGGCATTGGCGCTCAGGCTCAGACCGGCGGATTGCTTGTCCAGATAGGTGGCACTGGCCCTGAAATTGTCCACCAGATGGCTTTGATCGGCATCTAGCTGGAAGCGCAGATTTTTGCTGCGGCTGAGCAACAGGGGATAGGCCACACCGGCGCGCAAAGAGTCGGCCACGCCACTGGCATCGAGCGCGGCAAAGTCGCCGCCCAGGCTGTAGCTGGCGCGGCTGGCCGTGGCACTGACGCGCCAGCCGTCCCCGCCAACCGGCAACTCGCCGCGCAGGGTGTAACTGAGCAGGCCACTGGTGTCGCTGGTCATGGTGTTGAAGGTGATTCGCTCGCCCTGTTGGAACAGGCTGTTGCCCAGCAATGTGAGTCCAACGCGGTTTTGGCCGGTGGATGGGGCGCCGTAGTTGTTGATTTCCAACTTGCCATTGAGCGGCTGGTCTGCCACCTGGGTCAGCACCACGTCGGTGGTGCCGGGCAGGTCCCCTGCCTGCAGGTCCAGATTGACCTTGCTTCCGGCCAGCTCATTGATCAGCAGCACCTGACGCTCCACCATGGCCAGCACCAGGGCCTGCTGCTTGGGCAGGCGGTCCAGATAGTCATACACCACGTTGGCGGCAATCAGGCTTTCGCCCTCCAGCCGCGTCTCGCCCAAGCGGCCTTCGCTGATGCTGATTTCAATCTCGCCATCATGGATTTTTTGCGGCGGCAGATTGGCCTGCGCCAGAAAGAAGCCCGACTTCTTGTAGCGCGCCTCTACCGCCTCCACGGCCTCTATCAGTTGCCCAAAGTTGAGCGGACGGCCCACCCAAGGCGCCAGTGCCAGGCTCAGTGTTTCGGAGGAAAGCGCGGCGTTGCCGCTGAATGTGAACTGACTGACCTGCACCGTGGCGTCATTGGGCGAGGCGGCTGGCTTGGCGTGCGGCGCAGCAGACGCTTCTATTGGGGGCACGGCCAATGGCTCAGACTGCGCCGCAGGCAGGCGGGTGTCTTGCAGGATGCGTCCCGCATCGGGCGGCGTTTGCCCCATTGCAAGCTGACTGGCCCATAGCAGACTCACCAACGCACAAGCGCGGCTGCTCCGCGACACCTCGCAAACTGTCATATGCACCCTTGAACCTTGATATTCGAATAATGATCCGCCTTAATTAAACAATCAAATTCAGCATGTTGGTGCAAATATTCATGCCAGGCACCGCCCCGAACCCCGCCTTGTCGCATCATTGAGACAAGCGCCCACCCAAAACATCCGCATCAGAGCACATTACAAAGGGCGACGCGTACCGCTCATTGGCCGGCAGAGCCCACTACCTCGGCCGCGCTGCGAAACGCCTCCACCGCCGTCGGCACGCCGCAATACACCGTGGCGTGCAGCAGCACTTCCTGAATCTCCTGAACGGTGGCGCCATTGTTGAGCGCGCCGCGTACATGGCCCTTAAGCTCATTTTGTTTACCCAAGGCGGTGAGCATGGCCACCGTCACCAAGCTGCGCGTCTTCAGGTCCAGGCCCGGGCGCTGCCACACATCGCCCCAGGCATTGCGGGTGATGTGCTCCTGCAGCGGCGCGTTAAACGCGGTCACGCCTTCAAAGGCCCGCGCTACAAAGTCCTCGCCCATCACCTGCTTGCGCGTGGAAAGGCCTGCGTCAAACTGTGGATCACCGATTGGCATGTTCTGATCTCCCGAAAAGACCAGAGCTTAACGGCCCTTATTCGCGAACGGTAGCCATCAGCACGGCGAAAGCAATGAAAATTCCGCCGGTGACACGGTTGAATACGCGCATCACGCTGGCCCGGCGCAGGAAGTGCGAAAGCTTGTGGCCGCCCAGCGCATAGACCAGGTACCAACTCACCTCGATCACGGCAAAGGTCGCGAGCAGGATGGAGAACTGCGGCAACTTAGGCGCCGCAGGATCCAGAAACTGCGGAAAGAAGGCGGCTGCAAACAGGATGGCCTTGGGGTTGCTTGCCGCCACCAGCATGCCCTGGCGGTAGAGCTGGTGCGGCATGGCAATTTCGCGGGCAGCAGCTTGCGCATCATCCTTCTGATCCGCCACCTTGCTGCGCCAGCCCTGCACACCCAGGTAGGCCAGGTAAGCGGCACCGGTCAGGCGCATGGCATCGAATACTGCTGGGAAGGCATGTAGCAGCGCACCCATACCGGCCGCCGAGATGCTCATCATGGCCAAGAGCGAGGTCATGCAGCCGCACATGGTGGCTATTGAACTGCGCCAGCCGAAGCGCGCACTATGGCTCATCACCAGCAGCATGTTCGGCCCCGGTGTGGCGGAGACCACAAAGGCCATGGCAACAAACAGCCACCAGGTGTGCAGGTTCATATTATTCAAAACTCAGCGTGTGATTTGGGAGACCTGATTGTGCGGCCGAACGGCGGCAGCCAGACGCGTGTTATGCGCCGACGCCAGCCCGCAAAGGCTCTGCTACCGCCAGCAGGCCCTGCACCACATCACCCACCACGATGACGGCGGGGCTGCCCAGACCTTCGCGTTCGATGGTGTCGGCCAGCTCCGACAAATGGCATGCGGCGTGGCGCTGCTGCGCCAGGCTGGCGTTCTGGATGATGGCCACAGGCGTGTCGGCGCTTAAGCCCTGCAGCAGCTCGGCCTGAATGTGGGCCGCACCGCTCACACCCATGTAAATCACCAAGGTCAGCCTGGCTTGCCTTGCGGTGTTCGCCAGGGCGCGCCAGTCGGTGCCCGTGTCGCCGGGCTTGGCGTGGCCGGTAACAAACACCACGCCGTGCGCATGGTCGCGGTGCGTCAGTGGCGTGTTGAGCGAGGTGACGGCTGCCAGACCTGCGGTAATGCCGTTGAGCACCGTGACCCGCACACCGGCGGCTTGCAGATGCTCCACCTCTTCACCGCCGCGACCAAACATAAACGGGTCACCGCCTTTCAGGCGCACCACCCGCTCGCCCTCAAGCGCGGCGGTGATCATCAGCTTCTCAATAAACGATTGCGGCGTCGACTTGCAACCTCCGCGCTTGCCGACCCAGACCACGCGTGCCGTAGGCGATGCCAGCGCCACGATCGCCTCGCTCACCAGGTCATCCACCATCAATACGGTGCCGGCCTGGATCGCCTTCAGGGCCTTGATGGTCAGCAGCTCCGGGTCGCCCGGGCCGGCGCCCACCAAGGTCACCTGGCCACGGGCGGAATGGAAAGAGAGATCGTTGTTCACTGTTCAGGCGGCTTGGGCAGCCAGTATGGGAATGATGGAATGACTGTTGCGCACCATGCGCTGCAGTTCGGGAACGCAGGAGCCGCAGTGGGTGCCGCATTGCAGCGCAGCCTGCAATTTTGCCAGTCTCTCGGAATCGGTGCCGGAGCAGCTGCGCAAATGGTCCTCGATTGCGATGTCCCTGACATTGAAGCAGGTACACACCACTTTACCCTTGGACACCACCGGCACCGGCGGCTTGGCGACCGGCAGCAGCAGCGCGCGGCCATAGGCCTGTGCCGGCAGCTCCTCCTGCAGCAGGCCGCTGATCCAGGCCTGAGCACTGGTGTCGCCGGCCAGCAGAAAGCCGTCCAGGCGCGTGTCCTTGCCCACGCGCTGCAGGCGCATGGCGCGGCGCTGGCCGAGCTTGGCATCGGCATAGCGCAGGGCCTCGGGCCCCTGCAGTCGCAGCAGGGCTTCGATGCGCTCCAGCAGGGCGGCGGGCACGGCCGCATGGGCGGCGGCGCGGAACAGCAAGCCCTGGCGCTCCACGTCCCCCGCAGCTGCGGTGTTGGCAAACAGCACGCACGAGGCAAAGGGGAATTCGGCCATCAGCGCCTGCAGTTGCTCGCGTGCCGCCAGCACCTCGCCCGCTGGCAGCCAGGCCATGGCAAGAAGAGTCCAGGGCAGGTCGGCCTTGAGCACCTTGACGGCCGCATGTTTGAACTCGGGCTGTTTGGAATCGGGGCAGAAGGCCGGTGTGGTGAGCGCATTGACACCGGCCAAACGGCTGCCGGTGCTGCTGCGCCCGCTCAAAAACTCTTCGCCCCAGTGCATGGCCAGAAACACCTGGCTCATCCCCTGCTCGGCGCTGGCCTGCACCGGCACCAGGATGGAGCCGCGCTGGGAAGTCACCTGCACCAAATCGCCCTCGGCCAGCAGGCGCCGCGCCATATCCTGCGGGTGCATCTGCAGCGCAGGTTCACGCACATGGCCAAACAGGCGGCCCAGCGTGCCGGTGCGGCTCATGCCATGCCACTGGTCGCGAAGGCGGCCGGTGTTGAGCGAGAACGGGTAGCGCGCATCGCGCGGCTCGGCCACCGGCTGGTAGCACACGTTGGCGAAGCGTGCCCGGCCGTCGGGCGTGGGGAAGATGCCGTCGGTGTAGAGGCGGGCCTTTCCCGTTGACGCGTCTTGCGCATAGGGCCATTGCTGCGGTGCGCCTTCCAGAATCGCATAGCTCAGACCAGTGATGTCCAGGTCGCGGCCGCGGGTGGATTCGCGGTGTTCGTTCCAAATGGATTCCGGGCTCGCATAGGGGAACAGCGTGGGGCCTGTTTTGCCCAAGGCCCGCTCCAGACGTTGCGCGAATTCCGTGGCGATGGACCAATCGTGGCGCGGCCCGTTGCCAATGGTGCCTTCAGCAACAGGCGGCACCACAGCCGCGCGCACGCGGCTGATACGGCGCTCGCTGTTGGTGACCGTGCCCTCCTTCTCGCCCCAGGTGGTGGCGGGCAACAGCAAATCTGCGTAGGCGCAGGTGGAGGTCGTCGCAAAGGCCTCCTGCACGATCACCAGTTCGGCGCGCTCCAGAGCGCGGCGAACCGTGGCTTGATCGGGCATGCTTTGGGCCGGGTTGGTGCAGGCAATCCACAGCGCTTTGATTTCTCCGTCGGCGGCGGCCTGGAACATTTCTACGGCCGTCTTGCCGGGCTTATCGGGCACAGCGTCCACACCCCAAAGGGCGGCGACTTCGGCGCGGTGTGCGGGGTTGGACAAGTCACGGTGGGCGCTGAGCAGATTCGCCAGGCCGCCCACTTCGCGCCCGCCCATGGCATTGGGCTGGCCGGTGAGCGAGAAGGGGCCTGCGCCGGGCTTGCCGATCTGGCCAGTGGCCAGGTGCAGGTTGATCAGCGCAGCGTTCTTGGCCGTGCCGCTGCTGCTTTGATTCAGGCCCTGGCAATACAGGCTCAGTGTGGGCAGGCGCGGCACCGGGCCGCTGCCAAAGTGCTGGACCGCCTGGCCCAAGCCCGCAAACAGGCGCGTGGCCTGCAGCAAGGCATCCTTGCTGATGCCACAAATCTGAGCGACGGCATCGGGCGTGCAGTCGCGCACTGTGTCCTTCAGCTCCTCGAAGCCGCTGGTGTGCGCCGCCACATAGGCCGCATCCAGCCAGCCCTCCCACAGCATCAGGTGCAGCATGCCGTTGAACAGCATCACATCGGTGCCGGGCTGTATCGCCAGATGCAGGTCGGCCATGTCGGCGGTGTCGGTGCGGCGCGGGTCCACCACGACGATCTTCAGCGCCGGGTTGTTCTTCTTCGCGTCCTCGATACGGCGGAACAGCACCGGGTGGGCGTACGCGGTGTTGGAGCCGACGATGAACAGCGTGCTTGCAAAATTGACGTCGTCGTAGCAGGCCGGCGGCGCGTCGGCGCCCAGGGTCTTCTTGTAACCGGCCACCGCGCTGCTCATGCACAGGCGCGAGTTGGTGTCGATGTTGTTGCTGCCTATCAGGCCCTTGGCCAGCTTGTTGAAGACGTAATAGTCCTCGGTCAGCAGCTGGCCGGAAACGTAAAAGCCCACCGCATACGGGCCGTGCTCGCGGAGGATGCGCGCAAACGCGCTGGTGGCGTGGCCCAGGGCTGCGTCCCAGCTCACTGGCTGCGGCGCTGCGCCGCGCGAGAGCCGCTGCATGGGTTGCAAGAGACGCGTCTGCAAGGTCACCGGCGCACTGGCCGTCAGATGCAGGGTGCTGCCCTTGGAGCAGAGCCGACCGAAGTTGGCCGGATGCGCCGGATCACCGCGCACTCCGGTGATCTGCGCGCCCTCGCTTTCGATGATGACGCCGCAGCCCACACCGCAGTAGGGGCAGGTGGAGTGAGTCTCCTTCACTTTGAATTGCCCCTACGAAGGTGTTTCATATTGATCGCAAGGCGATATGCTGCGCCAGCAGCAAGATCGCAGTAAGGGCACGTTGATCTCGTCTCTTGCATAGCGTGCTTCTCTTAGGCTACGACGTTGCGACGTGCCGGTCCGGCAATCGGCCGCACCAAGTCGGTGGCGTGGCCTTGCAGCTCGGAAGTCTTCAGGTACACCGCGCCGTCTTCGAGCTTCACGCTGAACTTCGGCGTGCAGCCCTCGTCCGGCAGCGAGGCCTGGCCATCGCACAGGCCTATGCTCCAGTTATGCAGCGGGCAGGCCACGTGGGTGCCGAACACGATGCCTTGGCTCAAAGGGCCGCCCTTGTGCGGGCAGCGGTCCAGCAGCGCAAACACCTCGTCCTGGCTGTTGCGAAACACCGCCACGTCCATGCCGCTTTCACGGGCAACGCGGCGCGAGCCCAGCACCGGGATGTCGGTGAGGTTGCAGATGCGGGTCCATTCGGCGCTCATGCTGTCTCTCCCACTTTGGCCGTCAGCGCGTCAAACTGGCGCGTGTCCACCTGCGCGTCCTTGAAGTCGAACCAGGGATCGGGCTCGCCATCCAGGGCGAACTGCAGCCGCTCCCACAGGGCCTGGCGGCCGGCGTGGTCTTCGAGGATGCGCTTCTTCACGTAGTCCAGGCCGACACGGTTGACGTAATGCACGGTGCGCTCCAAGTACCAACCCTCTTGCCTGTACAGCTCGCAGAAGGCGCCGGTGTATTCCAGCACCTCGGCCGCTGTCTTCACTTTGGTGAAAAAATGCGCCACCTCGGTCTTGATGCCGCCGTTGCCCGCGATGTACATCTCCCAGCCGCTGTCCACGCCGATGATTCCCACGTCCTTGATGCCGGCCTCGGCGCAGTTGCGCGGGCAGCCAGAGACCGCAAACTTCACCTTGTGCGGTGCATACATGCCCACAAAAGCACGCTCCAGGTCCTTGCCCATCTGCGTGCTGTCCTGCGTGCCCATGCGGCACCACTCGGAACCGACACAGGTCTTCACCGTGCGCAGCGCCTTGGCATAGGCGTGGCCGGAAGGCATGCCGATGTCTTTCCAGACAGAGACCAGGTCTTCCTTCTTCACGCCCAGCAAATCGATGCGCTGGCCGCCGGTGACCTTGACGGTGGGGATGTTGTACTTGTCCACCGCGTCCGCGATGCGGCGCAACTCGCCGGAGGTGGTCTCACCGCCCCACATGCGCGGGATGACGCTGTAGGTGCCGTCCTTCTGGATGTTGGCGTGGCTGCGCTCGTTGATGAAGCGGCTTTGCGGATCGTCCACCGCCTCCTTGGGCCAGCTGCTGATCAGGTAGTAGTTGATGGCCGGGCGGCACGAGGCGCAGCCGTTCGGTGTCTTCCAGTCCAGGTGGGCATAGACCCGGGCAATGGTAAGCAGCTTGCCACCGTCGGCCAGCGGTGTTCGGATCGCTTCGCGCACGGCTTCGTGGCCATGCTCGGTGCAGCCGCACATGGCCTTGGTCTTGGGCGTGGCGGAGTAGTCGCCACCGGCGGTGAACATCAGAATCTGTTCCACCAGGCCGGTGCAGGACCCGCAGGACGCGCTGGCCTTGGTGTGCTTGCGCACCTCCTCGATGGTGAACAGACCCTTCTGCTTGATGGCCTTGCAGATGGCGCCCTTGGTCACGCCATTGCAACCGCACACTTCCGCTTCGTCGGGCATGCTGGCGGCCTTGCTGTGGCCCTCGTGGCCGACGTCGCCGATATTGCTTTCGCCAAACATCAGCTTGTCGCGGATGTCGGCAATGCTGCGGCCGTCGCGCAGCAGCTTGAAGTACCAGCTGCCGTCCACGGTGTCACCATACATGCAGGCACCGACTAATCTGTCGTCCTGGATCACCAGCTTTTTGTAGACGCCTCCAAAGGGGTCGCTCATCACGATCTCTTCGGTATTGGCGCCGCCTTGGAAGTTACCGGCGGAGAACAGATCAATGCCCGTCACCTTCAGCTTGGTGGAGGTCAGCGAGCCCTGGTAGCGGCCAATGCCGTGCATCGCCAGATGGTTGGCTGCGACCTTGCCCTGCTCGAACAGCGGCGCCACCAGACCGTAGGCAATGCCGCGGTGCGCGGCGCATTCGCCCACGCTGTAAATGCGCGCATCGGTCACGGTCTGCATGGTGTCGGTCACCACAATGCCCTTGTCCACATGCAGGCGCATGCTCTGGGCCAGCGCCGTGTTGGGGCGAATGCCCACGGCCATCACGACCAGGTCGGCCGGAACTTCCGTGCCGTCCTTGAACTTGATAGCCTTCACGCGGCCGCCCTTGCCCTCGCCTTCGCTCCCAACCAGTTCCTGCGTCTGTGCACCCATCAAAAAGTTCAGGCCGCGCTCTTCCAGCGACTTTCGCAGCAGGCCGCCGGCCACGCTGTCCAACTGGCGCTCCATCAGCGTGGGCATGACGTGCACGACGGTCACGGTCATGCCGCGCAGCATCAGGCCGTTGGCGGCTTCTAGACCCAAGAGCCCGCCACCGATCACCACCGCGTGTTTGAATCGGGTGGCCGCGTCAATCATGGCGTTGGTGTCGGCAATGTCGCGGTAGGCAATCACGCCTTCCAGGTCCCGGCCGGCAACGGGCAGGATGAAGGGGTTGGAGCCGGTGCACATCAGCAGGCGGTCGTACGCAGCTTCAATCACGCTGCCGTCGGCGGCCGTGGCGCGCACGATGCGCTTGACACGGTCCACCTCGGTGACGGTCTTGCCCGCGTGCAGGGTGATGCCGTTTTCTTCGTACCAGCTGAAGGGGTTGAGGATGATTTCTTCCAGCGTCTGCTCGCCGGCCAGCACCGGGCTCAGCAGGATGCGGTTGTAGTTGGGATGGGGCTCGGTGCCGAACACCGTGATGTCATACAGCTCAGGGGCAATTTTGAGTAGTTCTTCGATGGTGCGAACACCGGCCATGCCGTTGCCGACCATGACGAGCTTCTGTTTTTTCAGCGGGGGAAGGTTCATGTCCATGATCAGGCCGCCTTCTCAACGTGGGCTTGGCGCGTATACAAGAAGTCAATCACCGCCTTGCGGTAGCCCAGGTAAGCAGGACTATCGGCCAGCGCCACCCGCGACCGAGGCCGCACCAGATCAACAGAGAGAACCTCGCCGATGGTGGCGGCAGGCCCGTTGGTCAGCATCACGATCTTGTCGGACAGCAGCACGGCCTCGTCCACATCGTGGGTCACCATCACCACCGTGCTTTGCGTGCGGGCCACGATCTCCAGCAGCTCGTCCTGCAGCTTGGCGCGGGTGAGCGCGTCCAACGCACCAAAGGGTTCGTCCATCAGCAACACCTTTGGCTCCATGGCCAGGGCCCGGGCAATGCCGACGCGCTGTTTCATGCCGCCCGATATTTCGCCGGGGCGCTTTTGCGCTGCTGCCGTCAGGCCCACCAGCGCCAGGGCGGCATCGGTGCGTGCCCTCAATTGGGCCTTGTTTTCAGATGCGGCACCGGTGCTCTTGGAGGCCGCGCCAAACACGCGCTCCACGCCCAGGTACACGTTCTCGAAGCAGGTCAACCAGGGCAAGAGCGAGTGGTTCTGAAACACCACGGCGCGCTCGGGACCCGGGCCGGCGATTTCGCGGTTGGCACAGAGCAAGTGGCCAGCAGTGGGCATGGTCAGGCCCGCAATCAGGTTCAACAACGTGGACTTGCCGCAACCGCTGTGGCCGATCAGGGTCACGAACTCGCCCTTGGCCACGGTGAGGTTGACATCGCGCAGGGCCGGGAAACTGCCCTTCTTGGTCTTGAAGGTTTGGGCGACGTTCTGGATCTCGATGAACTTGGCGTTCATTGTTTCTGTGCCAACTGACAAACCTTCGCGCGGCGCGCTGCGGTATTCGCCCTTGAGGCGGCTCTGCGGGTTCATGACTTCACCTCTTCAAATGTGAATGCGGATGCGATTTTGATCAGGGCGTATTCGAGCATCAGGCCGACGATGCCGATGACAAAAATGGCGATGATGATGTTCTTGACGTTGAGGTTGTTCCATTCGTCCCAGACCCAGAAGCCGATGCCCACACCGCCGGTCAGCATCTCGGCCGCCACGATCACCAGCCAGGCCGTGCCCACTGCCAGGCGCACGCCGGTCAGCATGTAGGGCAGCACCGAGGGGAACAGGATCTTGGTGACGATCTTCCACTCGGAGAGATTCAGCACGCGGGCCACGTTCATGTAGTCCTGCGGCACGCGCTGCACGCCCACGGCGGTGTTGATGACCATGGGCCAGATCGAGCAGATGAAGATGGTCCAGATGGCGGCCGGGTTGGCACCCTTGAACACCAAGAGGCCGATCGGCAACCAGGCCAAGGGCGACACCGGGCGCATCAGGCTGATCAGCGGGTTGAACATGCGGCTCATGAAGTCAAAGCGGCCGATGACAAAACCTGCCGGGATGCCGACGATGGCCGCAAGACCAAAGCCAAGTGCCACACGCTGCAGCGAGGCCAGCACGTTCCAGCCCACGCCCTGGTCGTTGGGGCCCTTGCGGTAGAACGGGTCGCTGAAGATGCTGATGGCCTGCTTGGCCGTCTCGATGGGCGTGGGGATGCTGCCGGCCGTGCCCATGCTGACCATGGACCAGATCAGCACCAGCAGAACCATGCCCAGCACCGGCGGCATGACGGCCATTACGAGACCGTTCCAGTCATAGCCGGGTTTGGCATCGGCACGAAGCGGAGCCGGTGCCGCAGCAGCCTTGGCCGCAACAGGAGTCGCCACCTTCATGACGGCCACATCTTCGGCCGCAGTGGCCAAGGGGGAATGAAAAACAGCGCTCACCATGATGATTCCTTTAAACCTTTATCTTGAAAGCGTCGGCATATTTCTTGGGGTCCTTGCCGTCCCACACGATGCCATCCATCAGCTTGGAAGTACGCATCGCATCCTTGGGCACCGGTGTCTTGGTCGCGCTTGCTGCCTGCTTGTAGATATCGATCTGGTTGATCTGCTTGGCGACAGCCAGATAGTCGGGATGCTCCTTCAACAGACCCCAACGCTTTTGCTGCGTCAGGAACCACATGCCGTCCGACAGGTAGGGGAAATTCACCGCGCCGTCGTTGTAGAACTTCATGTAGTTGGGGTCGTCCCAGGTCTTGCCCATGCCGTTCTGGTAGCGGCCCAAGATGCGCTGGTTGATGGCGTCCACGCTGGTGTTCACATAGCTCTTGTCGGCAATGGTCTCGGCCATCTTGTTCTTGTTCTGCAGGCCGGCGTCTATCCACTTGCTGGCTTCCAGAATCGCAGCCGTCACAGCGCGCGCGGTGTTGGGGTATTTCCGGGCGAAGTCGCCGGTGGTGCCCAGCACTTTTTCCGGGTGGTCTTTCCAGATGTCCTGCGTGGTGGTGGCGGTCACACCAATGCCGTCGATGATGGCGCGGTGGTTCCAGGGCTCGCCCACGCAGAAGCCGTCCATATTGCCCACGCGCATGTTCGCCACCATTTGCGGCGGCGGCACCGTGATGACCTTGGAGTCGGCCATCGGGTTGATGCCGTTGGCAGCCATCCAGTAGTACAACCACATGGCATGGGTGCCGGTGGGGAAGGTTTGTGCGAAGGTGTATTCGCGCTTCTCGGCCCTCATCAGCTTCGCAAGCCCGGCACCATCCACCGCGCCCTTGTCGGCCAGCTTCTTGGACAGCGTGATGGCCTGGCCGTTGTTGTTGAGTGTCATCAACACGGCCATGTCTTTCTTGGGGCCGCCGATTCCGAGATGCACGCCATACACCAGGCCATAGAGCACATGGGCAAAGTCAAGCTCGCCATTGACCAGTTTGTCGCGAACGCTGGCCCAGCTGGATTCCTTGCTGGGGATGATCTTGACGCCATACTTTTGGTCAAACCCCAGGACGGACGCCATGACCACGCTGGCGCAGTCGGTCAGCGGAATGAAGCCGATTTTCACCTCGGTTTTTTCCGGGGCGTCAGAGCCGCCGGCATAGACGGCTGCGCGCAGCGCGGGGTCCACACCAAAGGCGCCGATGGCGGCGGTTTGCAACACGGCGCGGCGTGTGAGCTTGGTTTTCAGAAGATCCGTCATGGCAAAACTCCAGAGATAAAAAACAAAACAAAAAGGCGTCCGCACAGGCCACACATCGCTTGAAGCATGTGTAGCTGTGGGGACGCCTTTGTCCGGTGGATATGCTGCAACCGCCGTTGGCCGCTGCACATCGCTTGACCATTGCTGGTCTTGGTTTTATCTATGCAAGTGGCATGCCAAGTGAGATAACTCCAGCCGCTCCGGCTTATGAGAACCCACCATGCAGGCTGACGCAGGACGGTGCGGCGCTCTGCGACGGTAGGTAAAGGAGGAGCCCGCCCAAGCGGGCGGGGGACACGGACGGCGCAGAGTGCCACGCCGGCCTGCGGCCAGAAGTGCCTTCAAAACTCGCACCCTTCTTGTGCAATGCACCAATTACGCGTATTTCTCACCCGAAAGTGCGCAGATCTAACCGAGCAAATCGGCCACGTCCAGCATGCGCTGGGCCACCTCCACAATCTTCAGGTTCTTGTCCATGGCGGCCTTGCGCAGGCGGGCGTAGGCGTCGTTCTCGCTGAGCTTCTGGCGTTCAATCAGCAAGGCCTTGGCGCGGTCAATCACTCGGCGCTCCTGCGCGCTGGCACTGAGCTGGTTGATCTCGTTGCGCGCATCGGCCAATTCCTGGCGCAGCGCCTGCTCCTGTTGGAAACGGGCCATGGCCACGTCCAAAATCGGGCGTATGCGGTCAGGCTGTAGACCTGCCACGATGTAGGCAGTGACCCCGGCAGCGACGGCAGCGCGGGCGTTGCCGCTGTCATGGTCGTTGGTGAACATCACGATTGGGCGGCGTGCATCGCGCGTGGCCATCACCACATGCTCTAGCGCGTCGCGGGCATCGCTCTCGGCGTCCACAATGATCAGGTCGGGGCGCAACTGGGCCAGGCGCTCAGTCAGAAACACGTCCGCCGGCAGCGATGCCACCAGATTGAAGCCGCTCTCCAGCAGGCCGATGCGAAGACTACGCGAGCGCTCGGCTTGCTCAATGGAGTGCTCGTCCTGCGGGTCGGCCAGGTCCAGATCGGGAGAAATAACAACAATTCGGATGGCATCAGACATGCCCAATGATGACGCAAGTAACGCGCCACAGACTCATTCACCGCGCAGGATGTCACTCCAGCCTAGGAAGACCATGGCCGTTTTTTTGCAATTTCCCAGCAAATTATTTAGCCAAATTTATAATCCAAGCTCAGACTTTATTGCCTGCGAACGAATACGCAGTTCCTAGACATGCAGAGCCTCTGGGCAATGATGCTGTCGTCAAGTTGGAGCAAGGCAGACGGGTAACATGGTCGTTTAGATAAATCCATACTATGCCAAGCAAGCAAACCAAAAGAAATGGACGCCCGCAAGAGACCAAGTCGGCTGCTGCTGAAGCGTCGACCCAAGTCCCGCACCCTGCGGCTGTCGATGCAGTGGTGGCCACCGCTGCGTTTCCTATCGTCGGCATAGGCGCGTCTGCCGGTGGCTTGGCAGCATTCCAGGCCTTTTTTTCCGGCCTGCCTGCCAGCTCCGAACCCGGCATGGCCTTCGTACTGGTTCAGCACCTGGCTCCCAACCACGAAAGCATCCTGGCGGAAATTATCAGCCGCTATACCCGCATGCCGGTGGTCGAGGTCGTGGACGGGGTAGTGGTCAAGGCCAACTGCGTCTACATCATCCCGCCCAACCACGACTTGGCGATCCTCAACGGCGCACTGCAATTGCTGCAGCCGTCCCTACCGCACGGTCAACGCTTGCCCATCGATTATTTTTTCCGCTCCCTGGCGCAGGACCAGCGTGAGAATGCCGTGGCCATCGTGCTCTCAGGCACCGGCTCTGACGGCACCTTGGGCGTGCGTGCGATCAAGGGGGAAGGTGGCTTGGTCGTGGTGCAGACGCCGGATTCCACCGAATTCGACGGCATGCCCAGGAGCGCCATTGCCACTGAGTTGGCGGACTATCAGCTTCCACCTGCCGAGATGCCGGCGCAGCTCATCGCCTATGCCGCACTGACCTCCAAGGCCTTGCGTCCGCAAGACGCCGCCGCGCCCACCATTGAAAACGAACTGAACAAGATATTTGTCCTGCTGCGCGCCCAGACCGGGCATGACTTTTCCCTGTACAAACCCAACACACTGATTCGGCGCATCGAGCGGCGCCGGGCCTTGCACCAGATTGAAAGACTCGAGGACTACTCCAGGTTCCTGCAGCAGAACCCGCTGGAGGTGGAGGCGTTGTTTCGCGACGTCTTGATCGGTGTGACGAACTTCATGCGCGATCCACAGGCCTTCGAAAAATTGGACGAGCAGATCGAAACCCGACTGCTGGCGGGCAAACAGCCTGGCGACAAGGTTCGTGTCTGGACCGCAGGATGTTCCACCGGCGAGGAGGCCTACTCCATCGCCATGCTCTTGCATGAGCGCACGCAGGTCCAAAAACAAGACTACGCGGTGCAGATATTCGCCACCGACATCGACAGCCGCGCCATCGCCACGGCCCGCGCCGGTCTGTATTCAACCAGCATCGTTGCCGATCTGAGCCAGGAGCAACTGGCGAAGTTCTTTACGGTCGAGCCCGGTGGCGGCTACCGTGTGCGGCGCGTCATCCGCGACATGATTACCTTCTCCGAGCAGGATGTGATCAGGGACCCCTCGTTTTCCCAACTCGACCTCATCAGTTGCCGCAACCTCTTGATTTATCTGCGTGGCGAGTTGCAACAAAAGCTGATGCAACTGTTCCACTACGCGCTCAATCCGGGTGGCCTGCTGTTTCTGGGCAGCGCCGAAGGTGTGGGTGAGCATGAAAATCTGTTTGCTGTGATCGATGCCAAATCCAGGCTCTTTCAACGTCGAGAAAATGCGACGCAAAAGGCCCTGGGCAATTTTCTGCCGCCTCTGACGGGGTCTGCTCCTTTGTTGCGTGCGGGCAGCCCGGCCATTCCAGCGAAATACTCGCTGGGCGAGCAAACCGAGCGCGCCCTGCTGCAGTTGCTCGAACCGGTGTGCGCTCTGATCGAAAAGAATGGCGACATTCTGCATCTGCGTGGGCGCACCGGCATGTACCTGGAGCCCACTCCGGGCGACGTGGGCATCAACAATATCCTGAAGATGGCGCGCGAAGGTCTGGCCCAGGCCCTGAAGCTGGCGCTATTCCAGTCGGCGCAAGGCCACGGCGTGGTGCGTCGTGCTGGCCTGCGTGTGCGGACCAACGGCCACTTTACTGCAGTCAACCTGACGGTGTGCCCGGTGGCACCCCGCGCCGCCGACGTGCATCAAGCGATTCGCTACTTGGTCGTTCTGGAAGAGGCGCCGCAGGGGGCTTCTGAGGCGCCGCCCAGCGTTGCAGAGGCTGCGCCCGAAGTGCCGGTCGACGAGCGCGTTGCAGCGCTTGAGAAGGAGCTGCGTGACAAGGACAAGCTGCTGCGCAGTGCCCGCGAGGATACGGAAACCTCAACCGAGGAACTCCGCTCAGCGATCGAGGAAATGCAGTCGGTCAACGAAGAATTGCAAGCCAGCAACGAGGAGCTGGCCACCTCCAAGGAAGAGCTGCAATCCTTGAATGAAGAGCTGGCAACGGTCAACGTCGAGCAGCAAAACAAGGTGGCTGATCTGGCGCGCGCACTCAATGACAACCGCAACCTGCTGGCGGGCAGCGGCATCGCCACCGTATTTGTCGACCTGCAACAGCGCATCCTCAGCTTCACTCCCTCTGCCACCGCCATCATCAAGCTGGTGGGAAGCGATGTGGGCCGACCCTTGGGCCATTTCATGGCCAGACTGCGCGACTACGACCGCTTGACGGAAGACATCGCGTCGGTGCTGGACACCCTGGCGGCCAAGGAAATCCGGGTGCAGGACAAGGACGACCACTGGTACATGCTGCGCATCCTGCCCTACCGCACCTTGGAAAATGTCATCGAGGGGGCGGCCGTCACCTTTATGGACATTTCCGAAGTGGTGAAGGCGCAGGTGGACATGGCCCAGTTGCATCTTGCGCTGACGGCACTCAAGCAAAGCGAACAGCGCTTTCGATCCGTCGTCTCGGCCTTGTCCGAAGGTGTGCTGCTGCACACCAGAGACGGCACCATCACGACCTGGAATCCGGCGGCCGAGCGCATCTTGGGTCTGAGCAAGCAGGAGCTGCAGGAGCGAAGCACGCTGGATGCGCGCTGGCACACCATTCATGAAGACGGCAGTCCTTTTTTGCCCGAGTCGCGCCCCAGCCAACAAGCCTTTCGCACGGGACTGGTGCAAAAAGGCGTGGTCATGGGGCTTTACAAGCCCGACGGCGCGGTAGCCTGGATTTCGGTCAACGCGGTGCCCGTCTTTGCCACGGGCGAGCCATTGCCCGCTTTGGTCGTGATCTCGTTTGTTGACATCACCGAGCGCAAGCGCCTGCAGGGCCTGCTGGACAAGGCCAGCTCCGACAGGCGTTTGGCGGTCGTTTTGCGTGACGCGCACGATGCCATGACCATGCACGCGCTGGATGGCCGCATTCTGGCCTGGAACCCTGCGGCGCAGCGCATCTATGGCTGGACCGAGGCAGAGGCCTTGCGCTTGAACCTGCTGGACCGCGTGCCACCGGAGCAACGCGCGCTGGCGCTGGATCAGATGGAGCGGCTGGGCCGGGCACAGGTAATAGAGCCGTATCGCAGCCAACGCCTTGCCAAGGACGGCTCGGTGCTGGAGGTCTCGATCACGGCCACTGCCTTGCGCAATGATGACACCGAAGTTTATGCCGTTGCCACAACCGAGCGCTTGGTCCATGGCGGCAGCAATACCTGATTGGGACAAGACAGGCGCCCAGTGTGCGACCGCAGCGGAGTCGCTCGCAGGCTCCTCCTTGCGCCGCGAGGCCGAGACGGCATTGCGCACGCGCACCGCGCCGCCGGTGCCAGGCCCCTGCGCGGCATCACCAGAAACAAGCGCGCAGACACTGCATGAGCTGCACGTGCATCAGATCGAACTGGAGATGCAAAACGAGGAGTTGCGACGCAGGCAGGCGGAGCTCAGCGCAGCACACCGCCGCTATTTCGACCTCTACGATCTGGCCCCGGTTGGCTATTGCAGCGTGAGCGAAGCGGGTGTGATCCTGCAAGCCAACCTCACCCTTAGCACCCTGCTTGGCTTGGAGCGCAGCGCACTGGTGCAGCAGTCCTTGTCCCGATTCATCTACAGGGATGACATGGACATTTACTACCTGATGGGCAAGGCGCTGCTCAAAAGTGGCCAAGCGCAGACCGCCGAGTTGCGCATGCAGAAAAAAGACGGCACGCAATTCTGGGCGCAACTGGTCAGCAACGTCTCGCAGGGAGCCGATGGCAGCCTGCGCCTGGTGCTAACCGACATCAGCCAGCACAAAGCCCTCGCTTTGGAACTCGCACAACATCGCCTCGAACTCGAACAGCGGGTCAAGAGTCGAACCGAGCAGTTTTTGGATCTGTATGACCAAGCGCCCTGCGGATATCACTCGCTTTCAGCCGAAGGTGTGATCCTGCTGGCCAACAAGACCGAGTTGGCGCTGCTTGGCTACACACAGGCAGAGTATGTGGACCACAGAATGGTGGAGTTCCTGACTCCGCACAGCGTGCAACTCTTCAACGATATTTTTCCGCGCCTCCTCGAATCGGGCCGCATAAGGAATATCGAACTGGATTTCTATTGCAAGGATGGAAGCGTCCGTTGCTTTTCGATGGACGCTGATGTGGCGACGGATTCGGTCAGCGAAGTGCTGTTGATCCGCAGCACGATGGTGGATATTTCCGAGCGAAAGCGCCATGAGCAACGCCTGGAAATGGCACTCCTGGGTGCCGACCTGGGGCTGTGGGATTTGCAAATTCCCAGCGGCGAACTGCATCTGAGCGAAAGGGCCTGCCAAATACTTGGCCAGGCGCAAAGTGGTATTTTTTCGCACATGGGCGATCTCGAAGCCTTGGTACATCCTGACGATGCACCCCCGCGACGGGCGGCCATCAACGCGTACCTAGAAGGTGATCTGCCATATTTAAGGATCGAGTACCGCCTGCGGCATAGGGACGGCCACTGGGTCTGGGTGCGCTCGCAAGGCAAAGTTGTTGCGCGTGATGAAAAGGCGGCTGCCGTGCGGGCCGTAGGAACGCTACAAGACATCAGCCAAGAGAAACTCCTTAAACAGGAAGGCGCTGAATTACTGCAACGCATAGAAGCACTGATGCAAAATCTTGGCAAAGCGCCGCAGACGCCGCCACAGTCCGTGCCATTTACCCCCTGCACACCCGTCCTTGGCGCAAGGGAGCAGCAGGTGATCCAGCTGATTGCAGCGGGTTGCACCTCCGCAGAAATCGGCGAGCATCTGGGTATTTCTACCTCCACCGCCGCCACCCATCGGCGCAATTTGATGCGCAAGCTCGACCTGCATAGCGCCGCCGAACTGACCCGCTACGCGGTCGCGCACAAACTGATCAACAGCTGACCGCCGCGCAAATTAGGTACAGGGCATACCGCGTTCAGGGTATGAAACTACCTTGTTTAGAGGATTGAATTCCCGTATCAGATGACATAAAGTAGTCCGCTATTGCAGCAGTTAGACCTTGAGGCGGCCATCCTGCTTTGTGAAGAAAGGTAACTTAGGTGCACCCAATCATGATCGACGAAGAAACTCTTATCAGTCACAATCCACTGCGCTCGGGGACAATTCACCCTGATGTTGTACACAACTGGGGCCAGTTGCTGGCCCGTAACGTCAAACATTTTCGGCGTTTGAAAAACATCTCTCAAGAATCCCTGGCTTCCGAATGCGGAATATTCCGCACCTACTTGAGCAGAATTGAAACCGGTAAAAGCAATCCCTCGCTATCGGTACTGGTTGCATTGGCTGCCTCTTTAGGCGTAACGCCCAATGCGCTTTTAGTGCCTATTGAGTAAAGTTGCGTGACCCGGAATTTTCTTCACTGTTTATAGAAAGCAGTGCGCCAAGCCAACTTAGCCCTTGAGTTGGCGCAGCTTGATGAAAGCCAGGGCCGCCATCACTGCATCGTTGACAGCGTCATGGGCCTCGCGCACCGGCAGGCCCAGATCGCTCATCATGGTGTCAAAGCGCAGATCGATTTGCGGTATGTCCTGGCGCAGATGGGCGGGCTGGCTGCGAAACTTGTAGTCGTAATACATGCCTGAGACTTCGATCTTGCTTTGGGGCAGGCCCATGCCCAGCATGGGGAACAGGGCCTTGTGCAGCATGGCGACGTCGAACTCCAGAAAGTAGCCCACCAGCGGGCGGCTGCCAATAAAACGCATCAGCTGTTTCATGGCCTCGTCGATGGGCAGGCCCTGCGCCACATCCTGCTCGCGCAGGCGGTGGATCTTGACGCTCTCGGCCGAGACGCCGTGCTCCGGGCGCACCAGCACCTCAAAGCGCTCGCTGGTCATGACGCGATTACCCACAATACGCACCGCGCCTATGGAAATGATTTCGTCCCGTCCAACATGGAGTCCGGTGGTCTCGCAGTCCAACGACACCCATTCATTGGGCGGGGCCGGATCGAACATGAAGCGGAATTCGGGCAGGCCCAGGTGATAAATCATCCACTCGCGCTTGAGCGCGGCCCACAGGTTCTGCGGCAGGTAGCGGCTGAGCATCATGCCGCTTCCAGATGGAAACGCTGGCGCAATAAGGCCTTGAAGCGCTTGACCACACCCAGCGTGTCTTTGAGCAGGTCGCGGTCCAGGCTGCTGAGTTTGTCCACATCGATCGCTCCGGTCACGGCGCGTCCGGTATCGAGTTCGGCCAAGCCGGCCTTGAGCTTAAGTCCCATGAAAAAGTACAGGCTGTCGGTCAGATCGGCACCCATTTCGGGCGTCAGCACCTCCAGCGTCACCAGCGCGGCAATGCGCTCGGTAGTGCCGGTCTCATCCACGCGCTTGGCCAGGGCCAGGCTGCGCACGCCATGCACCAGCGGGAAAATGCCTTCCTTTTTGATGTTGAGCTGGTTGTCGCCCAGACCGAGCAGGCGGTTCCACCAGCCGGTGCCGCTGCCAAAGGCGTCGATTGCCGAAGCGAAGCGGCTCAGCATGGCATCGTTATTGGTCGCCAGTTTGGCCACGCCCTCTTCCACCGCCTCCAGCAGGTGGGCATCGCCGCAGACCGCATGGGCATCCATGAAGATCGCCAACTTCATCAGGCTGTCACCGTCGGGCATGATGAGCCACTGGCGCGCCATCAGGGCGAAGCCTGCAGCCGTGTTGCGCCAATCCGGGTTGTTGACCATGATGTGACCAGCACATTCGGGATAGCCAAAGCTGGCCAGGGCCGCCGAGAAGCGGTCGCAAATGTCGGCCAGATCGTCTGGCGGCGTATAGCCGTCGCGCAGCACCAGACCGTTGTCCTGATCGGTCTTGAGCAGCTGCTCGCCCCGACCCTCGCTGCCCATCACAAACAGGCAACTGTTCTTGACCAGGTCTGCCGGTGCAATCAGGTTCCAGGCGCGCTCGAACAGGCGCGAGTTGAGCTGCTGCACCAGCCTGGCAATCAAATTGACGCGCGAGCCGCTTCGATGCAGAAGAGCAATCATGCGGGTAATTTGGGCTGCGGCCTGGCTCAGGCCCTCCAGGGCCTTGGCATCCTCGATTTTTTCGGTGATCAGGTGCGACTGGTTGGACAGAAAGCTGAACAGATCCAGCGCCTCCAGAATACCGTGGATTTTCTTGTCGTCATCCACCACCACCACCCGGTGCACGCGGTTGCGCAGCATGATGGCCATGGCATCGCCCAACTGATCCGAGGGCTTGACCTCGATCAGCTTGAAGTTGCTCAGGTCGCCCACCGGCAACTGGTCGAGCGGGCGTCCATCCAGAATGGCACGCTGCACGGCCGTGGCGGTAAAGATGCCCAGGCGCTCTGGCTGAATACTGCTGTCGCGCACCAGCACATTGGAGGTGCGCTCGGACTGAAAGGTCTTGACCACCGAAAGAATGCTGGTCGCTGCATCGACAAATACCGCCGGGCGCAAGAAGGCTTCGTCCACGCGTGACATGGTCAGCGACTGCAACTCATGCTGGCTTTGCCGCGCCGAGAGTGCGCTGAGTTTGTTGCTCAAATCGGAAAATAACAACGCACCAAAGGTGGCATTCGACGCAATCAGGTCGCTCACTGCCTGTTTGGCCAACTGGTAGGCCACCACTTCTTCGGCTGCGACAAAGCGGCTGCTCACCTTGCCCGCCACCAGCCCACGGCCGTCAAAGCAATCATCAGGACCATAGCTGGTAATGACCTCGGAGCCTTCCATCTGGCTGACGTAGCCCTTGATGATGACAAACAAATGGGTAGGTGCGATGCCCACCTCCAGAATGGCCGCCCCATCGGGGAAGTAGGCCACATCCACACTGTCGCGCACCAGGCGCTGTTCTGCCTGGGTGAGGCAGTCAAAGGGGGATGCGTTGAAGTTGAATGCACTGGGCATGCGAATCTCTTTTCTACTTGTTATGGATTCCGTTAGGTGCAGGGCGGCGCTTAGGACTTCGCGGGTGGCAGGCCTGAGGGCAGCGTCAGGGGCGCATTCCAGTTTGACTCTGTAAACCAGGCGTCACCCTTCAGATAAGCGCGCAGCATGGGCAGCGCATCCAGCCCCCAGAAAACCTTGCCATCGACCTCAAAGGCCGGCACGCCAAAAATGTTCAGTGCCATCGCGTCGTCGGTATGCGCCTTGAGCTGGGCCTTGACCGCTTCAAGGGTGGCCGATCGCTGCGGTGCCAGTTGGGCCGTGATGGCTTGCAGTCGCGACGCCTCCACGGCATCCGCACCGCCCTGCCAGACATGGCGAAACAGGGTCTCGCAGACGTAGCGATTGGGCAGCCCTTGTGGCTCGGTGCCCACGGCCAGACGCAGCAGCGGCATCGGGTTAAACGGATGTGCTGCCGGCATGTCCAACTGAAGGCCACGGTTGTGGGCCAGCCACATCACATGGCGGTAGGTCCAGTCGCGCTTGGCCGGGATCTCGGCCGGGCCCAGGCTGCCATGGTGGCGCAGCAGCACGCCCAGGGCCACCGGCTTGTAGCTCACGGAGTAGCTTAGACCCATCAAGGCATGGGGCAACTCCTCAAACGCCAGATAGGCGTAGGGCGAAATAAAGTCCAGATAGAAGGTGATCTGTTTCATACCAAGCGAGCCTGTAAACGTTTGTCAATCGAGGTCCATACAGCGAACTTGGCCGCCTCGTCCATGGTGGACCAGGCACGCAGTTCATCGCGGGTGCGCAGGCAGCCCAGGCATATATCCAGCGTCTCTTCCATGCGGCACACCGACACGCAGGGTGACATAGAACTCTTTCCCGCAGCTTGCACCGAGGCCGAGCGATCGCTCAGCACCTTGCGCGCGCCCGGCGGCATATTGACCAAGGGAAACTCCACCACGGCGGACTCGGTCACTCCGGTCATGAGGCAGAGCTGGTTGGGGGTGAGCTGAAACACCGCATGCGGGTGACCGGCTGCGGCCCAGATGTCGTCGAAGCGGAACAGGTCTTCGTCCATCAACGTGACCACCAGCTCGGCGTGGGCTATGGGTGCCACTCCGCCTATGCTGAAGCCGGTGCGTGCCTTCACAAACGCCGCATCGGCCCGACCCAATGGGCCGACCAGGGCCTCGACCTTCTTCTGGTCCACGCGCCGGTCGCCCGAGGTGATCACCAGCACCGCAGCATCATCCGACAGGCGGCGAAAGATGATGCTTTTGGCGATCTGGCCCAGGGCCACGCCCAGGGCGTTGGCCGCCTGCTGTGCGGTGCGCGCGGCATCCTCCAGCATGACAGGGGCATGCGGGTGCTCGTGCGACTGCAAAACGGCGGCAACGCGTTGCACACCCTCGGGAAGGCTTGTTAATTCGGCTCCACACATAGATCAGGGTCCATCTCAAAAAACAGGAATGTCCCAATGCTAACGAATGCTCAGCCCAGACGCTCGGAGAGCAGAATATTGAACAGGCTTTCAGTAGCCGCGCTGGCGATCCACCAACCCAGCCACCGGCTTGCCACTGTGCAGCGCAGCCAGCTTAGATGCAATCTGCGCGATGGACTCGGAGCGAATGGTCAGCGCCGCGCTGTGCGGGGTGATGTGGATTTTTGGATGCATCCAGAAAGGATGGTCTTTAGGCAGGGGTTCGGTGCGAAAGACGTCCAGTGCGGCACCTGCCATGTGGCCACTTTCCATCAGGGCCAGCAGGTCTTCTTCCACCAGTTGCGAACCGCGCGCCACATTGATCAGGTAGCCACCCGGCTGCAGTCGCTGCAAGGTATCGCGGTTGATCAGGTCGCGGGTCGCGGGCGTGGCCGGCAGCACCGAGACCAGCACCCGACTGGCCGCCAGAAAGTCATGAAAGCAGTCGGCGCCACTGAAGCAGCGCACGCCCGGCACCACCTTTGCCGTGCGGCTCCAGCCGTTCACAGGGAAGTCAAACTGAGCCACGGCCTTGGCCACACGCTGGCCCAGCACGCCCAGGCCCATGATGCCCACCGGCATTTCTGAGCGCGGCAGCACCTCGCGTTGCTGCCAGACCCCCTGTGCCTTGTTGGTGTCGTAAGCGTCGAAGTCACGATAGTGGCGGATCAGCGCATGGCACACGTACTCCGCCATCTGCGCGCCCATGCCGGCGTCGTCCAGGCGTATCAGTTGGGTGGTAGGCGCAATGTTCAGGCGCAGCAGCGCGTCGACACCGGCGCCGATGTTGAAGGCGGCCTTGAGCTGGGGTTGCTCATCAAAAAACACCTGGGGAGGTTGCCATACGATGGCGTAGTCGGCCGCTGGAGCGCCGCTCTGCCAGAGGCTGACGGTGGCCCCGGGCAAGGCCGCGCGCAGTTCATTCAGCCAGGGTTCGGCGTCGGTGGCGGCGCAGCAAAAAGTAATCTGCATGACTCGTACTCATCCTTGAAGTATCAGGCCCGCATTGTGGCCTGACTTGGTCATGCCCTGTGGCGATGAATTATTGCGGGACAAGCTGCAAGCCACGCAAGGCGCCCCGTCTGCTGTCGCTCAGCCCGGAATCTCTGGCTCCACAAGCGTGGCAAGCTGGGCCAGCGACTCCTGCCAGCCGAGGTAACACATTTCCACCGGAATGACGGCCGGTATGCCTTCAAAAAGGCCTTGTATACGCGGGAGGCGATGCGCGCAATATGCACTGAAGTCGCACGGTTCCGGTGCTCATGCCGTATCTCCTAGAGAAAGGTTCAAACCTAGCCGAGTAGCCTACTCGAAACTCAAGCCGACCTTGCCAAACTGTTGGCCCGACTCCAGCCGGTTCAAGGCCTCGTGAATGCGCTCCAGCGGGTACTCACTGTCGATCACCGGCACAATGCCATGGCGCTCCACGAACATCAGCAGCGCGCGGAGCTCGGAATAATCACCCAGCGTGGAGCCAAAAATCTGCAGTTGGCGAATAAAGATGCGGCGCAGGTCGGCCGGGGGCTGGTCGCCCGAGGTGGCGCCGCAGGTGACCAGGCGTCCGCCGCGCACCAGGGATTTCATTGCGGAAGACCAGACCGCCGCGCCCACGTTCTCAATCACCACATCAACGCCGCGCCCATCCGTATAGGCCAGCACCGCCTTGGCTACCTCTTGCGTGCTGCTGTGGATGCCATGGTCAGCCCCCATTTGCAAGGCGCGCTGCAGCTTGGCCTCGTCGCGCGAAGTGACGATGACGCGAGCACCCACGGTCTTGGCGAGTTGCATGGCAGCCAGTGAGACGCCGCCGCCAATGCCAAACACCAGCACCGTCTCCCAGGGCTTGAGCTGGGCCTTGGTAAACAGCATGCGCCAGGCCGTGAGGTGGTTGACGCCCAGCGCCGCGGCCTGCACAAACGACAGGGCTTGCGGCATGGGAAACACATTGCGGCTGGGCACACTGATCCACTGCGCAAAGCTGCCGTCGCGGTGCTCGCCAAAGTACTGCATCTTCACGCACAGCACGCCCTCGCCGCGCTGGCAAAATTCGCAGCGACCGCAGCCAAGCCCCGGATAAATGACCACCCGCTGTCCAAGCGACAGTTCGCGCTCGGTGGCATCCAGCTCTTCCACCACACCGGCACCGTCCAGCCCCATGATCTGCGGCAACTGGTGGGTGATGCCGGCACCACTGTTGCGCATGTACAGGTCCACCTGGTTGAGGGTGGCGGCGTGCATGCGCACCAACACCTCCCCCGGCTGGCGGACAGGGCGCTCGCAGTCCCGCAGCTCGACGACTTCGTTGCCACCATGACCGGTGATGAATACGGCTTTCACGACAACAGCGCCAGCTCGGCCAGCAGAACCGCGCCGTCAAAACTGTGGGCGCCAGCAATGAACAGGTTGCTATGGCAGAACACGCTGTCGGCCACACCGGTGACCGCTGCCAGTTCCTGATCGCGCAGGCCGGACCAGCTCTTGGGCAGGTCGCGTCTGGAAGCAAAGGAACCGGCTTCGACAGGCACGGTCTTCACCTGGTACTGGTTTCCGTCCGAGTCCGGGTAGACCACGAACAGCACCTCAGGCATTTCGTCTACCACCACGCGCGTCCAGGGCATGCCGCCCTGCTCCAGGTGCAGCACCCGTCCGCCCAACAGACGTGGCGCCCGACGCACAATGTCCTGCGAGCGGATTTGCGAAATCTTTTTGATGATGGCGCGGTCCAGAAATTTTCGGACGATGGCAATCGCCTCGCGAAAGCGGCCCTCCTGCAGGCGGGCCTTTTCATCAGACTCCAGACCCTGCTCCTCCATCCAGTTGGTGTTGAGCTGGGCAACCAGGGCCGAAAGGCCAAAGATGCCGGGGGCCACATCGCCCTGACCGGTGTCCACAATGTCCAGGTATTGCACCAGTGAATGGTCTAGAGAGTGGGCCGTGGCTTCCAGCGCGTTCGCATCAAGCTCATAGCCACTGATGCTGGCCAGCGCCTGGACGTAGGCCACACCATAGGCGGACCAGACCAGTCCCGCGCTGGCATAGCCGACCCCGGGTTTCTCCACGCCGTCCACTAGTTGCGGGGGCCGCGCGCCGGTAAAGCCACGCTGATGGTGATCGAAGCGGCCGGAGTCGGCATCCCAAAGGCCACCGACATCGACGGCAAAATCAGCGGGCTCAATCAGCGCGTTGTTGCGCGTGCGCAGCAAGCGGTGCGAGGGAAATACGCCCATCAGGACGCCCACGCCAAAGACGTCATCGGCGTGAAAGCTGCCACTGTGGGTGGCAATGGTTTTGTGTTCGGTCATGGGGCGATTCTAGAAGGCACACGGATGGGAGCTTGGTAGGTCTGTGGGTGGTGGCGCTTCAACACAGCAGCCCAGGTAAGGCCGCCATGTCGCCAAACACCTGATGAGCGCCCGCCTCCAGCAAGGCCTGAGTGCCACCGGCCGGCGCATAAGCAAACACCGTGGCACCAGCGGAGACACCGGCGCGCACGCCGGTACTGGTGTCTTCCACCACGGCACAGCGGGCGGGGTCCACGCGCAGATGGGCGGCAGCCGCCAGATACACGTCCGGGTGGGGTTTTGAGCGCGGCATTTCGTGGCCGCTGAAGACTTTTCCGGCAAAGTAATCGGCCAGCCCCACCTGCGCCAGCATCATCTCCACCTTGAAGCGGTCGGCCCCCGAGGCACAGGCAATGCGCCCGGCTGTGGCCTGGTGAAGGGCCTTGACCGCTGCATGGATGTTTGGAATGGCATGGATGTCGGCCACCAGCGCTGCGTTGCGCCGTTCGCGGAAGGACATCAGCCACTCATGTGTCAATGGCTGGGCGGTGTGCCGCTCGATATCGCTGCGCTTGTCGGTGACGGCGCTGCCGACAAAGATATCCATGCACTGCTGCAGCGTCAGGGCCCAGCCGCGCTCGTCCAGCATGTCGCGCAGCACGCCACAGGTGATTGCCTCGGAGTCCACCAGCACCCCATCGCAATCGAACAACACGGCATCAAATTTCACAATGGGTCTCCATCCAGATACAGCCAGCGCCCGGCCTCCCGCAGAAAACGGCTGCGCTCGTGCAGGCGCACAGCCGGGCCGGTTGCAGGCTTCTGGCGAGCCACAAACTCCACATCGGCTGTGGCTTCACCGGTGACGTGGTGGGCGCGTACCTCCAGCCCCAGCCATTTCACGCCAGGATCAAACACAATACTTTCTGGGCGATGGCTGGCTGCCCAACTGTCCAGCAGGTAAGCGGCGCGTTCCAGCACAAAGGCGCTGTAGCGCGAGCGCATCAGGCTTTCGGCATCGGGCGGTGTTACAGATTGCGCGTAAGGCTCCAGCCAGCGGCCACAACAGTCTGCATAGGCCTGCTGCTTACCGGACTTACCCGCGCAGCGCCCGCAGGGGCAGGCTTGCTGCGCTGCCAGCGGCTTCATGCCTTGGCGGCGCGCTTGGCTTTTTGCTGTTCCAGTGTTTCAGTAGGAGCACCCGCCTTGACCCACTCGGCCCAGCCGCCGTCAATGTGGGCCACATTGCTCATGCCCATGTCCTGTAAGGCCTTGGTGGCCAGCGCGCTGCGCCAGCCGGCGCCGCAGAACAGGATGAATTCCTTGGCATCATTGGCAAAAATCTTCTTGTGATAGGGCGAGTCCGGGTCCACCCAGAACTCCAGCATGCCGCGCGGCGCGTGGAAGGAGCCAACCACCGTGCCCTCGGTCAGTTCGCGGATGTCGCGGATATCGACGATCTGCACTGCCGGGTCGGTGAGGCGCTCTTGCACCTCGGCCACGGTGTAGGTAGTGACCTGGGCCATGGCCTCGTCTACGAGGGCGCGGAATCCTTTGGTGATGGGCATTGTCTTGTCTCCGGTAATTTACATGGATTGTCTTACGCGTTATGAAGCTGCGTGCCACCCAGCCTAGCAGCCCCGGCGCGCACCAGGTCTTGCACCAGCACATCCACGGCTTCGGCCAGGGTGTGACCGGCGTATTGGCGCGCCACCAGTTTGGCGACATAGGTCGTGGCTTCGGCCCAGGCCAACAGATCGCGCAGGCTGACGCTCTGCAGTTCCAGCAACTTGAACTTGAGCAGCACCTTGGCTGCGTGTTGCAGATGGCGAGCCGGGTCGGCCACAAATCCGGCTAGGCGCTGGCGGGCACGGGCCAAGGCTGCGTCCACATCGGTAAAGGGCGCGCCATGGCCGGGGATGACGAGCAGCGGCTGCAACGCCTCAATCACGTCCAGCGTCTGCGCCACTTCATGGAAGGCGTCGTCGCCGTCCAGCTCGGGGAACACCACACCAAAGCCGCGCTCCCAGAGCGCGTCAGCGGAGACCAGCGTGCGGCTGACCGGCTCAAACAGAATGACCGAATGGGCGTCGTGTCCGGGCGCGGCATGCACCTGCCACAGCAGGTCGCCCAAACGCAGCTCGGTGCCCGGTTGCAGCGTAGCGTCGAAGGAAAATTGCGGGCAGTTCTGGCCTGTGGCTTGGTAGCTCAGCTTCTCGGTATCCCAGGCGGCCACGTACTGCGCGTGGCCCGGCGGAATCAGGGTCTGCAGCGCGGGGTAGCGCGCTTGCAGGGCCGCGTTGCCGCCCACATGGTCGCTGTGCAAATGGGTGTTGAGCATCAGGTCCAGCGGCCGGCCCTGCAGAGCGGCGTCAACCAGCAACAGGGTCTGTTCGCTGTGGGTGCAGTAACCGCTATCGATCAGTGCGCAGTGGTCGGCACCGGCAATGACGATGTTGTTGCTGGAGAGCCAGCCGCGCTCCAGCACGCTGACGCCTTGCGGCAAATTCAGGCTTGCCATGCCGCTCAAGCCAAGGCGCGCTGGATGATGATCTTCTGCACGTCGGAGGTGCCCTCATAGATCTGGCAGACGCGCACGTCGCGGTAGATGCGCTCTACGGGGAAGTCCGTCACATAGCCGTAACCACCCAGGGTCTGGATGGCCACGCTGCAGACCTTCTCGGCCATCTCGCTGGCAAACAGCTTGGCCATGGCGGCCTCCTTCAGGCAGGGGCGTCCGGCGTCGCGCAGGGCGGCGGCGTGCCAGATCAGCTGGCGTGCGGCCTCGATCTGCGTGGCGCATTCGGCCAGACGGAAACCCACAGCCTGGTGGTTGAAGATGGCGGTGCCAAAGCTCTGGCGGTCCTTGGCATAGGCCACGGCCACGTCAAAGGCGCTGCGCGCCATGCCCACGCTTTGCGCGGCAATGCCGATGCGCCCGCCCTCCAGGCCGCCCAGGGCGATACCGTAGCCCTCCCCCTCTTTGCCGATCAGGTTCTCGACGGGGATGCGGCAGTTGTCAAAGTTGATTTGCGCGGTGTCGCTGGAATGCTGGCCCAGCTTGTCTTCCAGACGCGCGACCATGTAGCCCGGCGCTTTGGTGGGCACCAGAAAGGCACTCATGCCGCGTTTGCCCGCGCCCTTGTCGGTGACGGCCAGCACGATCGCCACGTCGCCGTTCTTGCCGCTGGTGATGAACTGCTTGACGCCGTTCAGGATGTAGACGTCTCCATCCTTAACGGCCGTGGTGCGCAGGGACGATGCGTCGCTGCCCACATGCGGCTCGGTCAGACAAAAGGCACCCAACATCTGGCCCTGCGCCAAGGGTGTGAGCCATTGCTTCTTTTGCTGATCATTGCCGTAGCGCATCAGGATGGCGTTGACCGGACAATTGGTTACGCTGATCACCGTGCTGGTGCCGCCGTCACCGGCCGCAATTTCTTCCAAAACGAGGGCCAGCGTTAGGTAGTCGAGGCCGGCGCCGCCCAGTTCCTCGGGCACGCAAATGCCATAGGCACCGAGCGCGGCCAAGCCCTTGTGGACCTCCTTGGGGAAGCTATGTTCCTTGTCCCACTTCGCGGCATTGGGCCAGAGCTCGGCCTGTGCAAAGTCGCGCACCGCGTCGCGGATCATTTCCTGGTCTTGTGTCAGCAGCATGGGGATTGCACCTCAGATCAACTCGATGGCCACTGCGGTCGCCTCACCACCACCAATGCACAGCGTCGCCACGCCCTTCTTCAGGCCACGGGCTTTGAGCGCGTGAATCAGCGTCACCATGATGCGCGCACCAGACGCGCCGATCGGATGCCCCAAGGCGCAGGCACCACCATTCACATTTACCTTCTCATGAGGAATCTTCAGGTCCGCCATCAGCGCCATCGGCACCACGGCAAAGGCCTCATTCACTTCCCACAGGTCCACTTCCTCAGCCTTCCAACCGGCCTTGGCCAGCACCTTTTGCACGGCACCGACGGGAGCGGTGGCAAACCAGTTCGGCTCCTGCGCGTGGTTGGCGTGGGCCACCAAACGCGCCAGCGGCTTGCAACCCAAATCAGCGGCGGTGCTGGCACGCATCATCACCATGGCGGCGGCGCCGTCGTTGATGGAACTGCTGCTGGCGGCGGTGATGGTGCCATCCTTCTTGAAGGCGGATTTGAGCGTGGGGATTTTTTCCAGCTTGATCTTGCCCGGGCCTTCGTCGATGGAAATCTGCACTTCGCCGGCACGCGTCTTGACCGTAACCGGCGTGATCTCGGCGGCAAAGCCACCGGACTTTATGGCAGCCTGGGCGCGCTGCACGCTCATCGTGGCAAAGGCGTCCTGTTGTGCGCGGGTGAAGCTGTATTTGGCGGCGCAGTCTTCGCCAAAGGTGCCCATGGAACGGCCGCTCTCGTAGGCGTCTTCCAAGCCGTCGAGCATCATGTGGTCCATTACGCGGTCGTGGCCTATGCGCATGCCGGCCCTGGCCTTGGGCAGCAGATAGGGCGCGTTGGTCATGCTCTCCATGCCACCGGCGATCAGCACGTCGTGGCTCCCGGCCAGCAGCATGTCGTGGCAGAACATGGCCGCACGCATGCCGGAGCCGCACATCTTGGAAAGCGTCACCGCACCGGCGCTGTTAGGCAGGCCGCCCTTGAAGGCCGCCTGGCGCGCCGGGGCTTGGCCCTGGCCTGCCATCAGGCAGTTGCCAAAAATCACTTCGGTGACCAGGTCCGGGCTGATGCCGGCGCGCTCGACCGACGCTTTGATAGCAGCGCCACCGAGGTCATGGGCAGCGAGGTAGGAGAAGTCGCCCTGGAAGGCGCCCATGGGGGTGCGGGCGGCGCTGACGATCACAATCGATTCGGACATAAGAGCCTTTTTGGTTGACGTTTACGTAAACGTCAATTGTGACAGAAGAGCCTGCAAGCGCAAACCTGTGTTCACGAAAGCTGTGCGCTTGGGACTAGCGGTTGATACGCGGCATCAGGCGCACACCGGAGATGGCCTCGCGGTACAGGGTGTCCAGATCGGAGGCACCGGTCACGGTCATGTGCAGGTCGTGCAGCAGGCCGTCATGGATGCCATAAACCCAGCCGTGCAGGGTGACTTTTTGGCCACGCGCCCAGGCGTCTTGCAGCACCGTGCTTTGCGCCACATTCATCACCTGCTCGATGACATTGAGCTCGCACAGGGCTGCGGCGCGGCCATGCTCGGGCATCACGTCCATCACATCACGGTGGCGGTCCCGCACGTCCTGAATATGGCGCAACCAGTTATCGGCCAGGCCGATGCGCGCACCTTCCAGCGCCGCCTGCACGCCGGAACAGCCATAGTGGCCCACCACCATCACATGTTCGACCTTGATGCGCTCTACCGCGAACTGAATGGTGGAGAGTGCATTCAAGTCGGAGTGCACCACCACATTGGCGATGTTGCGGTGCACGAACACCTCGCCCGGGTCCAGACCGGTGATTTCATTGGCGGGCACGCGGCTGTCGGAGCAGCCTATCCACATGTACTTGGGGCGCTGCTGGTTGGCCAGGTCGGTGAAAAAGCCGGGCCGTCTGCGTTGGATGTCGGCAGCCCAGGCGCGGTTGTTGGCAAATAGGTTATTGAGTTCGGTCATTGGGTTGTTGTTGGCTGAATACAAATGGACGCGTGGCAGCGTGGGCGGACACAGTTAGACTGCTGCGCCACAGACACCCAATTATGTACATGCGCCCCAAACACTTGAGCCGTTTTTTGACCCATAACGCGTATGGGCAAGCACTTTCGATGCTGGCACTGTTTCTACTGTCATCCTGCCTGTTCCGACTTGCGGTCTACTGGACCTATCCGGGGGATTTTTCGCAACTGGGTGCGCTGCAGGCGCTACAGGCGCTTGCTTACGGCATGCGTTTCGATTTGTCACTGGCGATGCTGCTGATGGGCCTGCCGCTGATCTTGCTGTCGCTGCCGTTTGCCTGGTCGCGCCATTGGGCCTGGCATCGCCTCTGGCTGTGGCTGGTGTTTGCACTGCTGGTGGTGCTATCGCTCATGAACGCTGCAGACTTGCTCTATTTTGGCAACGTCCACCGCCATGTCGGATCAGAAATCAATGTGCTGAGCAATGACATGCCGTCGATGGTGCGGATCGCGCTGTTCGACTATGGGCTGGCGCTGGCGCTGTTTGCCCTGGCCAGCCTGGCAGGTGGTCTGGCCTGGAGACGCATGTTCCGGGTAGTGCCTAGTCCACCGCGCCTTGCCTATGCGCACCTGGCGCTTCTGCTTCTGGCTTTGTTCCCGATGCTGGTGATCGCGCGCGGCGGCATCGGTGGCAAGCCGATCAGCGTGGGAGACGCCTTTTTCTCCGGCGAGGCTGCGCAGGGCCATCTGGCGCTGAGTGGCGCCTTTGCAATTTCCAGGGCGATTCTGGAGTCGCCACCGCCGTCCCAACAGTTCATGCCCGAGGCCGAAGCGATAGAGGCGGTGCAACTGCGCCTGGGCGCTGGCGAGCGCAGCATCTTCAAGACGCCCGACTATCCGCTGCAGCGCAGCTTCGCGCCGTTTCACCCGAAGCCCGCACCGAATGTGGTGGTGCTGATGCTGGAGAGCTGGGGCGCCCAGCACATCGATGTGCTGCGCAACTTGAGCGGCGGCAGCGCGCTGGGTACGACGCCGCACTTTGACGCACTGGCTAAAACCGGGCGCTTGTACAGCCGTGCCTATGGCAACGGTCAGCGCTCCATCCAGGGCGCCAGCGCCATCTTGGCCAGCCAGCCCACCATGTCGGGTCTGGCCTTTCTGGGTGAGGGGCTGGAGCAAAACCACATGAGCTACCTGGGCGAAATCGCCCGCTCACAGGGCTATGAGACCTTTTTCCTGCAAAGCAGTGAAGGTGCATCGCTGCGCTTTGACGCGATTGCTGCGCGCGCAGGCTTTGACCATTACCGTGGCGCCGAGGATATCCCCAACCTGCACGCCAAGCCGAAACCGCCGGCGACCTGGGGCACCTGGGATCACAACACCTTCCAGGCCGCGAACCAGCAATTCGCCGCTGCCAAAAAACCCTTTCTGGGCTTTGTTTTCACCTCGACCACCCATGTCCCCTGGATGGTGCCGGAGGAGCGCTTTCGCAAATTTACAGGCACAGCCGATGTGGACGCGTTTCATAACTCCCTGTTCTACGCCGACTGGGCGCTCGGGCAGCTGATGGACGCAGCCAAGGCAGGCGGCTACTACGACAACACGATTTTTGTGTTGGTAGCCGACCATGCGGATCCGTTTGTCCAGAATGCCAGGGAGATACCCAACCAATACCACATCCCGCTGCTGTTCGTGGGCCCGGGTGTAACGCCAGGAGTCGATGAGCGCATTGCCAGCCAACTCGATATCCTGCCCACGCTGATCGAGCTGTGCGGCTGGAAGGTGGACTATGCCGGCTGGGGCCGTTCGCTGCTGGGAGACGCGCAGCCACAGAGCCGGGCCAGCTTCGGCGTGCGCGGATCTGAAATCGACTGGATCACGGACCAGGGCTGGCTATCGCACAACCTGGAGCGCAGCACCGGGCAGTCCGCAGGCCTGGCGCCGCAGCGCGCAGCGCAGATGCAGAAGGACTTGCTGGCCACCTACCAAATGGCCAGCCAGCTACAGACCAGCAACCGCGTGTTGCAAATGCACGCGGCGAGCGCTACATCGTCTGGGCAATGAGTTCGGGCAGTTGACCCGGATTCAATAAGTCTTGGGCACCGGCACCAGGGTCTGCTGCATGATGGCTACCGCGCTTTGGCTGCCAGAGGCATCCACATGCATGACCTCGGCGGTAGTAACGATCAGGCGCTTGCCACCCTTGATGACACGACCCACGGCCCGCAGTTCACCGCCGCTAAAGCCGGCCAGAAAGTTGATCTTGTATTCGGCGGTGGTCACTTCCATGCCCTCGGCCGCCACGGTGAGACCGGCATAACCGCCGGCAATATCGGCCAGCGCGCCCATGGCGCCGCCGTGAAAGCCGTCCTGCTGTTGCGACACCTTGTCCGAGTATGGCAAGGCAATTTCCACCAGACCCGGCTCCACACGCAGCAGGCGCGCCTCCAGGTGGCGCATCATTCCCTGTCGCTCAAGACTGTCTTGCACACGTTGCCATAAAGCATCAGCTTGCATGTGTCTTCCCTTTTGTTATTGATTTGGCGCTGGCCTTGGCCTCGGCCTTGACCAGCAACGCACGCGCCTCGCGCTGGTGCACCTTGATCTCTTCCAGATTGGCATGCAAATCGGCCATCTGCTCCTCCACCTGCTTGCGGTGCAGGGCCAGCACGTCCAGAAACTTGGTGAGCTGGGCGCCGGTATCGCGCGGACTGTCATACATCTCGATGATGTCCTTGGCCTCGGTCAGGCTCAGGCCCAGGCGCTTGGCCCGCAGCGTGAGTTTCAGCCGGGTGCGGTCGCGCACGCTGTAAATGCGGTTGCGTCCGCCGGGGCCGCTGCGCTCGGGCTGCAGCAGTCCCAGGTCTTCATAAAAACGGATGGCGCGCGTGGTGAGGTCAAACTCACGCGCCAGGTCGCCGATGGTGTAGGTAGTGGTCATTGCCATAATGCATAGAGACAACACGCTTCGCGCCCCCTGCCTACAATGGCGCAGTATTGACGTTTACGTAAACGTCAATTATGAAGCATAAAGAACCTCCATGAACGACCTCGAAAAGCAGCTGCACTACCCCTTGGGCGAGACCCTGCCGGCTTACGGTAGCGGCATCACCGTGGCGCCCGGCGTGAAGTGGCTGCGCATGACGCTGCCCTTTGCGCTCAACCACATCAACCTCTGGCTGCTGCGCGACTGTGTGGATGGCGTGCAAGGCTGGAGCATAGTCGACACCTGCATACATATTAAAGAGGCCAAGGCGCAATGGGAGGCGATCTTCGCCAATGAGCTCGAAGGCCTGCCGGTGCTGCGCGTGATCGCCACCCACATGCACCCGGACCATATCGGACTGGCCCATTGGCTCTGTGCGCGATGGAACGCGCCCTTCTATATCAGCGCCACCGATTTCATGGTGGCCACCGTTGCCTGCTCAGGCATAGACACGTTTAGCGGCGAGCGTACGGTGCAGTTTTATGCCAAGCACGGCCTAAATGACGCCGAGACAGCACGCAGACTGCTGGAGCGCAAGCCCTACTTCACCACCCTGGTGCCCTCGGTGCCAGCAGAGTATCACCGACTGCTGGACGGCGGCACTCTGCGCATCGGCGACCATGTCTGGAGCCTGATCAGCGGCTATGGCCACGCACCCGAACACGTGGCGCTGTCTTGCAAGGCGCTGGGTGTGCTAATAGGCGGCGACATGATGCTGCCGCGCATTTCCACCAATGTCAGCGTCTACGAGCAGGAGCCCGAGTGCGATGCACTGACACTGTTTCTAAAGTCCATAGACCGGTTTCTGGCACTGCCCGCCGACACCCTGGTGCTGCCCTCGCATGGCAAACCGTTTACGGGTTTGCACATCCGCATCCAGCAGTTGCACGACCACCACCGCGAGCGCCTGGCCGAGGTGATGCTGGCCTGTGCAGAGAAACCGTGCAGCGCCTCCGACGTCTTGCCGGTGCTGTTCAAGCGCCCATTGGACTTTCACCAGATCACCTTTGCCCTGGGAGAGGCGGTGGCACATTTGCATGCGCTATGGCATAGCAGGAAACTCAAACGCAACCTGGATTCAGACGGCGTCTACCGCTTTACCACTTTGGAATAGCGTCTTCTTTCAGCTGCGCGCGCAGTTGCTGGTAATCCGGCACCACGGTGCCCACGGTACTCCAGAAGGCAGCACTGTGGTTCATCTCCCGCAGATGGCTGAGCTCATGCGCCACCACATAGTCGATCACCGCCTCGCGAAAATGGATCAATCGCCAGTTCAGTCGGATGGAGCCATCGACACTGGCGCTGCCCCAGCGCGTGCCGGCACTGCTCAGGCGCAGCTTTTTCCACTGCACGCCCAGCAAGGGCGCGAAATGTTCCATGCGCAGTTTGAAGTGGCTGGCTGCCTGGCGCATCAACCAGGCCTGCACGGCATCGCGAATCTGATCGGCCGTGGCGGCCTTGGACAGGCCCACATGCAAAATCTTTTCCGCAGGCAATACCTCGGCGCCCGCTTGGCCCACCACTTCCATCGTCTCCAACTGCGCGCCGCGGCCGCTAAAGCCGTGCGTGGGGTCCAGCAGCACGGTGATGCTCTGCCCAAAGAAGGGAATCACCACGCCATCGCGCCACTGCACTTGTGCGCTGTGGGCGCGGCTCTGGCGCTCGCGTGATTCCTGCAGCTTGCGCAGAATCCAGGCACTTTTTTCCTGCAGCGCGGCATCCACCTCGTGCAGCGGCGTCCAGCGCGGCGCGCGCACCACTAGGCCATCGGGGCCAATCACAAAACCTATGGATTTGCGCTTGGCGCGGGTAAATGCATAGGCCACCACGGCGTCGCCCAGGCGCAACTCACGGTTGGCCTGCGGATGCGCAAATGCTGCGGGGGCAATGGCACCAGACAGCGGCAGACCGGGCGGTGCCAACTTGGGATCGGTCGAAAACAGATCCAGCGTGAAACGCAAGAGCGGCAACATGGGTTCAATCCGCGAATCTAGCTTTAGGGACTGGGGCGCTCGCCTTACTGGCTGACCAGATGCTGGGCAAAGGCCGCCAGGTCTTCATGCACCAGGGTGCCGGGCGGAAAGCCTTCGGGCAGTTCGCGGCCACGGTAGGCAGCGGACTTGCCGGTCAGCACCAGGTGCGGCGCACAGCCAACAGCGGTGCCAGCCACCAGATCGCGCACCGAGTCGCCCACGGTGGGCATGCCGGTGAGGTCCATGCCATAGCGCTCGGCAATCTGTTCGTACAGGCCCGGTGCCGGCTTGCGGCAGTTGCAGTGGTCTTCCGGCGCGTGCGGGCAATAGAAGATGGCATCGATGCGCCCGCCCACGGCGGCCAGCATTTCGTGCATCTTGGCGTGCATGGCGTTGAGCGAACTCATATCAAACAGGCCACGCCCCAGGCCACTCTGATTCGTCACCACCACCACATGCCAGCCGGCATGGTTGATGCGGGCAATCGCCTCCAGCGCGCCGGGCAGCGGCTGCCACTCGGCCGGCGACTTGACATAGTCTTCACTGTCTTCGTTGATGGTGCCGTCGCGGTCGAGTATGCAAATTTTCATGGCGGTGCAATCCGGATTAGCTGGCCAGTTTGGAGAGATCGGCCACGCGGTTCATGGCGATGTGCAGGCTCTTGAGCAGGCCCAGGCGGTTCAGGCGCAGGTCCAGTGCTTCGGCATTCACCATTACGTCCTCAAAGAAGGCATCCACCGGCGTGCGCAGTTCGGCCAGCGTCTGCAGCGACGCGGTGTAGTCACCGGCCTGCCACTGGGCTTGCGCAATGGGCAGCACGGTTTGCATGGCGGCATGCAGATTCTGCTCGGCCGCTTCCAATAACAAGACCGGGCTGACATGCGGATCGACATCGCCATCGGCCTTTTTGAGGATATTGCCTATGCGCTTGTTGGCGGCCGCAAGGGCCGCGCTTTCGGGCAGGGCCGCAAAGGCGCGCACGGCCAGCAGACGCTTGGAAACATCTCCGAGGCGTTTGGGACGCAGGGCCAGCACGGACTCTACTTCTTGCGCGCTATAGCCCTGCTCGCGCAGCGAACCGGCCAGCCGGTCGTAGAAGAAATCGGCCAGCGCCGGTGTCGCGTCGCTGATCAATGCACCGAAGGCGGGCACGGCAGCGGGCAGCAGCAGGCTCAGGTCCAGCGGTAGGTCTTTTTCGACCAGCATGCGGATCACGCCCAGCGCATGGCGACGCAGGGCAAACGGGTCCTTGTCGCCGGTGGGCAGATTGCCGATGCCGAACATGCCGACCAGGGTCTCCAGCTTGTCGGCCAGGGCCACGGCCACGCCCGCGTCGTTGCGCGGCAGGGTGTCACCGGCAAAGCGCGGCTTGTAATGGTCTTCGATGGCCACGGCCACATCTTCGCCCAGGCCGTCATGGCGCGCGTAGTAGCCGCCCATGATGCCTTGCAACTCAGGGAATTCGCCCACCATGTCGGTGACCAGATCGGTCTTGGCCAGGCGCGCTGCGGCATCGGCCTGCGCGGCCAGCGACTCGGTCTGCAGCTCGCCGGATCGGGCCAGCAAATCGACGATCACCCGGGCAATGTCGCGCACCCGTTCCAGCCGCTCACCTTGGCTGCCAAGCTTGTTGTGGTAAACCACCTTGGACAGGCCTGCCACGCGTGACTCCAGCGTCTTTTTGCGGTCCTGGTCAAAGAAGAACTTGGCATCGGCCAGGCGCGGGCGCACCACGCGCTCGTTGCCGCCGATCACAGCGCTGGCATCTTCGGGGCTGATGTTGCTGACCACCAGGAACTGGTTGCTCAGGCGACCCTGGGCGTCCAGCAGCGGAAAGTATTTCTGATTCGCCTTCATGGTCAGGATCAGGCATTCCTGTGGCACGGCCAGGAACTGCTCTTCAAAGCTGCAGACCAGCACGTTGGGGCGCTCGACCAGACCGGTGACTTCATCCAGCAGGGCATCGTCTTCAATGGCGCGGGCGCCATGGCCCAGCTTGGCGGCGGCCGCAGCGAGCTGGCGCACGATCTCGGCGCGGCGCTCGGCAAAGCTGGCGATGACCGCACCATCGGTACGCAAGGTCTGTGCATAGCTGTCGGCGTTGGCAATGGCGACCGGCGAGACAGCGGCCTCAAAGCGATGGCCTTGGGTCGTGTTGCCGGCCTTGAGGCCCAGTACGCTGACCGGCACAACGTCGCTGCCATGCAGGGCCAGCAGGCTGTGGGCCGGGCGCACGAAGCTGACGCTGGTCCAGCCCGGTAGCTCGCAATCGCTCTCGGCACCCAGTTGATAAATCATCACCTTGGGGATGGGCAGCTTGGCTAGCGTCTCTTCCAGGGCTTTTTGCAGGCCGTCCTTAAGCGTCACACCGGTGACCATGCTCTCGAAAAACAAGGCATCGGCCTTGCCATCCATCGCACGCTTGAGACCGGGCACCACGCTGGCATCGGCCCCCAGGGCAGCCAGTTTTTTCAACAGCGCGGGTGTGGCTTGCCCTTGCGGGTTCAGGCCCACGCTCACTGGCATCAACTTGGCGGAGACCGCCTTGTCGGCGGCTTGCGCAGCAACTGCAGTTACATGCACGGCCAGACGGCGTGGTGAAGCGAAGTGGGTGACGACAGCGTCAGACGCGGCCAGACCTTGGCTCTTGAGCGAGTCGGCAAGTACGGTTGCAAAGGCCTCGCCCAATTTCTTCAGCGCCTTGGGCGGCAGCTCTTCTACAAACAGTTCGAGCAGCAGGTTGTTAGTTGTCATTTTTATGCGGCCTTCTTGGTCATTTGCTCTACCCATGCGCGCGGTGCCATGGGGAAGCCCAGGCGCTCGCGACTCTCGTAATAGCTTTGCGCAACTGCCCGCGCCAGGTTGCGGATGCGGCCTATGTAGGCGGCGCGCTCGGTCACGCTGATGGCGCCCCGCGCGTCCAACAGGTTGAAGCTGTGGGCGCACTTGAGCACCTGCTCATAGGCCGGCAGTGCCAGTTGCACTGAAATCAAATGCTTGGCCTGATTTTCGTGCGCCGTGAAGGCAGTGAATAGAAAATCGGCGTCGCTGTGCTCGAAGTTGTAGGTGGATTGCTCCACCTCGTTTTGCTTGTACACATCTCCATACAGGATTTTTGCCCCAGACGCTGATCCGCCGTCGGTCCATACCAGGTTGTAGACGTTGTCCACGCCCTGCAGGTACATGGCCAGACGCTCCAGGCCGTAGGTGATTTCGCCAGTGGCAGGCTTGCAGTCAATGCCACCCACCTGCTGGAAATAGGTGAATTGCGTCACCTCCATGCCGTTGAGCCAGACTTCCCAGCCCAGGCCCCAGGCACCCAAGGTCGGGTTTTCCCAGTCGTCCTCGACAAAGCGGATGTCGTTCTTTTTCAAATCGAAGCCCAGAGCCTCAAGCGAACCCAGGTACAGCTCCAGGATGTTGCTGGGCGCTGGCTTGAGCACCACCTGGTATTGGTAGTATTGCTGCAGTCGGTTGGGATTCTCGCCATAGCGGCCGTCCTTGGGGCGACGGCTGGGTTGCACATAGGCGGCCCGCCATGGCTCTGGACCAATCGCACGCAAAAAGGTGGCGGTGTGAGAGGTACCGGCCCCCACTTCCATGTCGTAAGGTTGCAGCAGTGCGCAGCCTTGGGCGGCCCAGTAGTCCTGCAGTTTGAGAATGATTTGCTGAAAGGTGAGCATGGTGTGAGGCGGGCTGCGCGCAACTGTCGTGTAAACCCTCCATTCTACGGGGAGGGTTTACACGACAGTTGCGCTAGCGCCTAGTAGGGCCTGCGATGCTTGCGATGTACGTCACGTGACACGCCAGACCGCCAGGCTGCGACCACCGCCCCCAGCGAGACTATCCACAATGGCCAGAGCCCAAAGCGTGCCACCCACCAGGCAAACGCTGTCGTGCCGGCGCGCCCTTCGACCACACCATCCAGCACCCCTTGGGTCAAACGCGGCAGCGCCGCCGTCACCCGGCCTTGGTGGTCAATGATGACCGTCGCACCGGTGTTGGTGGCACGAATAAAGGGCCGCTGAAACTCCAGTGCTCGGTAGCGTGAAATTTGCACATGCTGGTCTATGGCCGTGCTATCACCAAACCAACCCAGGTTGCTGACGTTGGCAAACACCGTAGGAGACAAGGTCGGGTTTATGAAACGTGCACCCAACTCCTCGCCAAACAAATCTTCGTAGCAAATGTTCGGAGCGATGCGTTGGCCCTTCCAGGCAAAAGAGGGCTGACCGATAGCGCCACGATTGAAGTCTCCCAGCGGGATGTGCATCATGCGGGTGAACCACTTGAACATCGGTGGAATGAATTCGCCAAAGGGAACCAGGTGATGCTTGTCGTAGCTCCAGATTTGTGTCGATTCCGGGCGGAGGAAGATTACTGAATTGGTATAACCCTGCGTGTAGTCGCCAAGGGGAATGCCGGTGAGCAAGGCGCTGTGGCCATTGGCAACTTGCGCTCTCAGCCCAGCCCAATAGTCGTCGGGCAGGTCCTGGGGCAACAAGGGAATGGCGGTCTCGGGTGCAACGACCAGATCAACTGGGTGCTGATACATGTGTTCGGCGTACCACTTGAGCGAGGCAGGTACACCGGTTCCAGTTTCAAATTTCTCGTCCTGGGGAATATTGCCCTGCAGCAGGGTCACAGACAGAGATCCGGTCGATGAAGTGGCTTGATAAGGTGTGCATAGCATGCCGGCCAACAGCAAGCAGATCAGGGCCGCACGGTGCTTCCAGCTGGCTTTGTTCAGCAGTGCCAAGGATGCTGCACACCATGCGGCAAGCGCGCCCACACCATAGGCTCCGACCAGCGGAATCCAGAGCGACAGCGGGCCATCCGCATGGGCATAAGCCATAGCGCCCCAACCAAAACCGGTCATCCAGGTACCACGCGCCATCTCAGCCATGGTCCAGAGTGCGGAGAATGAGAGGCAAGCCCACGCGGGCTGTGTGGCACGCTGGGCGGCGATCTGCCAATACAGCAAGCCCGCTGCCGCGTAATACAGGGCAAGCGTGGCCGCCAAGCCCAACAGCCCAAACAACGAAAGCGGCGCAGGCAAGCCGCCAATCGTGTGCATCGCGATATACAGCCACCAGAACGTGGCGCACAGCCAGGCGGTGGCAAACAACGCGCCCATGCCGAAGGCCTGGCGAGCGCTGCCACTGCGGTGCAAGGCCAGCAACAAGGGCAGCATCGCCAGAATTTGCAAGCACCAGACCGGCTGCCCCTGCATCAACAGGAAGGTAAACGGCCAGCATACTGCCGCGGCAGCGGTACTGCCCGCCACAATCAGCATCAGGCCCAAGCCCACAGCGCAGGCCCACTTCCTGCGGCGATATGCTGAAAACATGCGCCTCAGGCCGTTGGCACTGGGCTTGTCGAGACCTTGAACCACCTTACCGCACCGCCCTTGGTGTGCAGCACGACAAAATCCAGCCCACCCAGCGAATGACGCTCTCCTCGCTTGGGAACGTGGCCCATGTCATGGGCAATCAAACCGCCAACCGTATCAAAGTGGTCCTCCGGATCGTCACCGCTGAGCACCACATCGAAGGCATCGTTAAAGCGTTCGATAGGGGTGTCCCCGCTAACGCGGTAGGTCCGATCGGGCAAGGCAAAAATATCGCCCTCGTCCTCTGGCATGTCGAATTCGTCTTCGATCTCACCGACGATTTGCTCCAGCACATCTTCAATAGTGATCAAGCCTGCCACGCGGCCAAATTCGTCAATGACGATGGCCAAGTGATTGCGGTTGCCCCGAAAGTCGCGCAATAAATCGTTGAGTCCCTTGGACTCCGGCACAAAAACAGCGGGCCGAATCAGGGCGCGGATGTTGAGCTCCGGAGCGCGTTGCAGTTTGAGCAGGTCCTTTGCCATCAGGATGCCTCTGATGTTTTCGCGCTCGCCCTCAAACACCGGGAAGCGTGAATGCGCAGCGTCAATCACCTGGTGCATCAGCTCATCCATGCTGGAACCAATGTCCAGGAAATCCATGCGGGTCGCGGGTACCATCACGTCGCCGGCAGTCATGTCGGCCATTCGGATCACGCCTTCCAGCATCAGCCGAGACTCCGCGCCAATAATGTTGTTGTCCTGCGCCTCGGCCAGAGTTTCAATCAGTTCGTCGGTCGAGTCTGGGCCTGGATGAATGAACTCGGCCAGCTTTTGAAGAAAGGTACGCTTGTCTTCTTTTTCGCTGTGGCGCGCGGGATGAGGGTCTGACACGTGGTGAATTGGCACTGAGCCTGTTGTGAAGATATGCCTAGGATAGCGGATTTGCTTGCCCTGCCCCAATCAGAAGCATGCGCATCGCGAAGACTTGTGTCTGACTCAAGGACTTTTTTGTCTGTTGGCTCTTCTGACTATTCGCTAAACTGCATCGACCATGGACCACGCCAAAGCGATTCGGGACTCGATTGACCAGGTGTTCGCGTTGCGCGAAAGTGCCCAGGCCTCTCCTTTGCTTGCTGACGCTGTCAAGCGGGTAAAGCGCTTTCAGGCAGCTCGCTTCCAGAGCTGCTATGCGGATCTGTTGGCGTCATCGGTATTTGGTGACGCCTCGCGCTTCTTTCTGGAAGAGCTCTATGGCGAAGCGGACTACTGCGCCCGGGATGTGCAATTCGCTCGGATTGCCGGAACCTTGACCACCATTTTTCCTATGTCGGTGGTGGGTACCGTGCTTGCTCTGGCGCAGTTACACGCATTGACCGAGGAACTAGACTTCTCAATGGCTATGGAGTGCAGGGTCCAGGACCCATCTCCAGACGATGCGACCCTCTATCTCACTGCTTGGCGTGCGGTCGGTAGAAGAATCGATCGCCAGCATCAACTGGATACGGTACTGGTCATTGGGCACAAGTTAGTAGATTTAACTCGCATGCCCGGCCTTTCGTTACTGCTGAAGTTGATGCGTAGTCCAGCTGCCAATTCAGGTTTGGAGTCACTGCAACAGTTTTTGGAGCGAGGATTCAAACTATTTGCCACCATGGCGCGTACCAATGGTCAGGCAGATCAATTTTTACGCACCATTGAATATCGTGAAAACGCCTGGATAGCCGCAATGTTTGATGCCCAACAAAACGATGCTCTGGCGCTATTGAAAAAACCAAGTAAGCGTCTGGCCGTTCACATCTTGAATAGCGGCTGAAAGGTTGAGATAGTGTGCGCGATGAACATCGTGCACACCATGGCGAGCGAAGCTCGCACCCCCAAGAGGCGTTATTACAGTCCCGAACTTAAACTTCAAGTGGTTGCGGCATGCACCCGAGCAGACGCCTCCATAGCTGGGGTGGCCATGCAGCATGGCGTCAATGCCAACATCGTTCACCGTTGGCTACGTGAACACAATCAAGGAACCTTGGTTGCGCAGCCGCTGGCGTTTGTTCCGGTTACGTTGCAATCCAGCACTGAAGTCGCTGCGCCCGCAGCGCTCGCTCAAGCCACTGGCGAAATCCGGATGGAATTGCGCCGTGGATCAGCCACGGTGACGATGACCTGGCCAAGCCAATTGGCAGGCGAATGTGGCGTTTGGTTGCGCGAGTGGTTGCGATGATTCGCATCGACTCCTTGTGGCTGGCCGTGGGCCCCATGGACATGCGTGCAGGAAGCGAGCGTTTGCTTGCCCGTGTTGTGCAGGTGTTTGGCTCGGCCCAGGCCCACCACGGTTACCTGTTCGCCAACGCGCGTGCCACACGCATCAAGTTGCTGGTGCATGATGGGTTTGGCGTGTGGTGCGCATCGCGCAGGCTCAATGTGGGGCGCTTCGTGTGGCCGCAAGCTGATGCGCATAGTAAGGCTCCCGTGACTTTGACAAAGCAACAATTCGATGCTTTAGTACTGGGACTTCCCTGGCAGAGACTGGAACAAATGCGGGTGATTACGCGGATGTAATTACGCATAAAGAAGCACTAAAAATCAATTGGAATATCCCCCAATATCGTGATCATTTGAGGCGTTTTATAGTTCGTGCATGCTCGATCTGCATGCAATAAATGTCCAGAATATTTCAGCTCTGAACCCGAGCGAATGGGAGTCTTTTGCAGGGCAACTATTGGCCCAGATCAGCGAGCAAAGCAAACACATTGCTGAACAAGCCAAACGCATCAACGCTGATGCCCAAGCCATCAAGTGGCGCGACGCCAAGATCGAAAGCATCACCTTCCAACTGACCAGACTCAAGGCCTGGAAGTTTGGTGCCAAGACCGAGCGCATGAGTGCCGAGCAGCGCTCCCTCTTCGAAGAGACACTGGCCGCTGACCAAGCTAGCCTGGAGGCGCAACTGGCCGCCTTGCAGCCCAGTGGTTCGACCCAAGACCGGGGGACACCAGACAAGCAACCACGCCGCCAACCCAAACGCGAAGCACTGCCGCCACATTTGCCGCGTGTGGATACCAGAATCGAGCCTGAGAATACAAACTGCCCATCTCCAGAGTGCGGCCAACCCATGGTGCGCGTGGGCGAGGACATCAGCGAACGTCTGGATATCGTGCCTGCGCAATTCTTCGTGCAGCGTCAGATTCGGGGCAAGTGGGCCTGCCGGTGCTGCCAGCTGATGGTGCAGGAGCCTGCTGCTTTCCAAGTCTTCGATAACGCGCTGCCCACGCCGGGCCTGCAAGCGCACACCGTGGTCAGCCGCTTCTGTGACCACATGCCGTACTACCGGCAGGAGCAGATCAACGCTCGCTCTGGAGTGCGCACGCCGCGCTCGACGCTGGCGGCCTGGGGCGGCCAAACCGGGGCGCAGTTGTTGCCCCTGTTTGATGCACACCGGGCTTTCGTACTGGCCTCGCGCGTGCTGCACGCTGACGAGACGCCCATCGGCTTGCTTGAGCCGGGAGCGGGCAAGACCAAAAAGGCCTACATGTGGGCCTACGCCCGGGGAGCATTCGAAGATATGCCTGGTGTGGTGTACGACTTCTGCGAGGGGCGCGGGGGTAAGTACCCGCACGAGTTTCTCAACGGTTGGACAGGGACCCTGGTCGTTGATGCGTACTCTGGCTACGATGCCACCATGTCCCTTGAGGGGCGCAAGACTGCAAATTGTTTGGCTCACGCGAGGAGGAAGTTTGACGAACTGTTCAAAGCCAACGCCAGTCCTGTGGCGGCTCTGGCCATCGGGCGAATTGCATGGTTGTACCGCGTTGAGTCCGATGCCAAGGGGCTGAGTTGCGAACAGCGACTGCAGATGCGACAAGAACGCAGCAAGCCACTGTGGGAAGAACTGCACGCTTGGTTGCGACTTGAACGCACTCGGGTGCCCGACGGCAGCGCGATTGCCAAGGCGATCGACTACAGCCTGAACCACTGGCAGGCGCTCTCGGAGTTTTTGAAAGACGGCGCTGTGCCAGTGGATAACAATTGGATCGAGAACCAGATGCGGCCCTGGAGCCTTGGTCGCAAAAATTGGTTGTTCATAGGCAGCCAGTTGGCCGGCGAACGTGCCGCCGTGGTGATGAGCCTGCTGCAATCGGCCAAGCTCCACGGGCACGACCCCTTTGCCTATCTCAAGGACATCTTGACCAGACTGCCCACGCAACTCAATAGTCGGATCGATGAACTGTTGCCACACCGCTGGCAGCATGCTGGCTGAAATCGAGTTCACGCCAGCTCTCTTGAGCGCCGACACCAGCGCACCTGCACAGCAATGTGCCATCCTGATGCCCATGCGCATCCAGCGAGCCAATTGCTCAGCTACTCCGCAGTAGATTGTCGCCACCATGTTCACCATACACGCGATGGTCGGCAAACGCCGGAATCCAATCAATATGCCGCGGCTATACGCTTACCTTGCGGCAGCCGATAAGTTGGTGCACGACCTAAGCGCAGGCGTCACCGTCCATATCGAGCAAACCGTCAAGGCCTGGGATGG